>JAABUM010000137.1_pt1 | contig 146427 bp, 141 predicted proteins | sample 5559161 | NCBI WGS metagenome assembly JAABUM01 (sample SAMN10711868, study PRJNA513369) | rock metagenome | isolation source: Antarctica rocks | place: Antarctica: Victoria Land, Siegfried Peak nord | reverse complement strand
CTCTCCAAAACCACCGCCCCACCCCGACCCGTCAACCGGGCCTTCAACAACACCGACCGTCCGGAGATTTTAGGTGAGGCAACGAACTAGCCCCTCCCGGAGGTTTTGACATGAGGCAACAGGCAGGGCCCGCAAGCGTTGCCGAGGTGTTCGATCACGCCCTGACCACCGACCCGGATCACGAGGCGCTGGTGACCCGGTCCCAGCGGCTGACCTACGCCGAGCTGGACTGGCAGGCGGACCGGGCTGCCGGCGCCTTGCGAGCCATGGGGGTAGGGCCGGGTGTCCGGGTGGCCGCCTGCCTGCCCAACGAGGCCGACGTGGTGGTCGCCTTCCACGGCGCCATGCGCCTGGGCGCCATCTGGGTCGGCATCAACCGGGTGCTGGCTCCCCCCGAGAAGCGGTACTTGCTGGACGACTCCGGCGCGGCGCTGCTTCTGGTCGATGTCGGCGACGAACCCGTTCCCGGCGGCGGTCCCCAGACGTTGGACGTGGCCGAGTGGCGCGAAGCGGTGGCGGCCGTCACCGACCGGCCCGCCGGCGTCGACGTTGATCCACACGCCCCCGCCGCCATCGCTTACACCAGCGGCACCACCGGCCGCCCCAAGGGCGCGGTCCACAGCCAGTGGAACCTGCTGCTGCCGGGCGCGGCGATGGTGGCCGACCGCGGCTACGGCCCCGATCTGCGCAAAGGCGACTGTCTGCCGCTCACCATCTTGAACATGCTGGTCCTCACCACGCTGCTGGTGGCCCAGGCCGGCGGCTGCTCGATCGTGATGGACCGCACCGACCCCGAGGGTGTGGCGGAATGGATCAGGCAGGAGTCGGTCACCACTTGGAACGGGCCGCCGGCGTTGCTCCACGGTCTGGCCGGCAAAGACGCGGTGGCGCCGGCGGACCTAGCCAGCCTCGACGAGGTGTGGAACGGCGGCGCCGACTGCCCGGACGCCGTCCGGGACCGGTTCGAGGCCAAGTTCGACCGGCTGGTCCTGTCCACCTACGGGCTGACCGAAGCGCCCGCCGTGGTGGCCATCGATCCCCGCGGCGGCCCGCAACGGGCAGGCTCCAGCGGCCGGCCCCTTGACCACTTGGCCATCCGCATCGCCGACGAGCAGGGCCGGTCGTTGCCGGCCGGGGAGACGGGCGAAATCTGCGTCGGCCCTCGCGACGACCGGTATCGCCTGATGCTCGGCTACTGGGGCCGCCCTGAAGACACCGCCGCCGCCCTGGCCGGCGGCCAGCTGCACACCGGCGACGTTGGGTTTCTCGACACCGATGGCGAGCTCCACGTCCGCGACCGCAAGACCCTGGTCATCATCCGAGGCGGCGCCAATGTCTACCCGGCAGAGGTGGAGCGGGTGCTGCACGAGGTGCCTGGCGTCGCCGCCTGCGCGGTGCTGGGAGTCACCGACGAGCGGCTGGGGGAGCGGGTCGTGGCCGCCGTGCAGCCCGAGCCGGGCGCCTCGCTGGCCGACGACGCGCTCCGCGGCCACTGCCTGGCCAGCCTCGCCCGCTACAAGGTGCCCGAACGCTTCGTGACCGTCGAGTCCTTCCCCCGCAACGCCATGGGCAAGATCGTCCGCTCCGAACTTTCCCAGCTGTTCTGAGCGGGGCCGCTGGTGGCCCCCGCCACCGGTTCGCGCCTCAGCCGACGCGGAGGGTGCCGCCATCGACCTCGAGGGTGGCCCCGGTGATCCAGCTGGCCGGCTCGCTGGCCAAGAACACCACCGCGGCGGCGATCTCCTCGGGAATGCCGAAGCGGCCGGCCACCGGCGCCGTCCGGGCCAGCATGCGGGCCATGACGTCCCCGACGGTCGTGTCGGTGCGGGCGGCGGTGGCGTCTGCGTTCAGCTGGACCATCTCGGTAAGGGTCACCCCGGCCACGATGCAGTTGCTGAGCACACCATGGGCGGACAGCTCGGCGGCAAGGGAGGCGGACAGGTTGATGAGCGCCGCCTTGGCCGCTGAGTAGGGGGCGAACAGCTTGTCGGGGCGGCGGCCGCTGGTGGAGGCCACGTGCACCATGCGTCCCCACCCGGCGGCGCGCATCACCGGCGCGCAGGCCACTGATAGCCGGGCGGCGGCGAGGAAGTTCAGCTCCATGGCGGACCGCCAGTCGTCGCTGGTCAAGGTCTCCAGGGCCTTTGGTTCCGAGCCGCCGGCGTTGTTCACCAGGATGTCGAGGCGGCCGTAGGCATCAAGGCACCGCTCGACGATCTCGTTCGGGGTGCCCGCGCCCGTCACGTCCACGGTCAGCGGCGTCGCCGTCCCGCCTCGCTGGCCGATCGCTTCGGCCACCGAGCTCAACGCCTCCGCGCCGCGTGCCACCAGCAGGACCCGGCACCCCTCGCCGGCCAAGGTGAGCGCCACTTGGCGACCGATGCCTCGGCCGGCGCCGGTCACGATCGCCGCCCGCTCCTCCAACCCCAGGTCCACGAAGACAAGGTAGCCATGCCCGTCCACGCGTTGACGCAGCGGTCGCCCTCACGCGCCGAGACGCTGGGTTCGCCAAGCTCCGCTCGTCGGACAAGCGCGTCTTTCTTGGTTCGCCTCGCCTGTCGGTTCCGCTCTGGCACTGACCTCTGCTCCGCTAATCTGACACCCACGTCAGCTACGAATCCGGGCACGGTGATGCCGACGGTCAACGGGGCGGTGCTGCCCGCTACGGCCGACCGCCAGCGGATGCGGCGAGACCGCCACGCCAAGGTGCAGGCGCAGCTCGCCGCCGACAACCTGGATGCCCTGTTGCTGTTGGGCACCAGCGCGGTGAGCTACGCCACCGGCGCTTCTGCCCCCGCCAACGACGCCGCCCGCGCCTGCCTGGCCCGGACCGTGGCCCTGGTCGTGGCCGGTGAACCGGCGCCGTACCTTTGCACCCCCTACCCCGAAGGGGCGCCTCGCGAGCTGACCGAGACCCACCTCTCGGGGGCCGCTTATCCGGACTCGATGACGGCGCCGCCCTCCTGGCCGGCTGGTGCCGCGACCGGCTTCCGTCCGGAGCCCGGGTGGGGGTGGACGAGGTCACCCATCCGATGGATCGTGCCCTGGGCGGCTTCGAGCTGGTGTCGGCGCTGCCGGCGCTGGGCGCAGCCAAGCTGACCAAGACCGTCGACGAGCTGGCCTGCATCCGCCAGGCGCAGCACCTCACCGAGATGGCCATGGCCGACGTGGTCGGGGAGCTGCGACCGGGCGTGCGCCAGACCGACCTGACCGCCCGGTTCCTGCGCCGGGTCTTCGACCTGGGCATCGAGAACGTCGGCGTGGACCCCATCTGGCAGGTGGTCCCCGACCGCAAGGCCGATGGGCCGCGCACGGTGCACGGCGACCTGGCCTTCCCCACCCCGAGTACCACCCAGGAGCTGGCGGCCGGGGACGTGATCTGGAACGACACCGGGCTCCACGTCGGCGGCTACGCGTCGGACTTCGGCCGCACCTGGATCGTCGGCGGCGAGCCCTCCGCTCGCCAGGAGGGCCAGTTCGAGCGGTGGCGCGCCGTGGTCGACGCTGCCCTCGAGCGGTGCCGGCCGGGAACCAGCACCCTGGACATGGGCCGCGCTGCCACCGCCGCCAACGAGGGGGTGAAGCCCTGGCTCACCCACTTCTACCTAGCCCACGGGGTGGGGACCGACAGCGCCGAGATGCCGCTGGTGGGCACCGACTTGGGCGACGCCTTTGACGAAGCTCAGGTCCTGGCCGCCGGCATGGTCGTGGTCATGGAACCGGTGATCTGGGACGAAGGCGCCGGCGGCTACCGCTCCGAGGACGTGTTTGCGGTGACCGACGACGGGTGGGTGCAACTCAGCGACTTCCCCTACGAACCGTTCGGCCGAGGATGAGGACGACGACCGGGAGCGACGGCCCCGACGGGGCAGACATGCGGCTCGACCGGCGCCGGCGCCTGCTCGACGCCATGGCCATCCACGGCGTGGACGTCCTGGTGCTGGGGCGGCCCAGCGAGGTCGCCTTTGCCACCGGCGCCCGCCAGCTGTGGACCGCCGGTACCCGGCCGTTCGGGCCGGCGGCCATCGTCGTCGGCGACACCGGTCGCATCCACCTGCTGGCCACCTCGGACGACGGCGTACCGCCCGAACTGGGCGCCGATGATCTGTTCGGCCTCACCTGGAACCCGGCCAACCTGGCCAAGGCTCTGGCCGAGGTGCCGGGGCTGACGAAGGCCCAGCGAGTTGCCACCACTTCGTCCACGCCGGGGTTCGGCCGTTTCCTGGGAGCCATCGTCCCCGACGCGGAGGTCGTCGACGGTGGTCCCGTGATCGCCCAGGCCCGCGCGGTGAAGAGCGCCGACGAGCTGGCCTGCATCGCCGAGGCCACGGCGGTGGCGAAGGAGGCCCTGGCGGCCATGGTCGACGCCCTGATGACAGCACCCAGCATCAGCGAGCGCGACCTGCTCGGCGTGTACCTGCAGCGGTTGGGTGAGCTGGGTACGCCCACTCCGCCCACCGAAGGGGTGGTCTGCGCCACCGCCACGAAGGGACCCGTCCGTCTGCGTCACCTGGCCACCGATCGGCCCATAGCGCACGGGCAGATGGTGGCTTTCGACGTCAGCGCCGATGTGGCTGGTTACGAGGGTGGCCTCGGGCGGACGTTCGTGGCCGGCCCGCGCCCATCGGAGCCCCGCGGTCGGACAGGTGAGCTCGCCGAGCGGTGCCGGGCGGCTCTGGCCTCGACCCAGGACGCCTGCCGCCACGGCGCCACCGGAGCCGAAGTACGCCGGGCCGCCGTCGCCACCGGCGAACCGCTGCCCGAGGTACCGATCGTGATCGGGGTCGGGATCGGCGTCGAACCGCCGGTGGTGGCCGGTGCTGTCGGCGACCAAGCCGTCCTGCAGCGGGGCATGGTGCTAGCCGTCAGCTCGTGGGCGGCCCAGGAGGGCACCGGCGGCTGGTTCGAGCGGAACGTCCTCGTCGTCGGTGACGGCGCGCCCGAAGTGATCTCAGGAGAACGACCATGACCGATCCGCCCACGGTCGATTTCGACCACCACGACCCCGAGTTCCACCGCAACCGTCATGCCGAGTGGGCCGAGCTGCGCCGCTGCCCGGTGGCCTTCAACCCGAACTACGGCGGCTTCTGGGTGGTCAGCGGCTACGACCCGGTGGCGGCGGTGTCGCGGGACGGGGCGACTTACTCCAGCCGCCATGTGCCCGAGAGCGACGACGGCATCGACTTCCTCGGCATCGTCGGCATCCCCCGCTCGCCCCACCTGCCCACCGCCGGCATCGCCGAGGTCGAGGGCCCCGTCCACACCGCCCTGCGCCGGACCATGAACCCCTTCCTGCTACCGGGGGCGATCGAGCGGTTGCGGCCCCTCATGGAGCAGGCCACCACCTGGTTCCTGGACCAGCGGATCGAGTCCGGCGCCATGGATCTGGTGACCGACCTCACCAACCCGGTGCCGGCGGTGCTCACCATGGTGCTGGTCGGCCTCGACCCCGCCGGGTGGAAGCACTACGCCGACCTGTTCCACGGCACGGTGGCCCACTCCCGCGGCGACCCCGAGCTGCAAGAGGCCTACGACAACCTGCCGGCCATGCTGGCCCAACTGGGCGACGAAGCCGACGCCCGCCGCCGTGCACCGCGCCCCGACCTGCTCACCGCCCTGGTGGAGCTGCGCCTCGACGACGGCCGGCCGCTTAGCGACGCAGAGCTGCAATCCGTGCTGTGGAACCTGATCGGCGGGGGCCTCGACACCACCACCTCGTTGACGGCCCTCGCGTTGCACCACCTCGACGGTCACCACGACCAGCGGCAGGCCCTGATCGAGCACCCCGAGCTTCTAGGCACCGCCACCGAGGAGTTCCTGCGGTACTTCTCGGTGAACGAATCGCTCACCCGAACGGTCGTCCACGAAACCGAACTGGGCGGCCAGTCACTGAAGCGCGGTGACCACCTGATGCTGAGCTGGCTGTCGGCCAACCGCGACGCCGGCGCCTTCTACCGGCCCGACGAGGTGGTGCTCGATCGTGCCCCCAACCCCCACCTGGCCTTCGGGGTGGGACCGCACCGCTGCATCGGCATGCACATGGCCCGCACCATGTTCACGGTGCTGATCGGCGAGATCCTGGCCCGCATCCCCGACTACGTGGTCGACCAGGAAGCCACCCGCTTCTATGGCAACAACCCCGAGCTGAACGGCGTGGTCAACCTGCCGGTGACCTTCACCGCCGGACCCCGCACCGGACCGGCCGAGCGGCCCTTCTGATGTACGGACTTGCGGGCATCCGGGTGACCGCTGACGGGCCGGTGCGGATCGTCACCTTCGACCGGCCCGACGAGCTGAACGCTTTCACCGAGGAACTGCACGCCGAGTTGGTGGCCCTGTGGGGCCACGTCGAGGCCGATCCGGACGTTCGGGCGGTGGTGCTGACCGGCGCCGGCCGCGCCTTCAGCGCCGGCGGCAGCTACCAGGACTTCGAGCAGCGGCGGGTCGACCCGGTGGCGCGGCGGCGCAGCCTGCGCCTGGCCCGGCGGCTGGTCGAGGAGATGTTGGCGGTGGCGGTGCCGGTGGTGGCGGCGGTGAACGGCCCGGCGGTCGGCCTCGGCGCCACCGTCACGACCCTGTGCGACATCGTGTTCATGGCCGAAGCGGCGTTCCTGGCCGACACCCACGTCTCGGTGGCCCTGGTGGCGGGTGACGGAGGAGCGGCCATCTGGCCGGCCATGACCAGCCTGCTGCGGGCCAAGCAGTACCTGCTGACCGGCGATCGCCTGCCGGCCCCGGCGGCGGTCGAGCTCGGCCTGGCCAACTTCGTGGTCCCCGCCGACCGCCTGCTGGACGAAGCGCGGGCCTACGCCCACCGCCTGGCTGCCCAACCCGCCCAGGCCGTGCAGGAGACCAAGGCCATCCTCAACCAGCACCTCCGGGCCAACGCCCTAAGGGTGCTCGGCTATGGCCTGGCCGCCGAGAGCCAGTCCCACGACACCGCCGACTACCGAGCGGCCAGCGAAGCCCTTCGCCCGCCGGAATCCTGACCCGGCTTGTTCCTTAGCGTGACATCAGACCAGCAAGCGCTTCAGCAGCTTGCCGGTAGGGAGGCGGGGAAGGCTGTCGACCAAGCGGACCGAGCGGGGGCACTGGAAGTGAGCGAGGTGGTCTCGGCAATAGCCGATCAACTGCTCCGGCAACTCCTGGCGGTCGACGCCGGCGGCCGGCTGCACAAAGGCGGTGACCCGCTCGCCCAGGTCCGGGTCCGGTGTGCCGATGACGGCCACGTCGAGCACGGCGGGGTGGCCCACCAGCAGGTCCTCGATCTGGCGCGGGTAGATGTTGACACCGCCGGAGATGATCATGTTGGCAGCGCGGTCGGTGAGGTACAGGTAGCCGTCGGGATCGAGGTGGCCGATGTCGCCGATGGTGCTCCACCCCCGGTCATCCCACGCCGCCGCCGTCTGCTCGGGATCGCCGTGGTAGGCGAACCGCCGCGGTGATTCGAACCACACCTCGCCCACTTCGCCGGCCGGCAGTTCAAGGCCGTCGTCACCGACGATGTGTACGGCACCCAGCAGCGACTTGCCGACCGAACCGGGGTGAGCGAGCCAGTCTTCGGGGCCGATGTGGCAGAAGCCGTTGCCCTCACTGCCGGCGTAGTACTCGTGCACGATCGGGCCGAGCCAGTCGAGAGCGGCCGCCTTGACCTCAGGCGGGCAGGGGGCGGCAGCGTAGACCACGAAGCGCAGGCTGGACAGGTCGAAATGCTCACGGTCTCGGGGCGGCAGCTTCAACAGCCGGATCAGGTGGGTCGGCACCACTTGGAGGTGGGTGACCCGGTAGCGCTCGACCGCCGCCAGCAGCTCGATGGGGTCGAACCGCTCCATGACCACCACGGTGCCGCCCAGCCGCTGGGTGCCGGTCGTCCACCCAGCCGGGGCGGCGTGGTACAGCGGCGCCGGGCTCAGGTACACGGTGTCGGCGCCGAAGCCGAACAGCCCGCTGAGCATCTGGGTGAACCCCGACGGCGCGCCCAATGGCCCGCCGGCGGCGGCGGGCACGATGCCCTTGGGACGGCCGGTGGTGGCCGATGAGTAGAACATCCACTGGCCTTCGCATTCATCCGGAACCGGCTCGAGCTCTCGCCCGGCCACTACTGGCTGGTACGGCTCGAAGCCGTCGGTCTCGCCGCCGGTGACCAGCCGGGTGTTCACGCCCGCCAAGCGATCGGCCCCACCGATCGAGGCGGCCAGATCCGCATCGGCCACCAGGGCGGACGCTCCGCAATCCTCGATGATGTGGCGGGTCTCCTCCGGCGTGATGTGCCAGTTGATCGGGGTCACGTAGAGACCGCTGCGAAGGCCGGCCCACACCGCTTCGAAGAACTCAGGCTGGTTGGCCAGCAGCACCGCCAGGTGGTCGCCCGGTCGCAAGCCCCGGTCCCGCAGAACCAAAGCGAGCCGGCGTGAGGCCTCGTCCAGCTCGCCGTAGGTGCGGGTGGCTCCGGTGCCGGCCATGACCACCGCCAGCCGTTCGGGATCTACGGCGGCGACCGCGGCGGGGTGCTCACCGGCGGGGTCCGTGCCGGCGGAGGACCCGGCGCCGGCTGGTCCGGTCACCGCCGGCCGGTCAGGACCCGGTACGCGGAGTCGCCCAGGAACTCGGCCATGGACGGTTCGTCCAGCGGCACTTGCCGGGCAGCATCCAGGGCGCGGCCGACGGGCAGGATCGGGTGGTCCGACGCAAACCACACCCGGCCCCGACCACGCGACGAGCCCATGAACTTGGCCAGCGCCGGGTCGAGGTAGGTGGCCAGGTAGGCGGAGGTCATGAGGAAGAGCTGCGGCCACTTGAGCATGTAGCCGATGAGCAGGGCCTCGTAGGGGTGGCCCATGTGGGCGCCGATCACGGTCAGCTCGGGAAAGTCGATCAACAGGTCTTCGAGCAGCACGGGGTCCTGGCAGCGCGACCGCACCTGCGGCCCTGGCACACCCACGTTGATGGACACCGGCAGCCCCAACTCGGCACAGGTGGCGTACACCGGGTAATAGAGACGGTGGTTCAATTCGTATTGCTCCACCAGCGGCGTGACCCGCACCATGGCAACCGAAGGGTGGGAGGCCAGCTCGCGGATGCGCCGGCAGTTGGACAGCGGGGAGGCGGCCTTCTCGATGGTGGGCGCCACCAGGAACCGGCCGGGATGGGCGTCGGCCATGGCCAGGAAGTCCTCGGGCGACACCATGCCGCGCCGCCGGGCGCTCTCGTGTGGCCGCAACCCGCAGGTGAGGACGCCGATGTCGACGCCGGCGGAGTCCATGGCCCCCACCACCGACTCGACCGAGCGGGTGCCGGTGGCGTCGTCACCGAACAGCCCCTTCACGCTGGCGTTCTCGGGCCGGTCACCGAACCGGGTGGCGAAGTCTTCGGGGAAGACGTTCATCCAGGCGTCCACGATCATGGGCCGTCACCGTACCTGACGCCCGCGTCAGAAACGGGTAGTAGCGTGGCTGCTATGGACACCCTTGGGTTCCGTCCCTTCGACGCCGACAACCACTATTACGAGGCCGAAGACGCCTTCACCCGCCACATCGACCCGGCCATGGCCAAGCGGTGCATTCAGTGGGCCGAAGTCGGGGGCAAGAAGCGGCTGCTGGTCGGCGGCAAGATCAACAAGTTCATCCCGAACCCGACCTTCGACCCCATCGCCCGGCCCGGCAGCCTGGAGATGTATTTCCGGGGCCGCAACACCCGGGGCATGGACCTCAAGACCATGTTCGGCGACCTCGACCCGCTGGCCGAGCACCCCGGCTACCGGCACCGTGACGCCCGGGTGGCCCTCCTGGATGAGCAGGGTCTCGACGGGGCGCTGCTGTTCCCGACCCTGGGGGTCGGCATGCAAGAGGCGCTCAAGCGCGACGTCCCCGCCCTCCACGCCGCCTTCGAGGCGTTCAACCGCTGGCTCGACGACGACTGGGGGTTCGACCGCGGTGACGGCCGGCTCTTCGCCGCCCCCATGATCACCCTGGCCGACGCGGACCTGGCCGCCCAAGAGGTGGAACGGGTGCTTCAGGCCGGCGCCCGCATCCTGGTGATGGTCCCTGGTCCTGTGCCCGACGGTGAGGGCTACGTGTCGCCGGGCCACCCCCGCTTCGACCCGGTGTGGTCCCTGTTGCACGACTCCGGCGTGCCGCTGGCCTTGCACGCCGGGCTCAGCGGGGTCAGCGCCTACGGCAAGTTCTGGTCCACTGGGGCCGACGCCGGCGCCGGCGGGTTCGAGGGTTTCAAGCACGCCTCCTTCCCCATGGTCGCCTTCCAGGACCGGGCCATCTCCGACACGTTCGCCGCCATCATCTGCCACGGGGTGCTCGACCGGTTCCCCAACGTGCGCCTGGCCTCGATCGAGAACGGCGCCATGTGGGTGCCCGACCTGCTGCGAAACCTGGCCGACGGCTACGGCAAGATGCCCTTCGCCTTCGGCACGGACCCGGTGGAGCAGTTCCGCCGGCACGTGTGGGTCGCCCCCTACTACGAGGACGACATGGCCATGTTGCGAGACGCCATCGGCCTCGACCGGCTGCTGTTCGGATCGGACTTCCCCCACGCCGAGGGGCTGCCGGAGCCGACTTACTACGTCAAGGACATACCGACGTTCTCCGAGGAGGAGACCCGGGTGGTCATGCGCGACAACGTGCTCGAACTGCTGGCGCCGCGACCGGCCTGACTCGACCACCGACCGTCGGGCCGCCCCATAGGTGACGATGCTGCACAACGAGGCCGTCGGCATCGCCATCGGCGAGGACCACCAGGCCTTGGCCGACTCCGTCCGGCGCTTCACCGCCGAGCGCTGCAGTCCGGCGGTGGTGCGGGCGTCGATCGAAGGCGCGGCTGAGGACCGGCCCCCGTTCTGGGACGAGTTGGCTGGCCTGGGTTGGCTGGGCCTGCACCTGCCCGAAGCCGAAGGGGGTCAGGGGTACGGCCTGGCTGAGATGGCGGTGGTGGCCGAAGGGCTGGGGCGGGCCCTGGCGCCCGGGCCGTTCCTGTCCGCGGTGTGGGCCGGGGCCGCGCTGTCGGCGGCCGGCGGTGATGTGCGCTCGTTGATCGGCGAGCTGGCGGCGGGAAGGACGTGCGCCACGGTGGCTCTGGGAGCGCCGCTCGAGGGGCGGCGTGGACCGGACGGATCGGTGATCGTTTCGGGCACCACCGGTCCGGTGCTGGCTGCGCCGGGCGCTGATCTGGCCGTCATCCCGGTCCGGGTCGACGGGACCGAACGGTGGTTCGCGGCCGACGCCGGATCGTTCACCGCCGCCGCACTGGACCCGCTCGATCTGACCCGGGCGGTCGGTGAGCTGCGCTTCGACGCCGCTCAACTCGAGCCCGGCGCCGGGCTGGTCGACCTCGACCGGTCCCGGGTCGAAGCGGTGGCGGTCACCGTGGCGGCGGCCGAGTGCGCCGGCGGCGCCGCCTGGTGCCTCGGCACTGCCGCGGCCCACGCCCGGGACCGCCGGCAGTTCGGCCGGCCCATCGGCCAGTTCCAGGCGGTGAAGCACCGCTGCGCCGACATGCTGATCGCCGTCGAGTCGGCCCGCAGCGCGGCCTGGGATGCCGCTCACGCTCTCGATGATCTGGCCGCCGGTGATGGTGACTCGGGCGCCGAGCAGGCGGCGCTGGCGGCGGGCATGGCCGGCGCGGTGGCCCTCGACGCCTTTGTGTCGGTGGCCGAGGACTGCATCCAGGTGCTGGGCGGCATCGGCTTCACGTGGGAGCACGACGCCCACCTCTACTTGCGCCGGGCCGTGGCTCTCCGCCAGTTGCTGGGTGGGTCGTCGCGTTGGCGGCAAGCCACCGCCCACGCCGCCCTGGCCGGCACCCGCCGGCGGCTGTCGTTGCCCCTCCCGGAGGCGGCCGAACAACTGCGACCGGCGGTGCGCACCGCCGCCGAAGCGGTGGCTGCCCTTCCCGACACCAGCCAACGGCAGCGGCTGGTCGACCTCGGCTACCTGGAACCGCACTGGCCGGCGCCGTGGGGCTGCGGGGCCGGCGCCGTCGAGCAGCTCGTCATCGACCAGGAGCTGCGCCGGGCCGGGGTCCGCCGGCCGCACCTTCAAGTGGGGGCGTGGGCGGCGCCCACCATCGTCGCCCACGGGACCCCTGAGCAGCAGGAACGCTGGGTCCGCCCCACCCTGCTCGGGGCGCTGTCGTGGTGCCAGCTGTTCAGCGAGCCCGAGGCGGGCTCGGACCTGGCCGGGCTACGGACCACTGCTACCCGTACCGGCGGCGGCTGGCTGCTGAACGGCCAGAAGGTGTGGACCACCATGGCGGCCGAAGCCGACTGGGGGATCTGCCTCGTCCGCACCAACCCCGATGCGCCCCGCCATCTGGGCATCACCTACGTGATCGTCGACATGGCCAGTCCCGGCATCGACATCCGCCCGCTGCGCGAGATGACCGGCCTGGCCATGTTCAACGAGGTGTTCCTCGACGACGTCTTCGTTCCCGACGACTGTGTCATCGGCGAGGTGGATGGCGGCTGGCCGCTGGCCCGCACCACCTTGGCCAATGAGCGGGTGTCCATGGGGCGTGGTTCATCTTTCGGCGGCGGCATCGAAGCCCTGCTCGGAATGCTCACGGAGCGGGTCGAGGCCGGTGAGCTGGTGCTGGATACATGGCTGGCCGACCAAGTCGGGGTCCTGGTGGCGGAGTCCCACGTGATCGGCGTCCTCGGCCTGCGGCGCACCCTGCGGTCGGTGGCCGGCGCCGGCCCGGGCCCCGAGGCCAGCGTCGGCAAGCTGCTGGGCGTGGAGCACGACCAGCGCACGCAGGAACTGGGGCTCACCGTGCTGGGGCCGCAAGGTGCGACCGCCAGCGGCGCCGGCGCCCAGTGGAGCTTCGGGTTCCTCGCCAACCGCTGCCTCACCATCGCCGGCGGCACCAGCGAGATCCAGCGCAACGTGATCGGCGAACGCCTCCTGGGCCTGCCCCGTGATCCTGAGCCCGCCGACGCCACCGCTTTCCGAGGGTTGCGCGCCTGACCCCCTGGGCGGTGGTCGGACGCGCCAGCCTCAGCCGTTCGGCCCCTCACGGCCCCGGGTCCTAGGACAACCGTCTCGTAGCGCCGGGACGCCGGCCGCACCAGGGTGGAGGGATTCCCGGCCGATACGGGTCGAGCGTCGATCACGGAAGGACACCACCACCATGGCTGAGGGCAAACAGAGGCATCGGGTGAGGTGGATCGTCGGCGCGGTGGTGCTGGTGGCTGTCCTCGCCGTGGTCGGCCCCTTCATCTTCATCCACTTCATCGAAGGACCGGCCCCCAGGCCCCTCGCCCTCACCCACGACACGGGCAACGACACGGCCACCACCGGATCGGGTGACAGCCCCACGACCGCGGCACAGGGCACGGCCGGCGCCAGCCTGGCCGGCACCTGGAAGATCGGCTCCGGTTCTCAGGCCGGGTACCGCGTCCAGGAGATCCTGGTGGGGCAGAGCACTACGGCGGTAGGGCGCACCAGCAAGGTCACCGGTCAGATGACCATGGCCGTCACCAAGGTGTCGGACTCGAATGTGGTCGTCGACCTCACGTCGGTCAGCAGCGACAAGAGCCAGCGCAACTCCCAGTTCCACGGCCGGATCATGGATACGGCTCGCTACCCGACCGCCACCTTCACGCTCACCGACCCCATCGCCATCGGGAAGTTGCCAGCAGAGGGGAAGACGATCAAGGCCAAAGCCACCGGCACCCTCGAGATGCACGGCACCAAGAAGGCCGTGACCGTCGAGTCGAGGCCCAGCGCCTAAACCGTGGCATCCAGGTCACCGGCGCCATCCCGGTCACCTTCTCCGACTACGGGATCCCGAACCCCACCTTCGGCCCCGCCAAGGTCGGTGACACCGGCACCATCGAGTTCGTCGTCAACTACACGCGGTAGCTCATGGGCAGCAGTTCGAGCAGCTGGCCGTCGGGATCGCGGACCATGATCGCCCGGCCGTCCATGTCGGTGTCGGCCAGCACCTGGCCGCCCAGCTTGGCCACCCGCCGGCATGATGCGGCCAGATCTTCGACGCTGATCGACAGGTGGGTGAGGCCGGTCTCGGTAAGGGGCCGCTCCTGGGCCGGCGACGCCGGCCACGCCCCGAAGTGGAGCAACTCGAGCACGAAGCCGGGCCGTTCGAGGTAGACGGCGGTCAGCCCGACCGGCGCCGGCACGCGCAGCAGTCTGGAGGCCATCTCGTCGGGCACTGAGAGCTGGCGCTGGAACACGAAGCCGAACACCTCCTCGTAGAACCGCCGCGACCGGTCCACGTTGCTGACGCAGAGACCGACGTGGTTCACCACCGCCGCCGCCATGGGCCGGTCCGGGTCATTCGGTGCGGACGTCACTTTCGCGGCAGACCCAGCACCCGCTCGGCGATGATGTTGCGCTGGATCTCCGAGGTGCCGGCGGAGATGGTGTTGGCGAACGTGTGCAGGTACTGCTCGACCCAGGTGCCCTGCGGCTCGTCGACCGACAGGTGCCCGTCGGGCTCAGTGACCCCGATGGCCAGGGCCGCCGGTCCCTGGATCTCCGCGGCCACCTGCGCCACCCGCTGGCGGGCTTCGCTGGAGTACAGCTTCATCAACGCCTGCTCGGGGGCGGTGCCGCCCCGGGTCAGCTTGCTGAAGGCCCGGTAGCCCAGGCAGCGGGCGGCCGTGGTGTCGATGGCCACCCCGACGATGCGGTCCACCGCCAGCGCTCGCTCCGGTCCGGACATGCCCGCCGTCAGTTCGGGCGCTTCGGCCAGCAAGGCGGCCAGCGACTCCTCCAACCCCATGACGGCGCTGACCCAGACCATGCCCCGCTCGTGGGCCAGGGAGCCGCCGGCCATGGCCCACCCGTCGTTCAGGTCGCCGACCAGGTGGTCCGCCGGGACGCGCGCCTCGGTGAAGAACACCTCGTTCAGATCGGGATGGGCCGGCCGCACGATCTCCGGGAGCGGCCGCACCGTGACCCCCGGCGTGTCCATGTCGACCAGCAGGACACTGATGCCCTGGTGCTTGGGCACGTCAGGATCGGTGCGGCAGAACAGGAAGCAGAAGTCGGCGTAAGCGGCGCCCGAGGTCCAGACCTTCTGACCGTCGACCACGAACTGGTCACCGTCGCGGACGGCACGGGTGCGCAACGCCGCCAGGTCGCTGCCGGCGTCGGGCTCGCTCATACCGAGGCAAGCGGTGGCCTCACCCCGCAGGATGGGCATGGCGTAGTCGCGGATCTGCTCGGGGGTGCCATGGTCGATGATCGACGGCACCACGATGCCCAAGCCCTGGACGTTGGTGGTCCGCGGGATCTGAGCCTTGGCCAACTCCTCCAGGTACACGAGGGTCTCGGTCGGGGTGGCGTTGCGCCCGCCCAGCTCGGGCGGCCAGCCGGGCACCAGCCAGCCGGCGTCGAACATGGTGCGAGTCCACCGCCGGGCCCATTCCGGGGCGTGACCGGTGGAGACAGATGGGTCGGCGGCCATCTCCTCGGCGCTGGGCCGGTGGGCGGCGAGCCAGACGAGCAGTTCCGACCGAAACGCCTCGACTGACTCGTCGAAGTGCAAGTTCATGCCGCCAGCCCCAGCAGCCGGGCCAACTCCACCCGGTGGTGCTCGGCGCTACCGAACAGGAACGCACCGGTGATGGCCCGCTTCAACCAGAAGTGCAGGTCGTTCTCCCATGTGAAGCCGATGCCGCCATGCAGTTGCAGGCCGTCGCGGGTGGCCAGGCGCTGGCAGTCGCCGGCCGCGGCCTTGGCCATGGAGGCGGCCACCGCTCGGCTGGGATCCTCTTCGGTGATGGCGGCGGCGGCGTAGTAACCGAGGGAGTTGGCCCGTTCGACGGCCAGGTACAGGTCGGCCAACCGGTGCTTGACCGCTTGGAACGAGCCGATGGGCCGGCCGAACTGGTGCCGCCCCTTGGCGTACTCGACCGTGGTCTCGAAGATGGCCCGGCAGGTGGCGACCGTGGACAGGGCCATGGCCGCGGTGGCGTGCTGGACGACGCCCTCGATCCGTCCGGCAGAGTCGGCGTCGGTGGGGTCGAGCAGCACCCGGTCGTCGCTGAGCTCGACCTGGTCGAGCACCACCGTCGCCAGCGGCAGGGTCGGATCGAGGGTCGTCACCGGAGTGGCCGTCACCAGGCTCCCCGGCACCAGAAAGGCACCCAGGCCATCGCCGCCGCTGGTGCCTTCGCGACGGGCGACGACCGCCAGTTCCTGGGCGGTGGCCCCGTCGAGCACGTGGGACTTGGTGCCATCGAGCACCCAACCATCACCGGTGCGCCGAGCGACGGTAGCGACATCGTGTAAGTGGCCACCGCCAGCTTCGGTCAAGGCCAGAGCGCCGGAACAAGTGCCCATCGCCACCGCATTCAGGGCCTCGGACCCAGGCGCACCCGCCGCCGCCAGGACCGGGGCGAACTGGGTGACGGTGGCCATATAGGGGCCGGGCGCCACCACCCGGCCCAGCTCTTCGACCAGCACCGTCTCGGCCACGAACCCTTGGCCGAGGCCGCCGTGCTCGGCATCGACGGCTATCGCCGGCCAGTCCAGAGAGACCAACGTGGACCACAGCCCGTCCGCCGAGCCCGTTCCCTCCGCGACCCCTCGCACCAGCGACGGCGGGCATTCGGCGGCCAGCACCGACCGGGCGTGGTCGCGCAGTTCGAGTTGCTCCTCGCTGAGCTCCAGGTCCACTAGTCCGCCAGTCCCATGAGGCTGCGGCGGATGACGGTCACGGCGGCGTCGATGGCGGCGGCGCGAGTCGTGAACCCCAGGGTCAGTGAGCGGTAGGGGAGCCGTTCGATCAGGGCGAGAAGGATCAGGGCGTCGACCAGCGGGTCACCGAAGTCGCGCTGGTCGAGCCGGGCCACCAGCCCCGTCACGATCGCCGCTGCCACCTGCTGGGAGAAGGCGACCAGGTCCCCGCCCGCCTCCTGCATCTCCTGCCACACGGTGATGACCCCGCCGTTGCTCTCATAGGAGCTGAACCACTCGCTGACCCAAGTGTGCAGGGCGGCAGCGGCGTGGTGCGCGGGGAAGCGGCTCAGCAAGTCGGTCATCTCGGTGCTGGCTTCCTCGGCCAGCACCTGGAAGAAGTCGTCCTTGTCGTCGAAGTACCTGTAAAAGCTGCCGTGAGAGACGCCGGCGGCGATCACGATGTCGTCGACCCGGGCGTCGTGGTACCCACGGGCGGGGATCACCTCGGTGCCGGCGTCGAGCAGGCGGCGCCGGGTCTGCTCACCGCGGGGGCGCAATGGCCTGTCCGTGGCGCGCGGCGGGGTGAGCGGGGCACCCGGTGGGCGGTCGCCGTCGGCCACCGCCACCGGTCGGCGGTGCACGTTCACACCGTCGATGGGCCCGTGGAACAACCGGTGTACGGCCTCGGCCAGCCCGTCGACCAGCCGCCGCCGCTGGACCGGGGCGGTGGCGGTCACCCCTTCCCAGTAGAAGTTGCACCGGATGAGGACGGCGACCATGGCGCTGGCCAGTGCCTGATCACGACCCCGGCGGCGGCGGCGGCCAAAGGCGCGCAGCAAGGCGTCGTCGAGCCGCTCGCTGAACGTGCCCGACCCCTCCGCTTGGGCCTGGTGCCCCCGGCTGGCGGCCTGGAAGGTCGAGAACACCGGCGAATACGCCTGGTACAGCGAGGTGAAATCGTCGACCCACGCCGCCAGCGCGGTCACACCGGCGGCATCAGGACCGACCGGCTCGAGCTGGCGGGCCAGGCTGACCATCTTGGCGCCCAGCTCTCGTCCCAGCTTCCAGAACACGTCGTCCTTGTCGGCGAAGTACTGGTAGAAGGCCGACCGTGAGCAGCCGGCGTGCTGGGTGATCAGCTCCACTCTGGCCTCGTTGAAGCCCACCTCGGCGAAGACCTGGAGCGCCCCCTGCAGGATCCGCTGCTCGGTCTCGCTGCCCCGCTCGCCGACCTCGGGGTTGGAACCGAACGGTGCCCGCCGCACCACGCTCGACCCGTCCATGGCTTGCACGTTACCCGCGTCCCTTCAGCCGGCTACGGGCCGGCCGCCGGTTTGCCCGCCGCGACCAGGTGGCTAATCTAACAGTCCCGTCACATTTGAACCCGGAGGCCGTCGGTGCACCTTGAGGACCTGATCCTGGTGAGCGTCGATGACCACGTGGTCGAACCGCCCGATCTGTTCGACGGGCGACTCACCGGCCGGGTAGCCGAACGGGCACCCAGGGTCGAACGCCTCGACAGCGGCCGCGAGGTCTGGATGTTCGAAGGCAGCGCCTTACCCAACGTCGGCCTCAACGCCGTCGCCGGCGGGTGCCGGAGGAGTACGGCGTCGATCCGCTGGCCTTCGAGCAGATGCGGCCCGGTTGCTACGACGTCGACGCCCGGGTGGGCGACATGGACGCCAACGGCGTGCTCGGGTCGCTGAACTTTCCCAGCCTCACCGGTTTCGCCGGTCAGCTCTTTTCCACTTGCGACGACAAGGACGTGGCCATCGAGCTGGTGCGCGCCTACAACGACTGGCACGTGGACGAGTGGTGCGGCGCCCATCCCGGCCGCATGATCCCGTGCGGCGTACCGCCCATATGGGACCCGCAGCTCATGGCCACCGAGGTGCGCCGCCTGGCGGCCAAGGGCTGCCACGCCGTCACCTTCTCCGAGAACCCCGCCAAGTTGGGCCTCCCGAGCTGGCACACCGATCACTGGGACCCGTTCCTGGCCGCCTGCATGGAGACGGCCACGGTCATCTGCCTGCACATCGGGTCGTCCTCGGAGACGGTCATCACCGCCGTCGACGCCCCCATCGACACCATGATCACCTTGCAACCGGTCAACATCGTGCAGGCTGCCGCCGACCTGGTGTGGTCACCGGTGTTCCGCAAGTTCCCGGACCTGCGCATCGCCCTGTCCGAAGGCGGCATCGGCTGGATCCCGTACTTCTTGGAACGGATCGACTACACGTACCAGCACCACCGGGCGTGGACCAACCAGGACTTCGGCGACCAGCTGCCCAGCCAGGTGTTCAACGAGCACGTGCTCACGTGCTTCATCGACGACGCCGTCGGGGTCGAACTGCGCCACCACCTCAACGGCGAGCACATCCACTGGGAGTGCGACTACCCGCACTCGGACTCGACGTGGCCGAACTCGCCGGAGCTGGCCGGCAAGGTGCTCCACGGGATCCCCGACGCCGAGGTCGAGCGCATCACCCACCGCAACGCCATGGCCAACTTCTCCTACGACCCCTTCGCCCACATCCCCCGCGACCAGGCCACCGTCGGCGCCCTGCGGGCCAGGGCGGCCGGCGTCGACACCACCCCGGTCCGCCACGGCACCGGCAAGTTCCAGGAAGAGGGGATCGTGACGGTCGTGACGTTGGCCGAACGGCTGGGCAAGGGCTAGAGGGTGGGTGGAGCCCAGGCGGGCGGCGGCGAGCCGGATGACGCTGCGCCCTTCCGGGTGCTGCCGGCGCTCGACGACGAGAACCGCTTCTTCTGGACCTCCGGTCAGGACGGCTGCCTCCGGTTCCTGCGCTGCGAGGGTTGTGGCTACTACCTGCACCCACCGTCGCCCCGGTGCCCGGTATGCGGGGGAACCGAGCTTGCCCCCGCGGCGGTCAGCGGTCGCGGCGAGGTGTTCTCCTTCACCGTGAACCACCAGCCATGGGACGGCAGCACCGAGCCGTACGTGGTGGCGCTGGTCGAACTGCCCGAGCAGAACGGGTTGCGCCTGACCACCAACGTGGTCGGTTGTGCGGCCGAGGACGTGCACATCGGCCTGCCCGTGCGGGTGCGCTTCGAGCACCGCGACCCGGTGTGGATCCCGCTGTTCGAGCCGGACGGGCCGGCCGAGCCGGCCGTGCCGTGACCGACTTCGAGCGGCGGTCGATCATCTCGGGCATCGGCCAGTCGGAGGTGGGTCGCCGCCTCGGCCGCAGCGGTATGGCGTTGACCGTCGAAGCCGCCTTGGCGGCGGTGGCCGACGCCGGCCTGGAGCTCGCCGACATCGACGGGCTGGCCACCTATCCCGGAGCCGGCCCCGGGGGAGGGGGGTTCACCGGGCCGGGCTCGCCCGAGGTCCAGGACGCCCTCCGCCTCAACTTGAACTGGCACTCCGGCGGCCTCGAAGGGGCGGCCCAACTGGCGGCGGTGGTCAACGCCGTCATGGCCGTGGGCGCCGGCCTGGCCCGCCACGTGCTCGTGTACCGCACGGTCACCGAGTCCTCCGAGCAGGGCGCCGGCGGCCGTCAGGGCATCGGTCTCGGCGGCGGCGGGAGCAGCGGCGGTAGGACCAGCGCCAGCATCGGGGGGCCGTTCCAGTGGAGCATCCCGTTCCGCGCCTACTCGGCGGCCAACTGGCTGGCCCTGAACGCCCAGCGCCACTTCCACGAGTACGGCACCCGTGCCGAGCAGCTGGCCATGATCGCGGTCAACGGCCGGCGCAACGCCGGCTTGAACCCCAAGGCGATCTACCGAGACCCGATGACGCTGGACGACTACTTCGACTCCCGGTTGATCACCACACCGTTCCGGCTGTTCGACTGCGACGCACCGGTCGACGGGTCCACCGCCCTGATCGTGTCCCGTGCCGAGCACGCCGCCGCCCTCGACCACCCCGCCGTGCGGATCGAAGCGGTGGGCACCGCCCTGCGGGGCCGCCCCTCGTGGGACCAGTTCGACGACATGACCACCATGGCCGCCCGCGATGCCGGCGCCCACCTGTGGACCCGCACCGAACTGACGCCGGCCGACGTAGACGTGGCCGAGCTGTACGACGGGTTCAGCTTCCTGACCATGGTGTGGCTGGAAGCGTTGGGCTTCTGCGGCAAGGGCGAATCGGGCTCGTTCGTGGAGGGCGGAGGCCGCATTGCCCTGGACGGTGAGCTGCCGGTGAACACCCACGGCGGCCAGCTCTCGGCCGGGCGGCTGCACGGCTTCGGGCACATCCACGAAGCCTGCGTGCAACTCCGTGACGAAGGGGGCGCCCGCCAAGTGCCCGGTCGGGCTGAGGTGGCGGCGGTGGCCAACGGCGGGGGGCCGCTGGCCGGCGCCATGCTGCTCACCCGGGACCGCTGATGACGATCCAGCTCGAAGACCTGCTGGCCTGCCTGGAGCTGACCACCGTGGCCTCCGGCGGCGCGGGCGACGGCCCCGACACGGTGCTGGAGGGAGACAACCTCGACATCGGCTACCACCGGGTCTTCGGCGGACAGATCCTGGCCCAGGTGCTCATGGCAGCGGCCGGTGCCGCGCCGCAGAAGTCGGTCAAGTCGCTCACCGTTGCCTTCCCCCGCGAGGGCGATGCCGCCCGACCCATGCGGTACCGCGTCCACCGCCACCATGAAGGTCGCACGTTCTCCACCGTGGAAGTGGTGGCGTCCCAGGACAGCAAGGTCGTGGCCGTGGCGGTCGTTTCTCTTCACGCCGAGGAGCAAGGGCTGCACCGCAGCGTCGCGCCCCCCGATGTCGGCGCTCCTGGGGACGCGGCGACCAGAACGCTCGACCTGATCCCGTGGGAGGTGCGGGTGGTGGACGGCGTCGACTTGGCCGACCGGGACGTCGGTCCCCCGAGGCTCGAGCTCTGGATGCGAGCCCCGTCGCTGGGCCATGACGAGCCTCCGGCGCCGGCCGTTCACCAGGCCCTGCTCGCTCATGCCACCGACCTCACCCTCATCGGAACGGCCCTGCGCCCCCTCGCCGGTGTCTCGCAGGCCGACTCCGGCGGAGCCCTGCACACCGCGGTCACCTCGCACTCGCTGTGGTTCCACCAGCCGTTCCGCCTCGACGACTGGCTGCTGGTCGCTCAGGAGAGCCCGGTGGTAGCCGACGGCCGCGCCTTCGGCCGCGGCGACGTGTTCAACGTGGACGGGCACGTGGTGGCCTCCTTCGCCCAGGAGTCGATGGTCCGGTCGGTGCCGCCGCCGAACTGAAGGCCCCTCTCGTGGGTTTCAGTCAGAAGAGGGGAGCGGCTTGGCGGTCTTCATCGCCAACGGCTGGTCGCCCATGCTCAAGGTGCCGTCGCCGCCGCGGGTGCACAGCACCTCGACGCCGGCCGCCTCGTCGGCGTAGCGCTTGCCCAGCAACGTCGGCTCGCCGCCGGCCTCCGGCGCGGCCACGGGCGGACCGCTGTCAAGTGGGCGCATGGGCTGACCACCGCAACGCAGGTCGACGTCGCTGTCGGCGCGCGCCCGGACCACGACCACCTGGGTGCTGCACGTGGCGCTCTCCAAGCGGAGACCCGGTTTCAGCTCCATCACACGGATCCTCCTGTGGCGAAGCGCTCTTCGAGCATGGCGGTGAGGCGGCGCCGGTCGACCTTGCCCGAATCGAGCCACGGCAGCTTGTGCTGGTCAGCGAACACGGCGATGTGGCGGGGCACCAGGTAGCTGGCCAGGTCCTGCTTGAGCCGGGCGCAGGCGGTCTCCGCGTCCAGCGACGCGCACGGGTCAAGGGCGATGGCGGCGACCACGTCCTGGCCCCGCTCGGGATGGTCGATGCCGGTGACGAAGGCCATGACCACCTCGGGCATGGCTTCGAGCGCCACCTCGACGTCGCGGGGGGTGATGTTCATGCCCGATGACTTGATCAAATCGCCTAGACGGCCCTCGTAGTAGAAGTGCCCGTCGGCGTCGAAGTGGCCGCCGTCGCCGGTGCGGTACCAGCCGTCGGCGGTGAACACCTGCTCCCGCTCCACCTTGTGCAGCCCCAGCATCACCGGGTAGCCGCGCACGCACAGCTCACCGGTGCGCCCCACCGGCAAGTCGGCGCCGGTGACCGGGTCCACGACCTTGTGCTCCACGCCCGGCACCGACCGGCCGAAGGAGCCCGCCTTGTCCGGCGGCAGCGTGTTCTCCTTGCTCTCAAAGGTGTGGGGCCCGAGCGTCTCGGTCATCCCGAGGGCGTTGGCCCGGGGCCCGTCGGACGGATCCCGGTTGGGTATCAGCGCCGCCAACGTGCCGCCCCGCACCGCCGACAAGTCGTGGTCCGGATAGCTGGGGTGATCGCTCAGGGCCTTGGCCATGTGCGGCCAGCCCAGCACCTGGGTGACCCGCTCCTTCTCGATGAGGTCCAGCGTGGCCCCGGGCTCGAACCGGTCCTCGAACACCAGCGTGGCGCCGGCGTGCATGGCCGCCACCAGGGTGAAGCTGATGCCGCCCACCCAGAACAGCGGCATCGGCGTGTACAGGATGTCATCAGCGGTGAGGTCACGGAACTGCCACAGGTTGTGGGCGTGGCGCACCACCGCGCCGTGGCTGTGGATGGCCCCCTTCGGGGCCGAGGTGCTGCCCGAGGAGTACACGACGACCATCGGGTCCGCCGGCGTCACCTCGGCTTCGGCTTCGGCCAGGAGGTCGTCGCTGACCCGGTCGGCGCGCCGAGCCAGGTCTTCGACCGGCCCGGCCCACCGTCGTTCGGCCGCTCCCCACGTCCAAACGCTGCGCAGGAAGGGATGAGACGGCAGGAAGATGTGCTCGTGGCTCGCGCCGTCGAGACCGGGAACGGCGGCTTCGAGGCGGTCGAGGTAGTCGTGGCCCAAGTACCGCTCGGCGGTCAACAGCAGGCTCACATCGGCGTGACGCAGCAGCCAGTGCAGCTCCTGCGCCTTGGCGTAGGTGTTGAGCATCGAGACCACCGCCCCGATCCGCGCCGCCGCCAGCCACCCCACGATCCAGTCGGGGCCGTTGGGCGCCAGCAGCCCCACCCGACTGCCCTTGCCGACCCCTGAGGCCAGCAGGCCGCGGGCCAGCCGCGCCGAACAAGCGTCGGCGTCGGCGTAGGTGAGGCGCACATCACCGAGCACGGCCAGCACCTTGTCGCCGCCGCCGTCGCGGCGGGCGCCGGCGCGGATCAGCTGGCCGGCGGTGGGCGAGAAGTCGGGGAAGCTGGTCGAACGTTCGGCCACAGGGTGCTCAGGCCACCGCCATGAGGCGGGAGAGGTTGCCGCCCATGATCTTGGCGACCTGGTCGTGGGCCAGCTGGTCAAGGTCGTCGACGAAGGCCAAAGGGTCGGCCATGCCTTCGGGGTGCGGGTAGTCGGAGCCGAACAGCACGTTGTCGGCGCCGATCAGGTCGACCAGACCGACGGGATCGTCCTCATGGAAGGGGTGCACGTAGATGTTGCGCTTGAACACCGCCACCGGGTCTTCCTCAAAGGCGTGAGGCTGGGCGGCGTAGGCGTGCTCCATGTCGGCCAGCAGCGGCCTGACCCACCCGCTGCCGTTCTCGACCGGCGTGATCTTGAGCTTCGGGAACCGGGTGCACAACCCGTGGCCGATGGCCGACGCCACCGTGTCGATGATCTCCCGGTGCTGACCTCCGGTGATGATCGAGAAACCGGACCGGGGGCCGAACGGGGTGAACTCGTCGTCGCGGAAACCCTCCCACTCGTTGATGTAGCGCTGGTAACCGCTGTCCGACGCATGCATGCCGACCACCACCTCGGCCTCTTGCACCAGCTCCCAGAACGGGTCGAACTCGGGCAGGGCGAACGAACGCGGCCCCCGGAACCCGGGCACCGGCGCCGGGCGGATGAGGATGATCTTGGCGCCTCGCTCCAGCACCCACTCCAGTTCCTTGATGGCCTCGGACACGACCGGCAAGGTGATCACCGGAACCGGGAAGATGCGGTTCTCGTAGTTGAACGTCCATTGCTCGTGCATCCACTGGTTCAGGGCGTGGATCACCACGTGGATGGCGTCAGGGTCGTCGCGCAGGCGCTCCTCGACCAGGCTGGCCAGCGTCGGCCACATCAGGGCCCGGTCCAGCCCCAGCTCGTCCATCAGCTCCAGGCGGGCACCCGGCTCGCGGAACGCCGGGATGGCGTCGATGGCCTTGCCCATGATCTCCCGCATGGAACGGCCCTCGGGGTTGCCGTGGCGGAAGTACTCCTCTTGGGCGCCAGGGGCGGCGACCCGCTCGAAGGTGGGGTTGGGGATGTAGTCACTGATGTGGCCCTTGACCGCGATCTTGGTGCGGCCCCGCACCTCCACGTAGTCGATCAGCCCGGCCCGCTCCGCGGGCAAGAACCTGGTCAACGCATCCCGCGTCTCGTACAGGTGGTTGTCGGCGTCGAAGACCTCGAAGTCGAGTTGGCGGGATGGCATTTCTCGCACTCCCAGATTGCTGACGTGTGTGTTAGATGACTATACGCTGGCCCGCTGCCCGGGGCGAGGCCCCGGCCGTCGAAGGGCCTGGAACAGGACGATGGATGTTGATCTGGACGTGAAGGCCGAGTCGTTCCGGGCCGAACTGCGGGCTTGGCTAGAAGCCCACTTCACCGCCGAAGTGGCCGAGCGGGTGGACGGGCCCGGTACCGCCTCGCTGACCGCCAGGCGCGGCTGGAACGCCGAGCTCGTCGACGCCGGCTACGGAGCCGTCTCGTGGCCCGTCGAGCACGGGGGCAGGGCAGCCGGGATCAGCGAGCAGATCGTCTGGTACGAGGAGATGGCCCGCGCCGGTGCCCCCGGACCGGTCAACGTCATCGGCGTCGCCAACATCGCGCCGGCGATCATGGCCCACGGCACGGAGGCCCAGCAGCGGCGGTTCCTACGGCCCATGCTGCGCGGCGAGGAGATCTGGAGCCAGGGGATGTCCGAGCCCGACGCCGGCTCCGACCTCGCTTCGCTGCGCTGCACCGCTGTCCTCGATGGTGACGACTATGTGGTGACCGGCCAGAAGACGTGGAACTCGCTGGGCGCGAGGCCGACTGGTGCCAGCTGTTCGTGCGCACCAACGCCGACGTGCCCAAGCACAAGGGGATCACGTCCCTGTTGGTCGACCTGTCGAGTCCTGGCATCGAGGCCCGGCCCATCCGCACCATGGCTGGCGAGGTCGGTTTCGCCGAGCTGTTCTTCGACGGTGCCCGCGTGCCCCGCTCGGCGGTGCTGGGGGAGGTCGACGGTGGTTGGCGCATCGCTACCGCCACCTTGAGCAACGAACGGGCGGGCGTGGCCGGCCTGTACCTGGGCGTGCGCGACACCTTTGACCGCCTCGTCGACGCCGTGCCGGGCGGCGGGTTGGGTGGGGGGGTGGCCCGAGATGCGCTGGCGGCGCGCTTCGTGGCAGCTCGCAACCTCGAGTTCCTGGCCAAGCGGATGCTGGGAGCGGCGTTGGCCGGGCGGCCGCCGGGTGCCGAGGGCAGCGCGGTCAAGTTGGCGTGGGCGCAGTGCGGCCAAGACTTGGCGGTCACCGCCCTTGACGTGCTCGGTCCGGCGGCCCTGGGCGGCCCGTGGGCGGAGAGCGTGTCCTCGTCGCGGGCGCTGAGCATCGCCGGCGGGACCACCGAGGTGAACAAGAACATCATCGGCGAACGGGTGCTCGGCCTGCCCCGCGAGCCCCCTCCCCGGCCCGACTAACGTCGGCGTCAACTTACGACAGAGGGTGAGCCAGGTGCGAGACGTGCTCCAGTACGAGGGCAAGCGGGTGGTCGTGACTGGGGCGGCGTCGGGCATGGGCCAGTCATGTGTCGCCGTGCTGAGCGAGCTGGGGGCCGACGTCCACGGCCTCGACGTCACGCCCGCTGACGCCGCGGATGCCGAGTTCCACCGCTGCGACCTGAGCGACGCCGCCCAGATCGAACGGGCGGTGTCCGCCATCGGCGGCCCGATCGACTCGCTGTTCAACTGCGCCGGCCTGCCCACCACCGCCCCCGGGCACTCGATCATGCGGGTGAACTTCATCGGCCATCGCCAGCTCACCGAGGCCTGCCTGCAGCACATGGCCGACGGCGCCTCCATCGGCTTCATCTCCTCGGTCGCCGGCATGGGCTGGCAGGGCAACCTCGAGCTGCTGCTCGAGCTGCTGGCCACGCCCGACGCGGCGTCGGCCGCTGCCTGGTGCGAGGCCCACGACGACGTGATCGGCGCCAACGGCTACGGGTTCTCCAAAGAGGCGATCAACGCCTACGTCGCTCGCCGGGGATGCGAGCTGGCGGCCAAGGGGATCCGGTTGAACAGCATCAACCCCGGACCGACCGACACCCCGATGATGCCCGCCTTTGTGGAGACGATGGGCGCCGAGTTCATGGAGAACATGCCCAAGCCGCTGGGCCGCAACTCTCGACCGGAGGAGCAGGCCTGGCCCCTGGTCATGCTGAACAGCCCGCGGTCCAGCTACACCGCCGCCACCACCCTCTTCACCGACGGCGGGTTCGCCGGCGGCCTCTACACCGGCGCCATCGACTTCTCCGCCCTCGGCTAGGGCGTGTTGTCTTCCCGGGCGGGGCCCCAACCCCGCCCTCCTCCGCTTCAGCGGCGCATGAATTGCGCCGCTGGCGGCCGTGTGGTCTGCCTGGGCGGGGCCCCAACCCCGCCCTCCTCCGCTTCAGCGGCGCATGAATTGCGCCGCTGGCGGCCGTGTTGTCTGCCCGGGCGGGGCCCCAACCCGCCCTCTAGGCACCGGCGCGGGCGCGCCACTCCCGCTCGATCTGGCGCATGATCGACGGGTAGACGATCAGGTGGCGGAACGGCTTGATCACCGCCATGTAGAGGTTCCCGAGCAGTCCGTTCGGTTTCACCAGGACGGCCATGTGGGCTCGGTAGCTGCCGGTCCCATCGGGGACGCGGCCGATGTGCAGGACGCCGTGCATGGTCCGGTTGGCGATCTCCGCCGCCCACTCGTCGTCGGTCAGGTACAGGGATCTGAACGGGAGGCCATCGAACTCGGGACCGGAGGGGCCATCGCGCAGATCCGCCGGCAGCCGGTCGCCAAGCGTCGGCACCCTGGACCCGATGCCCGAACCCGGGTCGTCCCAGCCGAGCAGTTCCCCCAGCTTCCAGCGGATGGCGAAGAGGGCGCGCACCACGGCGGGGGAGTCTTGCGACGGATCGCCCGAGGCGAACCCCTCCACCAGCGAAGCGAAGTCCTCCGGGCCCCCCCGCCAGGGCAACTCCCACACATCTTCGACGCGGAAGTCGCGGGTGAGCTCATGGATCCGCCACGGTCGGGAGGTGTGGGCAGTCTCTGGAAGCCTCATCGGACGAGGACCGCCTCACGGCTCAGCCCCAGCACGCCGGCGGCGGCACGCTCGGCCAGCGCCTCATCGTGCGGTGCCCACCCGGCGAGCTCGATCACCACACCTTCGACGGCCCCGATGTAGGCGAGAGCGACCGCTCGGGCCGGCGGACCGGGAGGAATCGCTCCCGTTCTGCGTCCCGCCCGGATCAGGCGGGTGCAGCGCTTGACCAGACTCTCGGCGACCTGTTCGAGCCGGCGCCCGACCGGGTGGTCCTGACCGCTGAACTCCAGCCTCAGGGCGATGGCCACGCGGGCGACGTCGCGCCGGCAGTAGACGGCATGACCGCGCGCCAGGGTGAGCAGCGCGGCGAGCGGATCAGTCTGCTGGTCCAACAGCGGTCCCACCTCCTGCCGCCACGTCTCATCGACCCAGTCGAGCACCGCTAGGGCTAGGCCCTCCTTGTCCTGGAACTGGTGATAGAGCGCCCCGCGGGTGTACCCGGCCTCGCTGGCCACTTGTTCGAGGACGAGGTTGCCGTAGCCGTGGCGCGAGAGCCCCCTGGCAGCCGACTCCAGCAGGGCGCTCCGCGTGCGCTCGTTGCGCTCGGCCTGAGTTGAGCGGCGCCCAGTCGGGGGTTTCCCCGCGCGCGACCGATCGACCGGAGGTGATATACGTACATGCATGAATGTATAATACCAACCCGTCAGATGGCGCGACGGGCCGGACAGACCATCGCCTGCCATCTCCGGTACGGGCCGGGACCCTGGCGCCTATGACGGAGGCGGCGCTGAGAGGCTCGTCGGTCGCGTTCTACCCGGAAGGTCGGGCGCGGCAGCGACCGGCGACGCTGGTGCCGAGGCCCGCCGAACCGCCCGACCGGGATATCTGGAGACGTCGCCTTCGGCCGGGCGTTCGCCCGGTGCTTCCCCGGCCCCTAACTGAACCTGAGGCCGGCGCCGTTAGGTCGCCCGTCTCAGCGCCGGACGGTGAAACAGCCAAGCTGCGCTTGGTGAACGAGCCGCTGTGCTCTCGGATCGCCTGGCCTGTCGGCTCGGCTCCGTAGCCCCGGCCGGCCGGGTCACCCGGCGATGGCGATGCGGTAGCCGCCATCGAACGTCGGTTGGGTCCGAAGGTGGCCGTAACGCCGGTCCCACTCTCCTGAGGCCAAGTCCTCCCGGAGGCGGCGGGTTCCCGACTGACGGGCGGGTTCCGCCAGCAACGCCAACCATGACATCCCGGCCTGGACCTCGGGCTCGAGGTAGGCCTCGGGTCGAGCCCAGTAGGCGGTGCCGAAGCCGTCTCGGCAATCACGAGGAACGAGAACGGGCCGGACGGTGAGGACCCGCAGGAGGCGCCGGAGTAGGGCCTCGCCGGGGGTATCGATCTCCGTGTCGAGCTCTACCGCTTCCGGGAAGTATTCGAGCCCCCAGAACCGGTGGGTCTTCAGGGACTCGAAGTAGAGGACGACCTGTCGATCTGCGACCCGCTGCATCTCGCGGATGCCGGCGACCGGGTCGCTCCAGTGATGCATGGTGAGCACGGCCAGGGCGGCGTCGAACGAGCCGTCCGGGAACGGCAGCCATTCGGCGACACCACGGACGGTCGGCGCCGCACCCCGCCCCCGTTGCCGGATCATCTGCACCGATGGTTCCAGAGCGGTCACCTCACAGGCCGGTGGTTCGTAGCTGCCCGTACCGGCGCCGACGTTGAGGACCCTCCTGGCCGCGCCCAGGCAGTCCAGGATCTCCTCGGCGATTCGCGGGTCCTCCCTCCGGGTCTGTGCGTAAGAGCACCCGATCTGGTCGTAACGGTCACCGGCCGATGTCACTCCGGGTGCCTCCCATTTTCGCGATCATCTTGACTATTAGATGTCGATCTCTAATATGGCGTCGTCCGCAACCCGGGAGGCGCAAGCAGTGAGCACCAGCAACGAGCAGCTCGTTCTCAGCATGTTCCGGGCGGTGGAGGACCGCAACGTCGACCGCTTGCTCGAGATCTACGACCCCGATGTGGTGTTCGTGTGGCCCCCGGAGCTGCCCTATGGGGGCGAACACCGGGCGGACGGCGTGGTGGCCATGAGTGAGGCCTTCGCCGAAGCGTGGGACCCTGTCCAGCGCAGCGAGCGGGCACGGCGGTTCAACCCCCGGGTGTTGGGATCGAGGGGCGATGAAGTGGTGGTCCTGTACGACCAGCGCGGCGAGGACGGCCGCGGCGACACCTGTGAGACCGAGGTGATCGGCCTGTACACCGTTGTCGGGGACCGTGTCACCCGGCTGAAGATGTTCTACTTCGACCCCGGCAAGATCACCGGCTTTCTGGCCGAGGCCCTCGGCCGATGAGCGGATCCGCCGGAAGATGCCGAACATGTTCTAGATCGCCTCTACGGTTACCGGCGTGGGAAGACCAGCCAAGTACAGCACCGGCGAGATATTGGACACGACGGCGCGCCTGGTGGCCGAAGGTGGGCCTGGGCTGGCCACCATCGCCGCCATCGCCGGCCAGCTGAAGGCCCCGTCGGGATCGATCTACCACCGTTTCGCCTCGCGGGACCTCCTGCTGGCCCACCTGTGGGTTCGCACGGTGCGGGAGGCTCAGGAGGGCTTCGTGGCGGCGCTCCGGATCGATGACGTCGAAGAGGCGGCCGTGGCGGCCGCTCTCCACATCCCGAGATGGAGCCGTGCCCACCTCGACCAGGCGCAGGTCCTACTGCTTTACCGCCGCGAAGACCTGGTCGAGCGGTGGCCAGACGAGCTGGGCCACGAGCTGACGACCCTCAACGATGGGGTCACCAAGGCGCTCACCGCCTACACGCGTCGGCGGTTCGGATCGGCCAACCAGCGGACCCGTCAGGCGGTGTCGTTCGCCCTGGTTGACGTCCCCTACGCCGCCGTGCGCCGCTACCTGCACGCCGGTGAGCCGCCCCCAACGACGGTGGACGACCTGGTCCGTCAGGCATGTACCTGCGTCTTGGCCGTACTTGACTAAGAGATTCTAGATGTGCTCCTCTAGAATACATGAATCAGCCCAACCCGACCGGTCGGACCCGTGTCATCGACCGGTTCTACACGGCAATGCACAACGGGGACGCGGTCGCTCTGCGAGAGACGCTCGGCGAGGATTTCGTGGGCCGGGTCAGCGACGGTCTTCCGGGAGGCTTTGGTGGCACGCACGCAGGGCCCGACCGGATGCTGAGGGACTGCTGGGTGCCGGTGCACCTGGCCTTCAAGGCCCTACCGCACCCGGAGGAATGTCTGCACACCACGGACGGGCGGGTTGTCGTAGCCGGTCGGTACCGGGGAACCGCGCCAGCAACGGGCGAGCCGTTCGCAGCCGCCTTTGTACACATCTTCACCTTGGCTGACGGCCGGATCGTCGAGTTGCGCCAAGTGACCGACACCCGGCGATGGCCCGACGTGCGGTGAGGCAACGGTGACCTCACGCTCGCCATCCGTTCGGCGGACGATCCGGCTGGTGACGTGGAACTTGTGGGCATTCGACACCAATGCCGCCGCCCGTCGCTGCGCCATCATCGAGACCCTCAAGCGAATCGACCCGGATATTTGCTGTCTCCAAGAGGTCCGCTCCGATGGTGTAGAGGATCTGGCCGCAACCTTCGGCGACACCCTGGGCCTCTTTGTCGAACGGACGGAGCCGGTGGCCAGCGAGTGGTGGCAGCGGCGGCTCGGTGACCGCGCTGTGGAGGTGACCAACGCCCTGCTCGCACGCTGGCCCACGAGCGATCCACGGACCCTGACCCTCCCGTTCGACGAGGCGGCCGACGAGCGACGGAGTGCCCTCTTCGTCCGCGTGGCGACCCCGATGGGCTCGTGCTCATGGGTGCCTGGCGGTTCGCGGCGCCGTTCGACCCCGGATGGACCTGGGATCGCCGCAATCCCTACGTCGCCGTCACCGGCGAGCCGGACTCCCGCATCGACTACACCCTGCTCGGGCCGCCGTTGCCGTCGGGACGGCTCCCCACCGTCACTTCGGTCAAGGTCATGGGCGCTGAGCCATGGGACGGCACCTTCGCGTCCGACCACTTCGCCGTGACGGTCGATATCGAGGTCCCGCCGGTCAAGGGTTGAGCAGCGCGTCGGCGGTGAGATCGATGTGGCCCAGGTGCTGGAACAGCTCCTCGATGACGTGCATCACCAGGGAGGCGTCGGAACGGTCGCGGTCAACCAGGAACTGGCGGCCTTCGGCGAACTCCGACTGCGCCCCCCGTTCGATGGCGGGCAGGTCGGCTGTTATCTGCCGGGTGGTGGCCTCCACCGCCGCTTCGAGCATGGCGACCGTGGCCTTTCTGGTGAACTCGCCGTCGCGCTCCCGATCGCTCGGCCGGCCGAGCCCTACATGCCCGAGCCAGTACTCACTGACCCCGCAGCAGTGGGTGATCAGGCCGGCCACGGTGTTGGTGGTCGGTCCGTGGGGGCGGATGTTCACCTGATCGTCGCCGAGGCGCCTGGCCACCTCCAGCATTTGTCCAAACGCCAGGCGCACGTAGCGGTCTGCGGTGCTTGTTTCGAGGTTCACGACGGCCCACGGTAGGGCCCCTCGAACGGGAATCGGGCCTGTCCCAGGGGCGCCGCCCCGAGCCCCTAAGCCGAGCCGGCCGCCATCGCTTCGAGAACCCCTTCCGAGCGGTCGGGCGCCTTCACGGTCAGAACCGTCTCCAAACCATCGAAGGCCAACGTGAACGACAGGAACCCGCAGCACTGCCGCTCGGCTTCCACCAGTTCGGCCACCTCGAGCAGGCCGACGCCGGCACCGAAGCGGGCCACCAGAGAACCGTTCGTTGCGGTCACGTCGCCACGCGCCAGCAGGGCACGCCATGCCTCCAGCCGCGGACCGATATCAACGAGGTCGAGGGAGCAGGCTTCGACTTCGCCTGCCGGATCAACAACGGTCGTCTCGAAGCAGGCACAGGCATCGGTGCAAGGACCGGTCGGCACCGGCTGACCCAGTGCGGCGGCAGCCTGGTCGAGGCCGACGACGAAGGTGTGCAGGTCCTGGAGGTGGACGCGTCCCTCGGCTGCCTTGGCGGCGACGACGCGCCCGAGGTGCTCCTGTACTGCGGCGCAAGGCTCGCCGTCCCACCGCTCGGCCAGGTCACGGACCTCGTCGAGGGAGAGGCCCAGCCCCTTGGCCCGCCCGATCAGGTGGAGGCGGCGCACCGCGTCCTCACCGTAAGTGCGGTACCCGGCAACCGTCCGCTCCGCCGGCGGCAGCAGGCCGATGGCCTCGTAGTAGCGCAGGGTGGTGGCCGAGAACCCGGTCCGCTCGGCCACCTCAGAGATCAGCAGCGTGGTCATGACGCCGACGGTACGGCTTCAACCCCAGTAGAAGTCAAGCCTGCCCAGTCAGCCAGGTGGAGCAGCGGCGAGCACGTGGGTTTCATGGCGAAGCCGCCCCGGCGAGGGCGGAACCCGAGTGGGGTCAGAAGCCCGCCTATCAGCTGGGGGATTCGTCGGTGGGCCACCAGCGCCGCAGCCAGAGCCGGTCGACCACAACGTCGATGGTGAGGAAGGCGACGGCCATCCACGCCACCTGGTGCACCGCCGAGAAGTAGGCCGGCCACTCGAAGCCGATCTCGAACTTCTCCTGGTGTTGCTTGAACACGATGTACGCGGCGCTGGCCAGCAGCAGGGCCGGTCCACCGACGGTGAGCAATGGGCGGGCCCGGCGGTAGCGGGCGGCCAGGACGGTGGCCACCGCCGCTATGACGCCGGCCTGCACGCCGATGAAGGCGCCGAACACAAGGAGCGAAGCGGCGCCGGCCAGCGCGATCGAACGGCCGCCGGGTCGGGCGCCGGCGTAGCGGAGCACCCGGTGGCGGTCGACGGGCCGGGGGCGGCTGGGCTCGGGGTCGATGGGCACCGGCGCGTGCTCATCGGCGAACGGCGCCAAGCGGTGGCGCATGGGCCACAGGATCAGCGCCACCAGTACCAGGCCGCCCAGCACCGAGGCCCAGAGCAGCACGTTGACGATCTTCTGCGGGGTCCATTGCAGCTTGACCTGGCGGGTACCGGCCGGGATCTTCCACCCGTTGCCGTAACCGTTCAACAGCGTGGGTTGGCCGAGATCCTTGCCGTCGGCATTGGCGGTCCAGCCCAGGTTGTGGCTCTGGCCAAAGGCGAGCCAGTAGGCGTGGGTCGAACGGCTTGGCCGGATGGTCAGGCTGGTCGAGTCCTGGTGGGTGACGGCGAGCTTCGGCGCCGCCTTGGCATTGTTGGGGGAGATCAAGGTCGAGGTAGAGGTATCGGCGCGGCCGCCGGCGGCGGAGCGGAGCGATAGCTGGTCGAGGTTGATGCCGGTGGTCAGCCCTGGCGCGGTCCGCAGGGTGTGGGCGCCCTTGGCCAGTGGCAACCCGGCGGTCAACCCGCACGGCTGGATGTCGATGGGGTTGCCGGCCAGGGCGTCGGCCACGCTGCCCCGCAGCGACACGGCTACGTCCCGGCCGTCGACCGTCAGCAGGCCGCTCCGGCACTTGGGATCGATGGGGCCGCCCGGTCGGGCCACGTGCAGGCCGGGGATGCCGAGGTCGGCGATGCCCACCGGCATGGCGATGTCGTGGCCGCTGTACCAGTCGCGCGTCTGGCGTTCGGCCGCCTGGTCGATGACCACCTGGAAGTCGCCGCTGGTGACGGGGGCGTCCAGGTGCACTGGCGCCTGGGCCACGTGGTTCGGCTCCGCCGACTGGGTCACCGCCGGCACGTCACCGGCCGCCACCGGGGTTCCGTGGCACTCAGTGTCGGTGGGGACGGGGTGGCACTGATCGATGCGGATGCGGGTGGGGGTGCTGTGGCGCCCGTCGGCCAGGACGCTGAGATCGAGGTGGTCGAAGCTCACCGGCGCCGTGCGCTGGATGCGGAGGTACTCCCCCTGCTGGCCCAGGAAGCCGGGGCTCCACCAAGTTGCAGGATCGCCGTCAAGGGCGCTCGACGCCCGGGAGCCCAAGTCGCCGGGCAGGCGGCGCGAGCCGGTGGCGTCGACTCCGCCGGCCGCAGCATCGGGTAACCCCAGCACGCCGTCCAGGACACCGTCTGGCGCGATGGCCGAGAGGCGCGCCTGGCCCTGGATGCTGAACGAGCGAGCGGTGGGCAGCGAGAAGGTGCGCTTCAGTTGGGTTTCTTCGTCGGTTCGCACTGCCGAGGTCGGGTTGGTCCGCAACCGGGTCAGAACGATGGCCAGCGGGTGCTGCTGGGACCTGGCGCCCACTGTGTCGAGCAGGTCCTTGGGCAGCCGGATCACCTCGTCCAGCTTGGGGGCGTTGTCACCCACCTCTACATCGGCGAACCCCACCGCCGAGATGCCCTGGAACGACTCGGGGTTGTGGGGGTCGACCCCTGGCTCGGTCGTCACAGAGTCGCGGACGGTGATGTCCAGCTTCTTGAACGTCTTCTGGGGGAACTGCACGGTGCCACCGGCCGGGGTTCGGGTGTCATCGCCGAGGTCGACGACCTGCTCGGGGCCGCCGTCGAAGCTCAGCCCGACCTTGGTGATGAACCGGTTGCGGACACCGGTGGTGGCCTGCACCATGTGGATCGAGGAGGCGGTGCGGGACTTGTCCCAACGGAGCTCGAGCTTCTCGCCGTTGACGGGGGAGAAGCCGCCGACGCGCCACGCCGAGCGCAGGTCCGGCTGGCCGTCGCCGGTGGCGTCCACCGCGTTGGCCGGCCGGTTCTCCGGTGTGTAGGAGATGGGATCGCCGTAGCCAGTGGCGTCGGCTTGGACCCCGCCGCGATCCTGGGCCACGGTGTAAGCGTTGTCGCCGGCGTCGGGGAACACCGGCAACCGGTTGTCGCTGACGTCGGCCTGCAACGGCTGCTGCCCGGGGCGCTCGGTGAGGCCGGTGTTGTCGCGCACGGTGCCCCACCGCCGCGCCCGCCGCCGGTTGGTGTCGGTGAGCACCAGCGAGGCGTCGCCCGAGACGATCGAACGGAGCTGGTCGGGCTTGCCGCTGAACGATGCGCTGTAGAAGACCAGCTCCGAACCGTTGAGGAGCCCGCTGGCAGAGGTGTCGATCAGTCCTTCGCCGTCGCCGGCGATGACCACCGGCTGGCTGCTCGGCGCCGCCCGCACGATGGGCTGGACCTCCTTGACCGGGATCACCCCGACCTTGGGGGGGTTCGCCAGGGTGGGCGGCGCCTCCAGCTCGGTCTCGTCTCGCAGCGGGAGGCTCGGGATCGGGTTGTTGCGCTCGGTGCCGCCGAAGCCGACCGGGTCGCCGAGGCCAGGGGCGTCGTTCAGGAACTTCCACAGCAACGCCGGTCGGGGCAGCCCGTAACGCTCGTAGGTGAGGTCGTTGCGGACGTTGATGTCACCGACCGCCATGAAGCGGGCCATGGGGGCCAGCGCCTTTGGCGACAGGGTGCTCTCCTGCATCTGGGCGTCAAGGGCGTTGAGCAGTTCGGCCGAAGGCGGAGATCCGTAGGGGATCAGCTCTCTGGCGACGTACGGCCGGTCCATGAGCCCGGGGGTTATGGGATCGACCGTGGTGCCCCAGCGGTAGGAGGCGAAGTCGGCGCCGGGCACTTCGAGCACGCGGGTGGCGTGGCTCTGGGTGTCGAGGTAGGCGATGTCCTGCTTCCAGTAGGTGGGGATGTCGTTGGGGCGCGACAAGCCCTTGGCCAGCAACCCACCGTTGAACAGCGGCGGGTTGTTGGCCAGCAGCAGCAAGCCGATCACCCCGATGCCGGCAAATGCGGCCCGGTCGGGCAGGCGAGGGCGGAGGGAGGTGACGAGGGCCCCCAGCATCACCGCCATGCCCAGGGCGATCAGCGGGACGGCTCGGGGCAGGCTTCGCACGGCCAGGCCGATGTCGGCTTCGAGGAACACCTTGATGAAGGCGGCACCGAATGGCGGGTTGTTCCAGGGGTGGGCGCCCACCGACAGGATCGTTCCGACCAGGATCAGGGACACGAAGTAGGCGCGCTCGCGGAAGCGCGACAGCGCCACCCCGACCAGGGCCAACGTCGGGATCAGGAAGCTGAGCCCCAGCAGCCACAGCCGCTGCGTGTAATCACCTCCTACATCCACGAAGTTGCCGTACTTGTCACCGCCGTAGAAGAACCAGTACCCGAGCCCGCGCAGCACCTCGGGAGCGGTGCTGGCGTTGGCCACCGTCCTGGCTGTCTCCGTGTACTTCAGGATGGCGATGCCGTAGCCGCTCTGGGCGTACAGCCCGGCGATCCACCAGAGTGACGTGACCGTGGTGATGGCGCCGATCCGGCCGACCACGCCCAGGGCGCGGCGAACGGAGCACTCCCGGTTGACCCAGATGGCGTACGGGATCCACAGCAGCGCCGCCACCCCGACCAAGGCCAGCGACGGCGCGTTTACGCCGCCGACCAGCTGCACGGTGAGGGCGAACAGCGCTGGGTCACGCCAGCCGCCGTGACGGATCGAGCGGATGGTGAAGGCCAACAACCACGGCAGTCCCGACCAGGGCAGGGCGATGACCGAGTGCTTGGCGGCGTAATCGAGGAAGTAGGGGCTCAGGAGGTAGGCCATGGCCGCCACCACCACGCCGGCACCCTTCCAACCCAGCGTTCGCAGCAGGTACACCACCCCGGCACCGGCCGCGAACAGGCAGAACCCCAGCCACAACCGCTGGGCGACCCAGTCGGGCACGCCGCCCTTGTCCATGAGCCAGTAGTAGGGGCCCATCGGGAACAGGTAGCCGATGGTCTGGTGGGTGACGGTGCCCATGCCCACGTTGGGGTCCCACATGGACAGCGACGTCTTCATGAGCCGGCCGGGGTCCAGGTACAGGTACACCTTGGTGTCGGCGCCGATGGTGCCCCACTTGTTGCGGAACAGCGGCAACCAGGCCAGCAAAGCCAGCCCGATGTAAGGACCGGGCCGGCGCCACCAGCCCGGGCGGAGGCGGCGGCGGGGTCGGCCCGGGTCGTTCCCTTGGGCGGTGGAGCCGGTGGCGTCGACCTCGCCCGCGTTGGTCGCCGTCAAGCCGAGCGGCCGGACAGCCGGGTCCAGCGGTGCCGGTGGCGGACGGCCTCGTCGGCCAGCGCCTCGAGGATGCGGGTGGCGGTGTTCTCCCACGTGAAGCGTCGGGCGTGCTCGAGGGCACCGGACTGCAGGCGCTGGCGCAGGTCGGCGTCGGAGGCGATGGCCACCAGGTTGGCGGCGATGCCGGCGCCATCGTCGGCCAGCAGGCCGCTCACCCCGTCGGCCACCGCGTCGACGTGACCCGCTATGCGGGTGGCCACCGCCGGTGTGCCGCAGGCCGCGGACTCGGTCAAGGTCATGTTCCAGCCCTCGCGGATGGAGGTGGCCGCCACCATCCACGCCGAGCGGTAGTGGTCGACCAGGTCCTGGTCGGACAGGCGCCCCTCGAAGGTCACGAAGTCCTCCGCCCCCAGGGTCTCCACCAGGCCCTTCAACGCCCCCCGTTCCGGCCCGACGCCCACCACGGTCAGGGACAGGTCCGGGACCTGGCGCCGGGCGGCGGCCACCGCTTCGATCAGCATGTCGAACCGCTTGACCGGCGCCAGCCGGCCGACCGCCAACACGGTGGGCTTCGGGGTGCGGGTGCCCCCGGGCGTGAACTTGGGGTCGACGCCGGGCGGCACCACCTCGATGCGCTCGGAACGGAAGCCAAGGTCGAGCATCTCCTGGCGCGAAGAAGGCGACAGGGTGATTATCCGGCTGCGCCGGTACAGCAGGGGGGCTACCCGGCGCTCGATGGTGTCCCCGAAGGCGGCCAACCGGGGCGGCAGCACCATCTTCCACATGTCGGCGTGGACGTGGTGCAAGAAGACGACCTTGGGCCCGGTCGCCCACAGCGGGCTGAAGAACGGCATGCCGTTCCAGATCTCGACCAGGCCGTCGCGGGGGCCGTAACGGTGCATGACCTCCGAACCGGCGGCCCGGGGGAAGACCAGGTACCGGCCGGCTTTGCGGATCACCCGGTAGCCGTCTCGTACCTCGGTCGGCGGGTGGCCCTGGGCGTAGGACGTGCGCATCACCACCTCGATGCCCGCTTCGGCCCAGAGCCGGGCGATGGTGGCGGCGTGGACCTCCGAACCGCCGGCTTCGACGTCGTCGAGGTCGCGCCACGCCAGCATGTGGATGCGGCGTAGCCCGGCGGCGGCGGCCAGATCGCCGAGCTTCGCCTTTATGTCGAAGGTGCCGTCGACCTCGGCGGCGGCCGTGGTCCGGTCAGGTTCAGGCGTGCTGGTGTCAGCCGCAGGGGAGTCTGGGAGCGGGTTGGTCACAGAGGAATGAGGCTTGCGGCAACCCGGCCGGAACCGGGATGGTGGTTACCATTGCGCCCGACGGTCGCCGTCCGGAGCGGGATCACCCTAGTTGGCGGCCCGGGTCGTTACGGTGCATCGGCCTCATACGCGAACTCACGGAAACCCCCACCGGTCATGTCCCCCGCCCAGCTCGAGACGACCCACGACGGTCCACCGAACGCGGCCTTCGAGGCGGCGTACGCCTCAGTGGCAAACGTCGAAGGGTGGATGACCCCCGGCCAGGCCCGGCTGCTCTGGGACTGCGGCTCTGAGGTGAAAGGCGGGGGCCGGATCGTGGAGATCGGCAGCTTCCGGGGCCGGTCGTTGATCGTCCTGGCCAAGTCGATCGGGCCCGGTGTCGAGCTGTTGGCCATCGACCCCCACGCCGGCAACGACCGCGGTCCCCAGGAGTTCGAGGGGTTCGAGGAGCAGGCGTCCGAGGACAACGAGGTGTTCGAGCGGAACCTGGCCGAAGCCGGCGTGCGCGACCGCGTCGAACACGTCCGCGCCTTTAGCCACCAGGCCATCGACCGGTTCCAGGGCGAGATCGACCTGCTCTACATCGACGGCGCCCACCGCTTCAAGCCAGCCCGCGACGACATCCGCCGCTGGCGGCAACGGGTGGCGCCTGGGGGCCACCTCTTGATCCATGACTCCTTCAGCTCCATTGGGGTGACCGCGGCGTTGGTGGTGGAGCTGTTCTTCGGCGCTGAGTTCCGCTACCTCGGCCGCTCGGAGTCCATGACCCACTACCGGCGGGAACCGCTCGGCCCGGCCGAACGGGTCCGCAACGGCTTGCGCCAAGCGGGGTCGCTGCCGTGGTTCCTGCGCAACGTCATCGTCAAGGCGCTGCTGCTGGCCAAGCTGGGGGTGGTGGCCGAGAAGGTGTTCGGCTACGACCGAGAGATGGTGTGGCCCCACTGATGGCGAGACAGCTCACCATCGTCATGCCCGTGTTCAACGAGCTCAAGACGCTGCGCACCGCGCTGGGTCGACTTCTCGAGGTCGACCTGCCCATCCCGACCGAGATCCTGGTGGTCGACGACGGCTCCACCGACGGCTGCCTGGACACCATCACCGACTGGGTCAGCGAGGGCAAGGTCCGGCTGGTGCGCCAGCCCACCAACCAGGGCAAGGGGGCGGCGCTGCGCCGCGGCATCCAGGAGGCCGCCGGCAACGTGCTCACCGTCCTCGACGCCGACCTGGAGTACGACCCCCAGGACTTCATGTCGCTGCTGGACCCGATCATCCACGGCGACGCCCGGGTCGTGTACGGCGCCCGCTCCTTCGGCGGCCACGCCGCCTACTCGTTCTGGTACGTGATCGGCAACAAGGCGCTGGCCCTGTGGACCAGCGTGCTCTATGACGTCTGGCTCACCGACATCGAGACTTGCCTCAAGGTGGCCCCCACCGAGCTGTGGCGCCAGGTCGAACTGACCTCCTCGGGCTTCGGGATCGAAGCCGAGGTCACCGGCAAGTTCCTCCGCTCCGGCGAGCGCATCTTCCAGTCACCCATCTCATACGTGGCCCGCGGCCGCGAGGAGGGCAAGAAGCTGCACTGGACCGACGGCGTCGAGGCCCTCTGGATACTGGCCAAGCTCCGGTTCAAGCGCCGTTGACGGTGCCCGCCAGGTGAACACGGTTCTGCGCAGGGTGCCGTGGCGCACGGCGGCGGCGGTGGCCCTCGTCGCCGTCGGCATGGCGCTGCCGTTGCGCGAGCTGTACCGGCACCAGGGCCCTCCCATGGAGGAGGGCTTCATGCTGGTGTTCCCCGAGCAGGTGTTGCGCGGCGCCCTCCCCAACCTCGACTTCTTGCACCTGTACGGCACCGGCAGCCTTTGGGTCCTGGCGGCGGTGTTCAAGGTCTTCGGCACGACCCTCGCCACCGAGCGCACCGCCGGGCTGGTCCAGCAGCTGGGCATCGTGTTCGGTGTGTTCGCCCTGGCCCGCCCGTGGGGCCGGCGGATCGCCGCCACCTGTGGTCTCCTGGCGGTTGTCCTGGTCGTCCCCCCGGTCGGGTTGGCGGCGCTGGCCTGGAACGGTGGGGTGGCGCTGGGCGTGATCGGACTGACCGTCGGCCTCAGTGCCCGCCGGGCCGGCCAGCGTGGCGACGATTCGATCGAAGCGACCGAGAGGACCGACGCCACCGACGCCACCGGGGCGCCGGAGACGACCGAAGCGACCGAGAGGACCGACGCCACCGAGAGCCGCCGGAGCGGGCGGCGCCGGTTACTGATCGCCGGCCTGCTGGCGGGCTTCGCCCTGATGTTCCGGCCCGACCTCATAATCGCCATCTCGCTGGGGTACGGGGCCATGCTCTGGGGGCTCGGCGGCGAGCGGATCAAGCGGTTCGCCCTCGGCCTGGCGCTGGGGGTCTCGCCCTATCTGATCCAGTTCGCCACCGCCGGGCTCGGCAACTCGATCCAGGGCATGCTCCTCGACCCGGTGTTCGCATTGCGGGGAGGCCGCCACCTGCAGATCCCGCCGTCCTGGGACCGCCTCGACGGTGCCCTGCAGAAGGCCGGCGGCCTGGTCAACCCCCCGTGGCCGCTGTCCGCGCCAGCCGCCCCTCACCAAGTGTTCTTCTGGTTCTTCTGCCTGCCCGTCGCCGCCCTGTTTACCGTGGCGGTCGGGTGGCGCGGCGTGCGGCGCGACCCCGGTCGGTGGCGTTCACGGGTGGTGCTGGCGGCGGGACTGTTCGGTCTAGGGCTGCTGGCCCAGGCCTTGCAACGACCCGACACCACCCACCTGGCCTGGGTCAGTTGCGTGCCCCTGGCATTCCTGCCGGTGGCTATCGCCGAAGTGTTGCCGGGCCGGGTGCTCCGCTTGGGCGCCGGGCTGGGGCGCTTCATCCCCGGAGTGGTGGTCGTGGTCCTGATCGCCGCCCTGTTCCCGTTCTTCACGCTGCGGACGTACACCGACTACACCCGCCAGGCGCTGCTCGACAGGGGGATCGCCCGGTGGTCGGTGTCCAACAACGGCCGCAACTTCTGGCTGGGAGAGAAGTCGGTGGCGGACGAGGCCCAAGCCATGGTCAACGACCTGGACCGGATGGCCAAGCCGGGTCAGAAGTTGCTGGTCGGCCCCACCGACCTGCGCAAGACCAACTACAGCGACGCCTACCTGTACTACCTGCTGCCCAAGCTCGACCCCGCCACCTACTACATCGAGATGGATCCGGGGGTGGCCAACGCCCCTGACTCGGGCCTGGCCGGCGAGGTCGCCAAGAGCGACTGGATCATCCGCTCGAACGTGTGGAACCAGTGGCCGGAGAACAACGACTCCCAGAAGTTCGGCTCCCCTGAACCCAACCGGGTGCTCGATCGGCACTTCTGCCAGGTGCGCGACTACGGCAAGTGGTTCTCGCTCTGGCGGCGCTGCCGCTGACGGCCGCCCGACAACGGTTGCGGTTGACCGGGCAGTGACCGAACAGCGACGGCCTGCTCGAGTGGACAGGGGTCACGAGGTGCTGCGGGGCATCGTCTGGGGTACGCCAGCGGGAGCCGGCTCCACCACCTCGCCGGTCGCCGTCCGCTCCAATCGCTCGGACCGGTCCGGCGCATGGCGCGCCACCCGGTTCCGGCGGTGACGGGCGCCGCCGGGGAGCAGCGCGTCGATGGCCACACCGGCCAGGGCCAGGATGGCCAGGTCCCCGGGTGTGCGGAACCGGACGGAGCCGTAGGCGTACAGGGCGGTGACGGTGACCATGACGCCCATCATCAGCAGCGGCCACACCCGTTCCCGGCGCCGCCGGAGCAGGATCACGCCACCGATGGCCGGGATCAGCAACGCCCGGTAGACCCACAAGCCGACCGGGTTCCAGTCCTGAGGCCGGCCCTCGAACTGCAGCAGGGTGGCGTTGCTCTCGCCATGGGTGAGGTCCCAGACCCGGTCGACCCGAGCCACCGCCACCGCCGGCCAACGGTCGGTGTGGTCAAGGGCGTACTGCACGCCGAGGCGGCGCCAGAACTTGGCCTGGGTGGCCTGGTCACCGGGCGGGTTGCCGTGGACGGCTCGGTAGCGCTGCTGGCAGTTGAACGACCAGTACCCGATCTGGGGGCCCGAGTACACGTCGGGGCAGTTGGCGTAGTACAGGACCTCCTCGCTGTTGGTGGACAAGGCGACCGGCTCGTCGAAGGTCGCCAGGTTGCGGATGGTCCACGGCGCCAACACCACGACGGCGACACCGGCGACCGCCCCGAGGTGGCGGAGCCGTTCGGGCCACGGCAACGCCCGCCGCGATAGCACCATGGGCGCGACGAGCAGCGGTAGCAGGAACAACGCCTCACCGCGCGCCAGCGCCGCCAGCCCCACCAGCGCGCCGATGCCCAGGGTCCACCGCCAGGACGGCTTGTCCATCCAGCGGTAGGCGCCGACCAGCACGGCGCCGACCAGCAACGTGTAAAGGCCCTCGGGCCACAGGATGCCGTCGATCACCCACAGGTCGGGGTACAGGGCGGTGAGGGCGGCGGCCAGAAGTCCGGCGCGGGTCCCGGCCAGGCGCTTGGCCAGCAGCCCGGCCATGATGACCACCCCGATGCCGGCGAGGATGGCCATGGTCTTGTGGGAGAGGAAGCCGCGGGCGCCGATGAGCGAGGCGGGCGTCAGCCACAGGGTGAACAGCGGAGGGTGGATGGCAGTGGGCACCAGCCGGTGAGCCGCGGTCCAGATGAAGGGATCGTTGAAGCCCAGCCCGCTGGCCACCATGTTCGCCTGCTGGTGGTAGAAGAACGGGTCGCCGCCGTCGGGGTTGCGAGCGGTGGCGGTCCCGATGGCCCACAGCCGTAGACCGAAGCTGCCGATCCCGATCACCCACATGCCGGTGGCGAAGCGCGACAGCTTGCGGTCCTTGAACCGCAGCCAGGGCCGTTCGACCAGGAACCACGAGAGGGTGGCCAGGATGACGGTGACGATCACCGCCCACGCCAAGGTCGACCAGAACGAGATGTTGAACTGCTGGCCGGGATGGCGCGCCGGCGGGAAGGGCCGCACCAGGCCGGTGCTGACCCACCGCCCGATCACCAGCACCTGCCACAGGTAGATGCCGTAGGAGATGCGCCCGGCGAACTGCATGGGCCGCGAGGCCAGGAACCGCCGCGCCAGACCCTTGCGGTGCGGCCCGAAGATGGCGGGCAGCACCAGGAAAAAGGCGGTCCCGGCGTAGGCCCAGTGCCGGGAGAACTCCTGGCCGCGCCCGTAGGTCAAGGCCGTGGTCGACAGCCCCAGCGCAACGGCGGAGATGGCGAAGCACCCGAACGACAGCGCCCAAGACGCGCCGGCCCCACCAGGTCGCGACAGAGCAGCCTGGAACCGGCCGGCCAGCCGGGCGCCGGGGCCGCCGTCCTCGAGTTCCACGGCCAGCACGGCCAGGCCCATGCCCAGGGCGAAGACGTCGAGGTGGTTGGGCAGCCAGGCCCCTTGTTGCGTGAAGCTCTGCCCGGTGTCGTAGGGCTTGGCCAGAGCCACCACGGCCAAGCGGAAGATCTGGGCCACGACCACCATGGCGCCGAGGGCCAGCGCCTGGCGCCGCAGCCGTCCCCCCCGGTCGGCCGGCGGGCGCCGGGCCAGAAGCCAAGCCAGGACCGGCAGGAAGAGGTAGAAGGACATCTCCACGGCCAGCGTCCAGGCTTGGGGGAACGGGCCGGCCAGGCTGTCCTTCCAGTACACCTGGGTGAAGGTGGCGAACCGGAACATCGTCCACAGCTGCGGGTGGGTGGCGGCCCCTTCGGCCAGCCCGGTGGCGGGGGCGAACAGGAACGAAACCGCCACCACGACCCAGTAGAGGGGGACGATGCGCAGCAGCCGGTGACGGAGGTATCTCCGGGCACCTGGCCGATCGGTGCCCCGCAGCAGGGCTCGGGCGAAGGGGCGGTACAGCAGGAACCCGGAGATGACGAAGAAGATCGGCACCCCGACGTCCATGCGGGCCAGCCATCGGCCCCACCCGCCGCGGTTGCCAAAGGAGTTCAGCGAGACGTGGGTGAGCAGGACCAGCAGCGCCCCGACCGCCCGCAAGCCTTCGATCGAGTCGTTGCGCCGGCGGGGCGCCGCCGTGACCGTGGCCGGGGCCGCCGGCACGGTGGCGGTCGCAGCGGGCATGAGGAGGCATCCTACGGGCGCGGGATGGTCCGGCTCCGGAGCAGGCGCCAGCACCATCCGTGGCCGGGCGGGGCGCCGAGGACGTCGCCGCGCCGGCTGATGGCGGGTTCCGGAAGGACCTCCTGCGCCCGGCAGGGACCAGCGCGCCTCACCGCTAGCGTGCCGGTTTCGCCGCAGGAGAAAGAGGGCTCGACCGGACGTGGATGTCAACTCGGAGGTCGTGGTGACCGGCGCGTCGGGCTGGCTCGGCCAGAACCTGGTGCGAGCGCTCGCGGGCACGGCTGAGCGGGTCCGCTGCCTGGTCATGTCGGCTGAGAGCGCGGCGCTGCTCGAAGTCATCAGTCCCAACATCGAGGTGGTCGTCGGTGACGTGCGTGACCCGGCCGCCGCTGACGAGCTGTTCGAGGGCACTGACGCCGCGATCGTCTTCCATGCGGCTGCGGTAATCCATCCGGAACGTCGGACGCGCGACTTCTTCGATGTGAACGTCGGCGGCACCCAACTGATCCTCGACCGGGCCCGACGGGCCGCCGTTGCCCGCTTCGTCCACGTGTCATCCAACTCGCCCTTCGGAGCCAACCTGCGCCCTACGGATCGCTTCACCGAGGACTCGCCGTTCAACCCCTACCTCGGGTACGGGAAGTCGAAGCTCGAAGCGGAGCTCTTGGTCCGCCAAAGCCACGATCGTGGCGACGTGTCGGCGGTCATCGTCCGAGCCCCGTGGTTCTACGGTCCTCACCAGCCCGAGCGACAAGGCCAGTTCTTCGCCACCGTCCGCCGAGGGCGGTTCCCCATCGTCGGACCCGGGACGCAACAGCGTTCGATGGTGTTCACCGGCAACCTGGTGGACGGCCTGCTGCTCACCGCGACCGTCGACACCGCTGCCGGCCGCGCCTACTGGATCGCCGACGCCGAGCCCTACGAGCTGCGTGAGATCGTGGCCTCCGTGCGCGCTGCCTTGGAAGCCGAGGGGCTGGCGGTGTCCGGCCATCCGCCGACCGTGCCGCCGATCGTGGGGCGGCTCGCGGCTCGAGCCGACGCCGCGCTCCAAGCGGGTGGCGTCTACGTGCAGGCCCTCCACGTGCTGGGCGAGCTCAAGGACACCATCGCCTGTGACATCTCACGGGCTCGCGCCGAGCTCGGCTATGACCCGAAGACGAGCCTGGTCGATGGCCTCCGAGCCAGCATCCGGTTCTGCCTGGAGCGAGGCGACTCCCTGTGAGCGAGCCGCCCACATCGCCGACCGCGGTGGGGCCGAGAAGCGGCCGCCGGCTGCTGATCACCGGGGGGAGCGGCTACTTCGGGACCGTGCTGGCCGCACTGGCGTCGGCCCGGGGCCATTCGGTTCGGATCCTCGATCTGAACCCCCCGGGGGAAACGGCGGCGGGCGGCGTGGAGTTCATCCAGGGCGACGTGAGGGATCGCGACGTGGTCCGGGCGGCTTGTGAGGACATGGAAGTCGTGCTCCACAACGTCGCCCAGGTCCCTCTGGCGCGAGACCGGGACCTGTTCTGGTCGGTCAACCTGGTGGGCACGGCGAACGTGCTGGTGGCATCCCGCGACGCCAAGGTGTCGAAGGTCATCCACACCTCGAGCAGTGCGATCTACGGCATTCCCGAGCACAACCCGGTCGACGAGGACACTCTCGGGCAGCCTCTTGAGGCGTACGGGCGAGCCAAGTTGCAAGCCGAGCTGCTGTGCCGTGACGCGGTGTCCTCCGGGCTCGACGTGACGATCGTGCGGCCGCGCACGATCCTCGGCCACGGCCGACTCGGGATCATGGCCATCCTCTTCGAGTTCGTGGCCGAGGGCGCGCCGGTCTACCTGCTCGGTCACGGCGACAACCGCTACCAGTTCCTGCACGCTGACGACCTGGCAGACGCCTGCCTGAGGGCCGCCGATCGTGAGGGACCCGGCGCTTACAACGTCGGCGCCACCGACTTCGGCACCATGCGCCAGACGCTGCAAGCGCTGGTCGACCACGCTGACACCGGCTCCTCCGTCCGGTCGCTCCCGGCCGGGCCGGCTCGAGCAGCCATGCGCGCCCTGGCCGGCATGAAGGCGCTCCCCTTCGCCCCCTATCACTGGCTGCTGTACTCAGAGTCGCTGTGGTTCGACACGACACGGGCTCGCACCGAGCTCGGTTGGCAGCCACAGCACTCGAACGCCTCCATGCTGATCGAGTCATACGAGTGGTTCCTGGAGCACCGGGCAGAGATCGCGACCACCCGGGGCTCACACCACCAGTCGCCGGTCAAGATGGGGCTCCTCAAGGCGCTGAAGCGGCTGCCGTAGCCCTTTCGGACCCCTAAGTAGAGTTCCGCCCCATGACGGTCGCTCCGACAGCTGGCACGCCGCGAGGGACCAGGAGCGAACCGGCTGTCGCATCGCAGGGCGCGACAGCCGTCGCCGGCCCGGGCGGCTCCCGGCGACCGATCGGCTGGCTGACAGGCCCGACGCCGTCCGGGTCGCCGTGGATCGTCGTCGGGCTCTGGGTGATCCTCGCCCTCCCGCTCGCGGTTGCCCTCGTAGCGCTGCGCTCGAAGCACTGGGTTCCGATCGGTGACATCGCCCAGACCGAACTTCGGGTGCGGGACGTCTGGAGTGGACATCCCCCGTTGATCGGCCTAGCGGGACGGATCGGTGACTTCTACCACCAGGGGAGCCATCCCGGTCCGCTCAGCTTCTGGGCCCTGTGGCCGGTGTACCGCCTGCTCGGGTCCAGCCCGATGGCGCTCGTCGCCTCCGGCACGTTCCTGCAGCTCCTGGCGGTGGCCGGCACCCTGTGGCTCGCCTTCCGGCGGGGAGGAGTTCGCCTTGCCATCGGCGTGGCACTCATCCTGGCCCTTCTCACACGTAACTACGGCAGCGTCACGCTGACCGAACCGTGGAACCCGTTCTTGCCCGTCATGTGGTGGTTCCTCTTCCTGGTCGCGGTGTGGTCGGTGCTCTGCGATGACCTGGTTGCCTTTCCCGTGGCCGTGTTCGCCGGGTCGTTCTGCATGCAGACCCATATCTCCTACCTCGGTCTCGTCGGCGGCTTGTCGGTCGTGCTCTTCGCCGGGTTGGCGCTGGCCTGGTTCCGTCGGCGCGCCGATGCGCCACAGCGCCGCGCCTGGCTTCGGTGGGGCATCGGAGGGATCGTGCTCGGCCTCGTGCTCTGGACGCCTCCCGTGATCGAGCAGCTCACCACGAACCCAGGCAACGGAACGGTGATCTGGAGGCACTTCAGCAACCCGCCGGATGCTCCGGTCGGCTTCAGCAAGGGGATCCAGCTTCTGCTCGTCCCGTTGAACCCTTGGTGGTGGATCAACGGCCACAAGGCGGTCCTCGGCTCGACCGTCCCCGGGGTCGTGGTCCTCGCGGCATGGGTCGCCACTGCGGTTGTTGCCTGGCGGCTGCGACATCGAGGCCTGATCCGCATGCACATCGTCACGGCCGCCGCACTGCTCCTGGGCCTGGCCTCTGCGGCGAAGATCTTCGGGACCCTCTACGACTACCTGCTGCTCTGGGCGTGGGGCATCGTCGCCCTGCTCTTCCTGGCCATCAGCTGCACGGTCGGCGTCGCAGTAGGGCGCCGCCTCGCTGGGCCACAACGGGACCGACGGTGGGTGCAGGCCATCGCATCGGTGGCCATGGTCTTCGTGCTGGTGGTCGGCGTCTTCACCGTCCACGCTTCCTCGACCCAGTTCCGGGCCGCCCGGGTGTCGGAGGATCTGAGACAACTGATCGGACCGACCGCCGAGGGGTTGGCCAGCGGGCGCGCTCCCGGCGGTGGCCGGGCAGGGACCTACCTGGTCACCTGGACCGACCCCATCGCGCTCGGCTCGCAGGGTTACGGGCTGCTGAACGAGCTCGAGCGGCGCGGCTTCCATGTCGGTGCGAGCGAGTTCAACAAGGCCGGCGTCACACCCCACCGACTGCTGCGGACTGGGCAGTTCACCGCGGTCGTCCACCTGTCCGTCGGGCAGGACATCGATCTGTGGAGTGCCAAACCGGGTGCCCGTCGCGTCGCCTACACCGACCTGCGGACGCCGCGGGAACGAAGCGAGTACGCCCACCTGCGCTCACAGGTCATCTCCGAGCTGAAGGCTGCCCACCAGGTCAAGGTGATCCCAGAGGTCGATCTGGGCCTGTATGGGGCGGCCGCCCGCCCCAACCTGCCCCCCCGCACGGTGAGCAAGATGCTGCAGATGCTCCAGCTCGGCCTTCCCACGGCCGTGTTCGTCGGTCCACCGTCGACAAACGCCTGATGAGCTTCGTGAAGTCGCATCGCTTGCACTCCAACCCGTAACGTGCCGGGATGCTATGGCTCGAACGGCGGGTGGTCGACGCGCTCGTCCAAGCCTCAGACCAGGATCGGCGAGAGGCCATCACGACCTACGTCGAAGAGACCCTGCGAGACATGCCGGAGACGATCCGGGCTGGCGTAGCGGCGGAATCGCTGCTCCTCGGAGCGTGGCCCGCGCTGCGCAACGCAGTCGGCCGGCTCGACGCGGAGCAGCTCACCGCTCAGGTCGACCGCTGGGAGCACAGCCGCATCGGCCTGCTCCGCCAGTACGTTCGGGCCCTGCATTCGCTGGTGTTGTTCGCCGAGCATGAGATGGCGACCGGAGATGGCCTGCCGGCCAGTCCTGCGACTCCAGTCTCGGCTCTGCGGTGACGGTGCTCGACACGGACGTCCTGGTCATAGGGTCCGGGGCCGGCGGCGCGGTGACCGCGTGCCGGCTGGCCGAGGGCGGCCGCACCGTCACGGTCCTCGAAGAGGGACCGTGGATCGATCCCGACTCGATGGTCCCTTTCGGGCTCGACGAGTTCGCCGCCAAATACCGCCATCGCGGCGTGTCGGTCGCCCTCGGCCTGCCGCCGGTGGCGTACGCCGAAGGAAGCTGTGTCGGTGGCAGCACCGAGATCAACAGCGGGCTTTGGCACCGCCTGCCCCCGGAGTTCGCCGACGAATGGCGCGACACCTACGAGATCGAGGAGTTCACCCCCTCGGCGCTCGACCGTTACGCCCAAGAGGTGGAGGACGAGCTGTCGGTGTCACGCTTGCCCGGCGCGCCACCACCGACGTCAGCGGCGCTAGAACGGGGCGCGACGAAGCTCGGCTGGCGAAACGTCGAGTTCCCCCGGGTCTTCCGCCACGACGCACAGGGCCGCGGCGTCAAGCAGACGATGGCTCGCACGTTGATCCCCCGAGCGGTCGCCGCAGGGGCCGAGATCATCCCCGAATGCCACGTCCAGCACCTCACGCGGGCGGGGAGGCGAATAACCGGTGCGGCTGCCGAACGCCGGCGACCCGACGGGACAGTCGAGGAGATCAGAATCCGCGCCGAGCACGTCTTCGTCTGCGGCGGCGCCATCCAGACGCCAGCACTCCTCCAGCGCAGCGGGATCCGCCGCCACATCGGCGTCGGCCTCAAGCTGCACCCGACCCTCAAGGTTGCGGCGCGGTTCCCTCACCAGCTCGATCATGACGGCGTGCCCATGCACCGCATCACGGAGTTCTCACCAAACCTGACCATCGGTGGCTCGGCGAGCCGGCGCAGTCACATCGCGATGGCGCTATCCGACTCGGGGCTCGACTACGGCGCCGCCATGGGCGGCTGGGAGAACATGGCTGTGTACTACACCGCCATACGCAGCGAGGGCGCCGGCCGCGTCCGGGCCATTCCCGGACTTCGAGCGCCGCTCGTCACGTACCGCCTGACCGAGGGAGATCTGAGCCGCCTGGCGCGCGGGCTGATCCATCTCGGTGAGGTGCTGCTGGCCGCCGGTGCCACCGAGCTCTACCCGTCGGTCACTGGCGGCCCGCTCGTGAGCCGGGTCGACGAGCTGGTCCAATGGTGGGATGCGGTCTCGCGAAGCCAGGCGAACGTGATGACGGTCCACATCACGTCGTCGGTCGGCATCGGGGAGGCCCGAGACCGTACGGGGGCGGACAGCTTCGGTCGGGTCTGGGGCTACGAGAACCTCCGGATCAACGACGCGTCCCTGGTGCCCGATGCTCCCGGCGTGAACCCACAGGCCACGGTCATGACCATCGCCTCCCGCAACTGCGCACAGTTCCTTGGCTGATGTCATCGAGGCAGCGACGCCGCGGTCCTGTCGAACCTCGTTCAGATCACTGATCGCACCGGCGAGCTCAGGCCTCATCAGACCCCGCCGTTCCAGGGCCTGGCGGCGCGCCTGGTGCTCACTGGTGTGACCTCGGCGGTGTTCCTGACCGACCCTGCCCCTGCCCCGGGCGCAGTTCCCCACGACCCACTCGACGAGCCCTGCCGGAGAGTCCGCTCGTGACCCGTCCGTTCAAGGTGGGGGTGGCGCTGGCCGCCGGGCTAGGTGCCGCCATCCGGTTGGTGACCCTGCAGACGGTGGCAGCCCGCAACCCCGACGGGTTCGGGGACCCCGCCTACTACCACGAGCAGGCCAAGATGCTGGTCGGCGGCCAAGGCTTCGGCGAGCCCTTCCGCTGGACCCGGCTCCACCTGCTGGTGCCTAGCGCCAGCCACCCGCCGCTCTACACGATCTGGCTGGCGATCCCCAGTGCCCTCGGGTTCGATTCGTGGACCGACCACAAGCTCATGACCTGCCTGGCCGGCGTGTTGACGGTGGTGGTGATCGCCCTGGTCGGCCGCGAGGTGGCCGGGGACCGGGCCGGGATCATCGCCGCGGTGGTGGCCGCCGCTTACCCCAACTTCTGGATGATCGACGGCATCCTCATGCCCGAAGGGCTGTTCACCCTGGCCATCGCCGGCTGCCTCTGGCTGGCCTACCGGTGGCGGCGGTCGCCACGTTGGGGTTGGGCGGCTGCGCTGGGTGCCGGCATCGCCCTGGCCGCCCTGACCCGCGGCGAGGCGGTCCTGCTGCTGGCCCTGCTCGTGCTCCCGCTGGTGGCGCTACGCCCGCAGCTCACCGCCGCCCAGAAGCTCCGGACCCTGGCCGTAGCCGGCGCCGCCACCCTGGTCGTGTTGGCCCCCTGGATGATCCGCAACTACGGGGCGTTCCACAACTTCGTGCCGCTGTCGAACAACAGCAACGAGGTCATCTATTACGCCAACTGCCCCGACACTTACTCCGGCCGGCTGATGGGCTTCTGGTCCTTCCCGTGCCAGGCGCGTGACCGGATCGCCCACGGCGAGCCACCCGGCGATGAATCGGACAAGGCCCTGTACTGGCGGAAGAAGGGCATTCGCTACGCGTTGGACCACAAGGGTCGGGTGCCAGTGGTCGTGGCCGCCCGGATGGGGCGGATGTGGGACGTGTATCGGCCGTTCCAGAACGCCGAGTTCACCAAGGTGGAAGGCCGCACCGAGTGGGTGAGCGACGTCGGCCTCATCTACTACTGGGCCATGCTGCCGGCGGCCGCCGTCGGCCTGGTGGTGTTGCGCCGCCGCCGGGTCAGCGTGGTGCCGCTGGTGGCCATGGCGGCGCTCGTCACCCTGACCGCGGTGTACGCCTATGGAGCGGTGCGCTTCCGCACCCCGGCCGACGTGGCCATCGCGGTCCTGGTCGGGGTGGCCGCCGACGGGGCACTCCGAAGGTGGCGCCACCGTCCAGGACAGGCTGGAGACTTTGGTGCCGATGCACAAGCCGGCGAGATGACGAGAGCGCAGGAGCGCCGATGAGTGAAGCGATCCGGGTGGGATTGGTGGGAGCGGGGCCTTGGGCGTCATTGGTGCACGCGCCGATGCTGGCTGCCGGACCGGACACCACCCTGGAAGCGGTGTGGACCAGGCGCCCCGAAGCTGCACAGAAGCTGGCCGACCGCCATGGCGCGGCGGTGGCGGCGTCTACCGAGGAGCTGTTCGAACGATGTGAAGCGGTGGCCTTCGCCGTGCCTCCGGCCGTCCAGGCGGCGTTGGCGCCAGACGCGGCGCGCGCCGGGTGCGCCCTCCTGCTGGAGAAGCCGATTGCCGGCGACCTGGCCGGCGCCGAGGCACTGGCCGACGCCGTGGGTGAGTCTGGGGTGGCCTCCATGGTCGTGCTCTCCTGGCGCTACGCCTCCGAGGTCCGCTCCTTCCTCCAAGCGGCGGCCCGGTTCGAGGCCTACGGCGGGGTGGGCCAGTTCCTGTCGGCCGGCCTGCTGGCCGGTCCCTTCAAGACGCCATGGCGGCTGGAGCGCGGGCCACTGCTCGACCTCGGCCCGCACGTCATCGACCTGCTCGACGCCGCCCTCGGGACGGTGACCGGCATACGCGCCTCCGGCGACCTGGCCGACTGGGTCACGTTGCAGCTCGAGCACGAATCGGGGGTGGCCAGCAGCGCCGTCCTGTCGGGAACGACCGCCGTGGAGCCGCACCGGTCCGGAGTCGGACTGTACGGCCCTGCCGGGGTGCTCGAGGTCGACTGCAACACCGCGGTTGGCCTAGATGCCTTCACCACCCTCGTCGCCGAGTTCGCCGCCACTTGCCGCGGCCAGGTCCACGCGCTGGACGTCCACCGGGGCCTCCACCTCCAACGCCTGCTCGACCAGGCCGAACGGCAGCTCCTGCGCAGTTCCTGAACGCGCCGTCCCCTCCCAAACCGAACTGGTCGTGAAAGTGGGCGTCAGGCCGGCGGGAACACGACAGGTTGCTTCGGTGGGGGCGCACCGTTGCTCTTACACTCTCGCCCGATGCGCACCCTTGTGGTGGTCCCGACCTACCAGGAAGCCGAGAACATCGAGCAGATGGCCAATCGGGTGCGAGACATCGTGCCCGAGGCCGATCTGCTGGTCGTCGACGACAACAGTCCCGACGGCACCGGCGACCTGGCCGAGAAGGTGGGCATCGAACGGGGCCAGATCAGCGTGCTGCGCCGCCCCACCAAGGACGGACTGGGCAACGCCTACCGGGCGGGCCTGGGCCAGGGCCTGGACGACGGCTACGAGGTCCTGGTCCAGATGGACGCCGACTTCTCCCACGACCCCCAAGACCTCATCCGCCTGCTGGCCGCCATCGAGGACGGTGCCGACGTGGCCATCGGCTCGCGGTACGTCGAGGGCGGTTCCATCCCGCACTGGCCGGCCTACCGCCGGGCGCTGTCGAGGTACGGCAACCAGTACGTGGTGATCATGCTGCGCCTCGGCATCCACGACGCCACTTCCGGCTTCCGCGCCTACCGGGCGGGGGCGCTGCGGGCCATCCGCTTCGACACCACCCAGGCCAACCACTACACGTTCCAGACCGAGCTCTCCTACCGGTTGGCCCGCTGGGGTGGCAAGGTCGTCGAGGTGCCGATCGCCTTCACCGACCGGGTCAGGGGCACCTCCAAGATGCCGGCCGCCACCATCGTCGAATCCATGGGCATGGTCACCTGGTGGGGGATCCGGGACAGGGCCCGCCGGCTGCTCGGCCGGCCCCGGCCGCCGGTCCAAGACATCCCTTGAGCCCGGCATCGGCGCCGGCGGGTGCCGACCGGTGCTCGCCAGAGGCCGATGACCAGGAAGGCGGGGTGGCCAGGCGTAGGCGCCCCGACCGGGCCACCATTGCGGTGCTCGCCGCCATGGGGGTCGGGCTCATCCTGCGGGTGGCGTGGGTCGCCTACGCCGCCCGGAAGCCGGTCGGTCTGTACGACCCCGCCCGCTACCTCGGCTACGCCCAGCAGATCGCCAAGGGGAAGGGGTACGTCGAGCCGTTCACCGGTCAGCCCACCGCCTACTACCCGCCCGGCTACCCCTACTTCTTGGGCGCGATCGCCTGGGTGAGTCGTCACATCGGCCTGGGCGACCACGTGCCCCAGGTAGCCGGCTACGGGCAAGCGGTGCTGGGCACCTTGACGGTAGGCGCCGCCGCAGTTGTGGCCCGCCGCATCCTGAACCCGGCCGCCGGCGTGGTCACCGCCGTGCTGCTGGCCTTCTACCCCAACCTCATCTTCCACTCCGCCGCCCTGCTCAGCGAGTCGCTGTACAACGCCCTCTTCATCGGCGCCCTGGCCATCCTGTGCTGGCCGACTCGCCAACCCTTCGATGGCACCGACACGGCCGAACTTGTCGCAGAAAGGCGTGCCACGAGTGGACAACTGCGACAAGTTCGGAAGAAGGACGTCACAGCCGGCCTGTCGATGCGCCGCCTGCTCGGCTTTGCGGTGTTGCTGGCGCTGGCGATCCTGACCCGGCCGATCTCGGTGGCGTTCCTGCCGCTGCTCGGCCTGGTGTGGTGGTACCAGACCAGGTCCATGCGAACCGCCGCCGTCCGCCTGGCGGTGGTCGCCGGCGTCCTGGCGCTGCTGGTGGCGCCCTGGACCGTTCGCAACGCGATCCGCATGGACGCTTTCATCCCGCTGTCCACCAACACCGGTGACAACCTGTGCATCGGCCACCATCCCCACGCCTCCGGGGCCTTCGACGCCTTCGACCCCCGTACCGCCAAGTTCTGTGACACCGGTGACGGGGTGCAATTCGGCAGCGGCTCGGAGGTCCGCAACAACACGGTGAAGACAGACCGGGCGCTCACCTACCTGCGGGGGCACCTCAGCGGGGAGCCGTACCTCATCTGGTGGCGCGGGTACTACATGTTCGAGCACGACCACGACGCCGTCTACGCCGTGCAGAGCTACCACGCCCCTGGTGCCGGCAACTGGCGCATGGGCCAGGGCGCCGAGGATCTGTTCATCCACTTGGCCGACGGGTACTACGCGGTGGTGGCCATCCTCGGCACGGTCGGACTGGTCGTACTGGTGTGGCGCCGCCGGCCCCACGGCCTGCTCCTGGTCGCCGCCGCGCTGGCCACCGCCGCCGTGCCGCTGGCGTTCTTCGGGGACCCGCGCTTCAAGGTCCCGGTGGTGCCCCTGTTGGCCATCGCCGCCGGCACCCTGCTCGGCCTCGCCGCACGTCGCCGCGACGGTCGGGTGCCCGCACCGGTCTGAACGCCGCCCGGCCGGCGGCTCGCTGGATCAGGTGGCGGGGTCGCCCTCGACCTCGGTGCCGGCGTCGTGGTCCATGCTGGCCAGGTCCGGCGGCTTGGGCGTGCCCTTGCGATTTTCGAGCACCTCTCGACGGATCACTGGGGCGTCGCGACCGGTCCCGTGACTTCCGGGCACCCGCTCTGGGCTCGCCGCCGGCTTGGCCGCCTCCTCGTGGTACTCCTCCTCCACGTTCACCTCCCACACATCATGGGTGGTGCCGGTGACGATGTTCTCCACCGTGAGCATGGCCGTGTACATCGAGTGGTCCTGGTTGTTGTACCGGAACATGCCGTTGCGGCCCACGGGGTGGACGTTGGGTGCGTGCTCGGCCAGCCACCCCCGCAGGACGTCGACATTGCTGCGGTAACGATCGTCGTAGATCGGATAGGCCTTGGCCTGGCGCACGACATAGCCGGCCTCGATCTGGCCGGCCTTGGCCAACCCCAGCTGCTCGAGCTCGCGCTTGGCCCGCTCGATCAGCCACTCGTCCTCGGCGTTCCACTCATCGTCGCCCTCCCACACCGTGTACTCCAGGCCCAAGGTGTTGCGGCCCGGCTTCACCATGTACGGCGACCACGACCCGAAGTTCTGGATGCGCATGGTCCGCACCTCGGGGTCGTGGATGTAGAGCCAGTTGTCGTTGAAGGTGACCAGCTCGTCGGGCAGGACGAGGGCGACGATCATGTAGTCGCGATAGCGGAGGTCGTCGGCGGCGTGCTGCACCTCGGCCGGCACCGGGGGGTCCATGGCCCGGAGCAGCCCGGAGATCGGCATCGAGGAGACCACATCGGTGCACGGGTAGCCGGTGGCAGCCCCGCCCGCGCCGGCGGTGACCTCCACCGCCCGTCCGCCCTCGTGGCGCACCTTGGTGACCGGCGACCCCATGATCACCTTGGATCCCTGGGCCACGACCTTGTCGCGGCAGACCTCCCACATCATCCCCGGCCCGAGCTTCGGGTACTGGAACTCCTCGATCAGGGAGGTGATGTCTTTCTGGTTGCGCCTGGGCAGGAGAGCGTTGCGGATGGCGTTGCCGAGCGTGAGCCCCTTCACCCGCTGCGCCGCCCAGTCCGCCGGCATGTCGGACACCGAGACGCCCCACAGCTTCTCGGTGTAGGTCTTGAAGAACGTCCGGTACAGGCGCCAGCCGAACCGGGCCACCAGCCAGCCCTCGTAGTTGGTCTGGTCCTTCGGAGGCCGGATCCTGGCGGCGGCGTAGGAGGTGACGCACTTGACGGCTTCGACCGGTCCGAGGTTGCCAAAGGCGTTCATCGCCTTGAGCGGGTAGTCGTAGTACTTGCCCTCGTAGAAGATGCGGCTCTTGCGAGGCCGCATGATGAAGTCCTCGTCGGGGAGGATCTCGTGCCAGAGGTCCTCGACCTGCTGGACCTTGGTGAAGAAGCGGTGGCCGCCGATGTCGAAGCGCCAGCCGTCGCGCTGCGCGGTCTGGCTGATGCCCCCCACCACGTGGTCGGCTTCGAGGATCGTGGACGCCACCTTGTACTTGTGGAGCTGGAAGGAGGCGGTCAGGCCCGCCGGCCCGGCGCCGATGACCACCACCTCCGGGCCGCCTGTAGCGCCGACGGGCGCGTCGATGGACGGAACGTTGGAAGCCTCGGTGGAGGGGTCGTTGTCAGGCATCTGGCTCACTTTCGGGCTTGCGGATCGTCTCAGCGCGCCGTCGGGGTAGCTACTGTCAGCTCGGCATGAGCACCGTCGAGCAGGAGCCCGGCCCGGCGGTCGACGGGGCTCGCGCGGGGAACAACGCTAGTGGACCACCTCCCCGGCGAACGTACTTCCCCGGTCTCGAAGGGCTCCGTGCCGTGGCCGCCGGCGCCGTCGTGTTCCACCACAGCGTGGCTCACGCCTGGCCCCAGTACGACAACGTCCCGCTGGTCCAGGTGCCGCTGTTGGCCAAGCTGGCCCACGTGATGGACGGCGGGGTGGCGGTCTTCTTCGTCTTGTCCGGCTTCTTGATCTACCGGCCGTTCGTGGCCGCCCACCTGGCCGGTCGCCCGCAGATGCCGGCCCGCCGCTTCTACTGGCGGCGCCTGCTGCGGATCGTCCCGGCTTACTGGGTGGCGCTCAGCTTCTTCTGGGCCATCGGTCAGTACCACCTCGGCGGCCCGGGCCAGGCGTGGCGCTACTACGCCTTCGCCCAGATCTACGACCGCAACACCGTGCTGGGCGGGATCGTGCCGGCCTGGAGCCTCAACACCGAGATCAGCTTCTACCTGCTGATCCCTGCCTACGCCTGGCTGCTCGGCCGCTTGGCCCAGGCGTGGGCAGCTAGAGGTGAAGGAGAGCAGGGTCGGGTTGCTCGGCGAGCGTCGGTCGAGGGGGCGGCGGCGCTGATGTTGTTCGCGGCCGGTTACCTCGCCCGCCAAGTGGTGTCGGTGGCGGACCCCGGCTGGCGGGGGTTGAGCTTCAACTGGTTGCTCACCAACATCGACTTCTTCGCCGCCGGCATGGTGGTGGCGGTGCTCAGCGCGTGGGCCGTCGCCCAGCCCGACCGGTTGCGCTGGACGGGCGCGTTGGGCCGTTCGCCGGGTGCCTGCTGGGCGGCGGCGGCCGTGGTGTTCACGTGGTTCGCCTGGCAGATCGGGCCGGCCGGTTTCGCCACCGGGTACAGGGGCGGCTACTGGCAGCTGCGGGCCGCCGTTCTGGCGCTGGTATCGCTGCTGCTCCTGGTCCCGGCGGTGTTCGGGGACCAGGACCGTGGCGCGGTCCGCCGCGCCCTGCGCTGGGGGCCGGTGCAGTGGCTCGGCACCGTTTCCTACGGGCTGTACCTGTGGCATCTACCGTTCCTCGACCGCCTGGACACTCACACCAACCCCATCACCGGTGTTGTCGAGTGGAAGGGGTGGATCTCCGGCACCATCCACCTCCCCGCCGCCCTGTTGGTGGCCTTCGGCTTTGGCCTGGCCTGCGCCGCCGCCAGTCATTACGTCGTCGAGCGGCCGCTGCAGAGGTTCAAGGATCGGATCTGAAGCTCCGACACGTTGGCCAAGGGTCAACCGCAGCTGTGGCGGGAAACGTCCAGGGGTGTCACACCGGTCCCAGCTCCCCACCGTCGGTCGGTACGAGCTGCTGGATGTGCTCGGCCAGGGCAGCACCGGCGTGGTCTTCGAAGCCCGACCGGCAGGTGACGGCGCGCAGCCGCGGCCGGAAACCGGTCCCGGTGGCGCCCGTTCGGCCGCCCCGCCAGCGATGGCCCTGAAACTGGTCCACCCCCGCTGTGACGACGCCTTCGAGCGCGAGCTGCGAGCGCTCACCGCCTTGGCCGGCAAGGTCGGGGTGCCTCGGCTGCTCGATTCTGGAACCTGCCGTCGCGGCTCCTACTTGGTCACCGAATACGTCGGCGGCCGGTCCCTGGAGCGGTGGCTCCAATGTTGCGGTCCGACCCCGCCGGTCCTGTTGGTCGAGCTCGCCGACCGGCTGCTGGCCGTGATCCGTTCGATCCACACCGCCGGCTGGATCCACGCCGACGTGAAGCCGGCCAACGTCCTGCTCGGCTCTGGCCGCCGCCCGGTGCTGATCGACTTCGGCGACGCATCGCTGCAACCGCATCGCCCATCGGAGTGGCGCCGCCGGCCCGATGCCAGTCGCCGACCCGTCACCGGCACCACCGCCCACCTGGCTCCGGAGATGTTGGCCGGTGGCCGCTCGACACCGGCCGGCGATCTGTACGGGGCCGGCTCGACCCTGTGGACGTTGCTGGACGGTTCACCGCCGTTCGGCACCGGCTACGGGGCCGCCGACCACGCCCTGGCCCAGCACATCTTGGACCAACCGCCGCCGGACCCGGCCGGGCTCGGCGCCCCTGCGCCCCTTCGTGACCTGGTGGTCGGCCTGCTCGACAAGCAGCCCGAACGGCGAGGCATGGCAGTAGCCAGGTATGGCAGCCGGTAGCGTCAAACGCCGTGGTCATGTCAGAAGAGCTCGGCGCCCCGACCGATTTCGACCTCCGAACCGAGTCTCCTGAAGAGCAACGGCCCCGGAGGGCGGAGCGGTCCTGGTGGCATTGGGTCGACCGGGTCGTGATCGCCATCTGCATCGTCGGCGGCGTCGTACTGAGGTTCGTGGCGGTGACACCCTTGTGGCTGGACGAGTCGCTGAGCGTCAACATCGCGCGGCTGCCCCTCGGCCAGATCCCCGAGGCCCTCCGCCACGACGGGCACCCGCCTCTCTTCTACTTCCTGCTCCACGGCTGGATGAAGCTGTTCGGCCCGGGTGACATCGCCGTCCGCTCGCTGTCGGGCGTGTTTGCGGTGGCGTTGCTGCCGCTCATGTGGATCGCCGGCAACCGCCTGGCCGGGCGGCGCATGGCGTGGATCGCCACCGCGGTGGCCGCGGTGTGCCCGTTCACCATCCGTTACGGCACAGAGGCGCGCATGTACGCCTTGGTGATGCTGCTGGCCCTAGCCGGCTGGCTGCTAGTCGGTGATGCGCTCCGAAAGCCCACTTGGCTTCGTCTCGCCGGGATCACCGCTCTTAGCGCCGCCCTCCTGTACAGCCACTACTGGGCCATGTGGTTGCTGGCAGCGGCGGCCATCGGTCTGCTCGGCAAGATGCGCCAAGCACGCCGAGCCGGCCATGCCGAGGCGCGACAAGCACAGCTGAAGGTGTTGCTGGCCATGGTCGCCGGGGGGGTGCTGTTCCTCCCCTGGGTGCCGATCCTGCTGTACCAAGGCGCCCATACCGGCACGCCCTGGGGAGCGCGGGTGCTGCCCACTGGTGTGATCGCCAACACCCTCGCCGACATCGGCGGCGGACCCACGCCTGAAGCGGTGGTGTTCGGCGGCGCATGCGCGGTACTGGCCCTGGTGGCCATCTTCTGCCGGCCGATCTCCCAGCGGTACTTAGAGGTCGACCTCTGGACACGGGAGGACGCCCGCCCGCTGCTGTACATCTTCGGCGCCACCATGGCGCTGGCCATGGTGGTGGGCTACGCCACCCAGAGCACCTTCGTCACCCGCTACACGTCGGTGGTCTTCCCGTTCTTCATCCTGCTGGTGGCGCTGGGCCTGAGCCGCTTCCAGTGGCCCCTGATCGCGCGCTGCGCCATGGTGGTGCTCCTGGTGCTCGGCACCATCGGCGCGGTCCGCACCTCCTACGTCGAGAAGCGGACCGAAGCAGCCGCCGATGTGCAGGAGATGGTCAAGACCATCCGCAACGGCGACGTCATCGCTTACTGCCCCGACCAACTCGGACCCTCGACCTCCCGGGAGTTGGACGGCAAGGGAAACTTCGACCAGGTGACCTACCCGGACTTCAAGCGGCCGCAGCGCGTCGACTGGGTCGACTACACCGACCGGGTGAACAAGGCCTCCCCCCAAGGGTTCGCCCAACAGCTCGTCCAGCGGGCCGGCAACAAGCAGATCTATGTGGTCTGGAGCGACGGCTATGAGCGGACCCACCACCAGGCCTGCCGCAACCTGATCGATGCGGTGAGTGGGTTGCGACCTCTGCACTTCCAGCTCCTGCCGCTGCGGGGCGACAATTACTACGAGCCGTCGACGGTGTGGCTGTTCGCCAAGCCCAACTCCTGACCGCTCAGGCCGAGCGCAGCGGGTACGGCGGCGGCGTCGAGACCGACTGGGTCGCCGGTGATGCCGCCATGCGGCGAACGATGATCAGCTCGGAGGTCCGGAAGCTGGCTATGCGGGTGCTCCACGAATCGACCACGCCCCGGTCCGAGGTGGTGGCGAAGAACGTGGTCATCTGCCCTTCTTGCTGGTAGGCGTCAGCCCCCTCGATCAGCTCGACGGTCCGGTCCGTGAGGGTCACTTCGAAGGTTGGCATGGAGTTGACCGTACGGCGGCCCGCTTGTGGGTTGGAAGCCGCACAACCCTGTGGATCTAGCGACTTTTCCACAGCCTTGCTGGTCCCGCCCGGTCTGGTGGTCCGGGCGGTTAGAGCCCGGCGATAGATCTGACGCGGGCTCGGGGAGCGCGCCGTGGCGGCCCGAGGCCGGCTAGTTCGACCAACCGCTGCACCCGGCCCCGGTGCCCGGCGTAGGGCACGAGCAACTCGAGCATCCGCTCGTCGGTCGCCCGCCGCTCACCGGCCAGGGCGAAAGCGATCTGGTGGGGCACGTGGTAGTCGCCGACGCTGACGGCGTCGGCGTCACCTAGGGCGGTGCTGCCGACCTCGGCCGCCGACCACGCCCCCACTCCGGGGATGGCGGTGATTCGTTGGTAGGCGGCGGCAAAGGAGAGATCGAGAACCGCGTCGAGCCGCTTGGCGTGGGCAGCCACCCGCCGCAAGGTGTCGGCTCGCTTGCGCTCGACGCCGATGACATGAAGGTCGCAGTAGGCCAGGCCCGCGATCACATCGGGATCCGGCGGGAACCACAGCCCGCCCGGGCCGGGTGCGGGTTCGCTGTAGCGCCGGATGAGCTGGCGGTAGGAGCGACGGGCCTCGAACCCAGTGACCTTCTGCTCGAGCACGGTCGGCAGCAGCGCCTCGAACACCGCGCCGGTGCGGGGGATGCGCAGGCCCGGCCGCCGGCGGTGCAGGTCGGTGAGCAGCGGATGGCCGGGGGAGAAGGCATCGGGTTGGTCGCGGCCACCGACCAGATCGAAGGTGCCGTCGAGCACCCGGTCGGCACCCGGCCCCCAGGCTTCGGCTTCGATGCGGTCCGGGCCGAGCGGCCGCAGGTGCAGGGTGGCGTGACCCTCGGCGGTGCGGGTCGCTCGCCAGACACCGTCGGCGGCGAAGCGGAACGTCGGGTCGCCGCTGCCCCGGCGGATGGCGCCCAACGTCTGGCGCAGGTTGACGGCGAACGGCAGCGAGATGAGGCGGGAGGACATTAGGAAGCAGTCTGGCGAACGGGCGTTCGGTTCCGGAACGGTACCAGGCAGAGCTCAGCGTCGAGGCTGGGGAGCGGTCGCCTCGGCCGTGGCCCACGCGTAGTCGGGCTTGCCGCTGGGGCTGCGCACCACCTGGGCCCTGTACAACAGCTCCTTGGGGAGCTTGTAACGGGCGAGCTGTTGGCCGGCGACCTCGAGGATCGACGCCGTCAGGGCCGCTGAACCCGCCTGCCCCGCCCGCAACTGGACCACGGCGACGATCTCCTGGCCCCACCGGGGGCTGGGTCGACCTACCACCAAGGCGTCGTAGACCGCCGGGTGGTGCTTGATGGCCTGCTCGACCTCCTCGGCAAAGACCTTCTCGCCGCCGGTGTTGATGGTGGCCGAGTCGCGCCCGTGCAGTTCCAGGGTGCCGTTGGCGGCCAGCCGAGCCCGGTCGCCGGCCACCGCGACCCGCTCGCCCTTCACCAGCGGAAAGGTCGCGTTGGTCTTATCCGGGTCACCCAGGTAACCGCGAGGTACCCGGCCCCGTTGGGCCAGCCACCCCAGCTCCCGCTCACCGGCAGCCAGGAAGCGGGACCGGTCCTCGCTGATCACCGCGGTGGTGTCGGAAGGGACGAACGACCCGGCCGAACGGTGCGAGGGACGTCCCGACTGGCCGCTGCGATGCACGCCTTGGCGCCCCGTCTCGGAGGAGCCCAGCACGTCGACCACGCTCAACCCCGGCAGACGTTCGACCAGCTCGGCCTTGACCGACGGGCTAAGGATGGCACCGCCGGTCAGCAGGAACCGCAGGCTGTTGAGGTCGTACGGGGTCCGGGCCAACTCGTCCAGCAGCGGCCGAGCAAACGCGTCACCCACGATCAGCAACGAGCTCACGGCCTCCCGCTGGCACGTGCTCAAGACATCAACAGGGTCCAGCCGGGCGGTGTCGTCCTGCATGATGACCGTGCCGCCGGCGATCCAGGCGCTGAGGGCGTTCCAGTGAGCGGCGCCATGCATCAGCGGGGGAGCGGGCAGGACGCGCAGCCGGTCATTGCGCGAGGCCGCTTCGGCCAGTTCGGCCAGGTCCTCGAACTCGCGGCCGTCGCGGCGCCGGGTACCGAGCGCCGCCACCACGAAGTCGGCCTGGCGCCACAGGACTCCTTTGGGACGCCCGGTGGTCCCGCCCGTGTAGACGACGTAGAGGTCGTCGCCCGACCAGTCGAGGTCAGGTCGTTCGGGTGAAGCGTCGGCCAGTGCCGCCTCGTAGTCGAGGGCGCCGGGCAGCAACTCGTCACCGGAGCCGTCATCGACCCGCAGCAGCAGCTCGACGGTGGGAACCCGGTCCAGCACCGCCGCCAACGTTTCGGCGTACCGGCCGTGGTAGATCACGGCCCGGGTGCCGGCGTCGCGCAGCACGTAGGCCAGCTCGTCGGCTACGTACCGGTAGTTGACGTTGAACGGGGCGGCCGCTGCCTTGTAGGCGCCGAGCATGCCTTCCAGGTACTCGTTGCCGTTCAGGAGGTAGAGCGCCACCAGGTCCTGGGGGGACTCCCAGCCTTGGCAGGACGACAACGGTCGGCGGCGACCGAGCCCGTGGGCCCCCAGGACGTTGGCCAGACGGCGGGTCCGATCGGTGACCTGGGCCCAGCTGTGGCGGCGGTCGCGCCACACCAGGCACTCGCGGTCGGGAACGGCGGCGGCCACCGCCTCATGGACCGCGGCGATGTTCAGCTCCACCGGGGAGGGGTCAGGCGGGGTCGCGCTCGGTGACGGTGACTCGGTTGATCTTGTCGTGGACCTGGACGGACTGGGCGACCTCGATGCCACTGGTGACGTACCCGAACAGGTTGTAGAGCGGCTGCAACTTGGAGGTGCAGTCGTCTATGCAGATGAAGAACTGGGAGCCGTTGGTGTTGGGGCCGGCGTTGGCCATGGCCACCGCGCCGAGGGTGTACTCGCCCCGAACGGGTTCGTCGGCGAACTTGTAGCCCGGCCCCCCGCGACCGGTTCCGTCCGGGTCGCCGCCCTGGACCACGAAGCCGGGAACCACCCGGTGGAAGGTGAGCCCGTCGTAGAAGCCGTCTCGGGCCTGGACCACGAAGTGGTTGACGGTGGTGGGGGCCAGCTTGGGGTCGAGGGTCATGGCTATCTGCCCCCGGTCGGTGTCGAGGGTGACGTCGAACACCTTGTCCTGGTCGATCTGCATGTCGGGGGGCTTGGCCATGCATCGACGGTAACGCGTTACCGTCCAGCCGATGTCCGACCTCGACCTCCGCGAGCGGCAGGAGCTGTGCGACCTGTTCGACCAGCTCGGCCCCGACGCTCCCACCCTCTGCGAAGGTTGGACCACCGCCGACCTGGCCGCCCACCTCGCCATCCGCGAGCATGATCCGCTGGCTGCCCCCGGAGTCCTGCTCGAGGGACGGCTCGGCCCAGTGGGCGACAAGCTGGCCGGGGTCACCCACTCGCACATGGAACGCGAGCTCGAACGGGGTTATGAGGCTGTGGTCGAGCGGGTGCGTACCGGTCCGCCGCCGCCCCTCAGCTTCGCCCCCATCCGTTCCCGGATGAGCTTCGGCGAGTTCCTGATCCACCACGAGGACGTCCGGCGGGCCAACGGCCAGGCGCCCCGCCGCGACCGGCCCGACCTCGACGCCCAGGTGTGGAAACTGCTCAAGCCCATGGCCCGGCTGCTGCTCCGCAAGGCCAAGCCGGTCGGGGTGGTGCTGCGCACCGACAAGGGTCAGGAGTCGGCCGCCACCAAGGGTGCCCACCAAGTCGTGGTCAGCGGCACCCCGGTCGAGTTGCTGCTGTTCTGTTACGGCCGCCCCTCAGAGGTGACCCTCGAAGGTCCCGACGAAGCCGTAGCGGCGCTGCGGGCCACGTCTCTCGGCATCTGAGCCTGGCACCGTGAGCGGGACGAGCTTGACGGCGGCCAGTTTGGCGTTGGCGGAGATGGATCCGGTCATGGAGGGACTGGTGGCAGCCCACGGGCCGTGCCGGATGCGCCGCCCGGAGCGGGCCGACGACCGATTCCAGGCCCTGGCCAACGCCATCGTGTACCAGCAGCTCGCCGGCAACGCCGCCCGGGCCATCTGGGGGCGGGTCCGCTCTCTGGTCGCCGGGCCGTTCACGCCCGAGGCGGTGCTGGCTCTCTCCGACGAGCAACTGCGGGGAGCGGGGCTATCGGGCAGCAAGGTCCGCTCGCTGCGAGACCTGGCCGAGAAGGTCTCCACCGGGCAGGTGCGACTGGCCCGCATCGGGCGGTTATCGGACGATGCGGTCGAAGCCGAGCTCGTGCAAGTGCGCGGCATCGGACCATGGACCGCCCACATGTTCTTGATGTTCACCCTCCGGCGCCTCGATGTCTGGCCCACCGGGGACTACGGCGTGCGGGCCGGGTTCGCCAGGGCCCACGGGATGGACGAACTGCCCAGCCCGGCGGAGCTGCAAGACCTGGGGGAGCGTTACCGGCCCTATCGCAGCGTGGCCGCCTGGTACTGCTGGCGGGTGCTCGACACCGTCACGCTGTGACGCGTAGCACTGGTGCCAGCTCGGCAGGCCTCGCCGGCACGGCTTCGCCACGAAACCCACCACTATCGAGCTGCTCCGGCTGGCGCCTGCGCAGCGTTAATCGCTTGCCGGCTCGGCAGGCCTCGCCGGCACGGCTTCGCCACGAAACCCACGACCTCGAGCTGCTCCGGCTGGCGCCTGCGCAGCGTTAATCGCTTTGCCGGCTCGGCAGACCTCGCCGGCACGGCTTCGCCACGAAGTCAACGACTATCGAGCTGCTCCGGCTGGCGCCTGCGCAGCGTTGCACTCTGGTTCAGGCTCTGAAGCCCGGGTCAGCTCGGACCTTCAGGTTAGGACTTGTCGTCGCCTTCGGATCGGTGTTCGGCGTCGTAATCGGGCACGTCGTGCTCGGAGGGCTCGGCGGTGGGCCGCTTGGGCAGGCTGACCGGACCGGTCGGGCCGGCGGCCTCGGTGGTGGGGGCGTCCGTGCCGGAGCCTGAGGTCTCGAGTGGGGGGGGACCCTCGCCAACCCCTTGAGCGGGTCCCTCGGAACTGGCGTGGCGGGGGCCGATGTCACCCGATCGGGACGTCTCGCCCGGGCGGACCGGCTCGGGGCTGGGCAGCTCGGCTGAACCGACCTCGGCATCGCCGGAGGCGTCATCACGCGAGGCGGTGGGAACCGTCACCTCCCGATCTTGGGACTGCCCCTGGGTGCTACCTGCGCCGGCCAGCCCCTCAGCGGGTGAGCCTGACTCCGGCCGGTCTGAACCCACGGCCTCCGACGGGATGGGCTGGCGCTCACCAGTTGACGAAGAACCGTTGGTGCTGACGATCAACTTCTCGCCCGGAGCTAGTGGGAAGTGGCAGGCGACGAAGTGGTCCGGAGCGATCTCGCGAATCTGGGGTTCGACCTCGGCGCAGGTGTCCTGGGCACGAGGGCACCGGGTGCGGAACCGGCAGCCACTGGGCGGCGACACCGGCGAGGGGATCTCACCGCCCACCACCGGACGGTCCTCGGGACGCACATCAGGGTCAGGGACCGGGATGGCGCCGAGCAGGGCCTGGGTGTAGGGGTGTGATGGGTGGGCGTACAGCTGGTCCGGGGCGGTGACTTCGCAGATCTTGCCGAGGTACATGACCACTACCCGGTCGCTGATGTTCTTGACCACGGCCAAGTCGTGGGCGATGAAGATCATGGTCAGCCCATAGCGGGCCTTCATGTCCTCGAGCAGGTTCAGGATCTGAGCCTGCACCGACACGTCGAGGGCGGACACCGGCTCATCACAGATGATCATTTCCGGCTCGGTCACCACGGCGCGGGCGATGGAGATCCGCTGGCACTGGCCACCGGAGAACTGGAACGGCCGCCGGCCGCGGGCGACGTCGGGGTCCATGCCGACGGTCAGGAGCATCTCGTCGACCTTGCGGCTTCGAGCGCCTTTGTCGCCGGTCTTCCAGATGTCGAGCCCCTCGGCCACGATGTCTTCGATCTTGCGCCGCGGGTTCAGCGAGGAGATGGGGTCCTGGAAGATCATCTGGACCTTGGTACGGGTCTGGCGCATCTCCTTGCCCGACAGTCCTGTGAGCTCTCGGCCCTCGAAGATGACCCGGCCGCCGGTGGGGGGCGGCAACTGCATGATGGCCTTGCCGGTCGTCGACTTGCCACAGCCCGACTCGCCGACCAGGCCGAGCGTCTCACCCGGCTTGACGTCAAAGCTGATGCCGGTGACGGCGTTGACCTTGGCGCCTCGCTTGAGCTTGAACTCCACCAGCAGATCCTCGACGCGCAGCAGCACGTCTTCGGCGGGGCGGAGGTGGGCGGTACCGGTGCCGGCCATCAGGCGTCGGCTCCGGCCGGCGCGGCCTGGGTTTGCTGAGCGGCGGCGGCTTGGTTGCGGGCCAACGCCTCGGCTCCTTCGGGGGTGCCGACGGGGAAGAAGCAGGCGAACTCGTGGCCCGGGGTGCCGTGCTCCTCGAGCTTGGGGTCTTCCTCCCGGCAGCGGTCTTGGGCGTAGGGACAGCGAGGGGCGAACTTGCACCCCGGCGGTGGGTTGACCAGGTCCGGTGGTCGCCCGGCGATGGCCTCGAGTCGGGTGTGGCTCGGCTGCTCGAGCTTGGGGATCGACTTGAGCAGCGCCTCAGTGTATGGGTGCGACATCTCCCGGAACAGCACGCTGGTGGGGGCCCGCTCGACAATGGCGCCGGCGTACATCACTGCTATGTGGTCGGCCCGGCCGGCCACCACCCCCAGGTCGTGGGTCACCAAGATCATGGCCATGAAGCGCTCGCGCTGCTGCTCCTGCAGCAGGTCCAGGATCTGCGCCTGAACGGTGACGTCGAGGGCGGTGGTGGGCTCATCGGCCAGCAGCAGCTTGGGGCCGCAGGCCATGGCAATGGCGATCATGACCCGCTGGCGCATGCCGCCGGACATCTGGTGCGGGTACTCCTTGAGCCGGCGCTGGGGCTCGGGGATGCCCACCGATTTGAGCAGGGCTAGCGCCGTCTCGTTGGCGAAAGAGTTGTCGACGTCGAGGTGCTGGTGGAGTGACTCGGTGATCTGCTTGCCGATGCGCATGACCGGGTTGAGGGCGGTCATCGGGTCCTGGAAGACCATGGACATCTGGGCTCCCCAGTACTGGCGCATGGTCGAGCTGTCGAGGTCGGACAGGTCGCCGCCCTCGAAGTCGACGTGGCCGTCGCGCCGGGCGTTGTTGGGCAGCAGGCCCATGACCGACCTCGACAGCACCGACTTGCCGGAGCCTGACTCGCCCACGATCCCGAGGGTCTTGCCTCGCTCCAGTTTGAACGAGACGCCCCGCACGGCGTGAACGGTGCCTCGATCTGAGCTGAACCGGGTGTGGAGGTCCCTGACCGTGAGCAGAGGTCCGTCACCGTCGTGGCCGGCCTCGGTCGGTTCCAAGGTGGGGGTCTGGCTCATATGGCACTCTCCCGTACGTCGAAGCGGTCTCTGATCACGTCGCCGAGGTAGTTGAGGGACAACACCGACAGGAAGATCATGATCGATGGGATGAACACGATGTGGGGGGCATCGGAAAGGTTGGAACGGCCGTCGGCGATCATGTTCCCCCAGGAAGGCGTGGGCAACGGGGTGCCGACCCCGAGCACCGACAGCCCGGCCTCGGCGACCATGGCGATGCCCACGGCCAGCAAGGCCAGGGCGAGCATGGCCGGCAGGACGTTGGGCAGCACCTCACGGAACATGATGCGGGTCGAGCGGGCGCCCTGGGCTCGGGCGGCCAGCACGAACTCGCGTTGGGCCCAGCTGAGGGTGCTGGCCCTGGTGATGCGAGCCAGCAGCGGGATGGACACCAGCCCCAGGGCCAGGACCAGGACCCATTGGGAGCTGAAGTCGAACGGTCCGACGTGCTGGCCCTTGAGGAAGGTGACCAGCGTCAGCGCCAGGACCAGGGCGGGGAAGGCCAGCAGGATGTCGAAGATGGCGGTGAGGAAGGTGTCGGTCTTCCCGCCGACGTAGCCGGCCACCAGCCCCAGCGTGCCCCCGATCAGAAAGCCCATGGCGATGGCCCCGAAGCTGATGGCCAGGGAGTGCTGGGCGCCAAAGGCGGTGCGGGCCAGCATGTCCCGGCCGAGCACATCACCGCCGAGGATGTGCCCGGACTGGAACAGACCCTTGCGGGCGATGGCCGCCACGTTGGCGTACGGGTCACCGACCGGCAGGTAGGAGGCGCCGAACGCCAGGACGATGATGAACGCCAGCCACAGGATCGCCAGCCAGGCGCCGGGGCTCAGCCGCTTCTTGCGCTCGGCTACCTCCAGGTCCTCGGCGGAGGCGAGATCGGGTTCGACGGCCGCAGCTCGGGGATCGACGGCGATGTTCGTCACGTCAGGACCTCCTGGTCCGTATGCGGGGATCGACGATCGTGTACACGAAGTCGAGGACGAAGTTCACCAGCACATATATGAGGGCCACCACCACGATGGCGCTCTGCAGGGCCAGGTACTGGCGGGTGAAGATCGCCTCGGCGATCAGCAGGCCCATTCCGGGGATGAAGAAGAGTTGCTCGATGACCAGCGTCGAACCGATCAGGGTGCCCACCTGAAGACCGGCCACCGTGAGCAAGGTGATGCTCGAAGGCCGCAGCGCGTGACGCCACAGCACCCGGCGGTTGGATATGCCCTTGGACTTGGCCATGAGGATGAAGTCCTCTTGCAGGGTGGCGACCATGTCTGTGCGCAACAATCGCATGTAGACCGCTATCTGTCCCACGGCAATGCTGACCACCGGCAGTACCAGACTCTTCAAGTTGTTGTACGGGTCAGCTGTGAGTCTGGTGTAGCCAGAGGGGGGCAATATGTGCGCCTTCACCCCCAGGAAATAGGCGCCGAACAGCCCCAGTGCAAATGACGGAAAAGCGATGGCGGCAAAGGCGCCTGTGCTGGCCAGTTTGTCCAACATCGTCCCGGCTCTGAAGGCAGAGAACACCCCTAAAGGCACGGCTATGAGCAACGACAAGATCTGAGCCAGGATCATGAGCTCCAGGGAGATCGGCAACGCATCCTTGATGCGGTCGAGCACGGGCTGCCTGCCACCACCAGCGTTGTAGTAGTTGCCGAGGTCACCGTGCACGGCGTTGTTTAGCCAGCTCAAGTAGCGGCTCGGGATGCTCTTGTTCAAGCCGAGCTCGGCCCGCAGCGGCTTGAGCTGGGCGTTGGTGGCGAAAGGCTGGATGGCTCGGGCGGCATCGCCGGGGAGCAGACCCACCAGGAGCGATGTGAGGGCCGTAACGATGATGATCACGACCGCCAACAAAACAATCTTCTTGATGAATATCACGGTTGGCTCCTAGTGGTCGGGACGGTGCCGCTAGAAATGGAAATAGGAAGGTTCACTTCTCGATCCAGATGCCGAGCAAGACGTGCCCGTTGGCCAGCCCGGGGAAAGGCTTGCCGCCGTTAGGCAGGTCGGGCCCATAGACACCGTGGATCTTGGAACCAAAGCCGACAGCCCAGGTCTGGTACCAGGCCAGTTGCGACCACGCCTTCTCGGCGAATCGGCGTGAAATCGATTCGTAGGCTTGCTGGCGGGCGGCCGGGTCAGAGGCCGACCGAGCGTTGTCCAGGGCTGTGTCGATGGCGGGGTCGCAGAAGGCCATGAGGTTGACCGGGTTGCCGCCGGACGGTGTGTAGTTGGGGAACTGCTTCTGGTCCTCCGGCGAAATGGCTTTTGTGTCGCCGCAGTGCCACCACACGTAGTCGACGTCAGGGTCGCCGCCCGGCCAGTTGCGGAAGACCATGAATTCGTAGTCACGGGCGATGGCTTTGTTGATCAAGTTGACCTGTTCGATGACGTTCAACTTGACGTCGACGCCGAGAGCCTTGGCCTGCTGCTGGAGCAGCTGGGCTAGTTGCTGAACACCGGTGTCGGGGGTGAGCTGGAGAGTGATCGAAACCTTGCCGTTGGGATAGGCCTTCTTGCCCTCGGGCGAGTCCAAGTACTGCTTGAGTAGAGCCTTGGCCTTCGCCGGATCGTACTTGGGCCAACCGGTCTCCTTGAGATAGCCAGTAACTCCGGGGGCGAAGGGGCTGTTGGCCAACTGGAACAGATCCTGGTTGAAGATGGTGTTTATGTCAGCCCGGTTCACGCCGTACTGGACCGCCTGACGGAACAACAGGCTGTTGAACGGTGGCTTGCTGTCGTTGGTCTGCACGTAGGCCAACTCGCTGTACTGATTGGTTTTGACGTAGTTGGCGCTGCCGGCGATCCGGAACTCCTCGAGGGCGCGCTGGTCGTCGGCACCGCTGTAGAGCGCCATGTTGATCTCGCCCGATTGCAAGGCGAATCGCTTCTGGGTGGACTCGGGCATGGGCTTGAAGGTGATCTTGTCAAGGTACGGGTACGGCTTGCCGTCTGGGGCCTTTAACCAATAGTGGGGATTGCGCACCAGGGTCAGGCTCTCGTAGGACTTCCAGTCGTTGTTGATACCGCTGCGGATCTGGGACGGGGTGGGGTTCCTCTGGTTGAAGACCTTGAACTGGAACGGACCGGTGCCGATCGGCGTGCGGTTGCAGGTAGGGGACGGGGTCTTGGGCTGGCCGGTCTGGGGATCAACGCCGGTGAGCTGCTGCTCGGACATGATGCCGACGCGGGCGCCACCCCATAGATAGGCATCGAGGGCGATCCAGGGCTTCTTGGTGGTCAAGGTCACCTGCATGGGCCCCGTTTGGGTGATCTGATCGAGGTTGCTGAACACGAAGAGGAAGAGCAGCGACTTCTCTTTGTAGGCCTTGAGGTTGTCGTACACGACCTTGCCATCGAGCTTGGAGCCGTCGTGGAAGGTGACGCCGTCGCGGACGTCAACGGTCCAAGTCATGAAGTCGGGCGAGTGCGTCACCGACTTGGCCAGCCAAGGCGAATACACCAGCTTGCCGTTCAAGATCGACGGCTTGGTCAGGGTGTCGAAGATGGCGTTGAACTTCATGGACCCGGAGATATCGAGGGTGGCGCTGATGCCGCACAAGTCCGTGGTCTCGGCCTCGAGGCCGTAAGTCACCTCGCCGCCGCGCTGGGGGTTGGCACCTACCAGCCCGTTCGACTGCTTCAGCGCGGTTCCCGTGCCGCAGCTGGCCAGAACGCCGGTCAGGAGCAACGTCGATGCCATGGCCACAGTCGCCCGCAATGCTCGCAATTGCATCGGTCGGCGGTGCTGTGGCATTGAGGTTCCTCCGCAGGGTGAGACGGGTCGGCGGTTGCACACCAGGGCTGAACTGTGACCAGGACCACTCGATCCTGGGACACCCCCCGGTTGTGACGCCGCAACCTATACCGAAGCGCAACAGCATGCCGGGTGGTGACGTGCCCGGCATCACATCCATGTCTCACGGAGGACTGCCGGGCGGGTTTGGCGGATTCGCGGACGTGACGCCTGGTGGGCGCGGGCCGTACCGTTCGCGGCCATGGAGAGGGCAGAGGCGCCGGGGGCGGGCGCGCCTGTCGACGACACGGACATCGGCGCGCTCCGCGACGCGGTGGAACGCGCCGTCGATGATCCGGCGGAGCGGGCGGTGGCGGTCGAGCGGTTGGGCCGAGCGTTGTACAGGGTGGAGCGCCACCGGGAGGGCCTGGCGTCGGCCACCGCCGCGGCCGGCCTCTACCGGGAAGCCGGTGACGAGCCGGCAGCGGCGCGGGCGAGCGCGCTGGCTGGCCTGCTGCTCGCCGCCTTGGGGCGCGACGATGAATCGTTCCGCCGCTTGGCGATGGCCAGGGACGACTTCGAAACGATCGGTGGCCATGCGGTCGATGTCGCCATGTGCTCCCGGGCTGGCGCCGACGCCCTGCACCGGCTGGGTCGGCCGGATGACGCTTACCAGGAGCTGCTGTTCGCCCGGGCGAAGTTTGAAGCGGCCGGCCGGCCGGTGTCCGTGGCGCGCTGCGACCACGACCTGGGGATCCTGCTCCACGAGCTGGGTGTGCCCGAGGAAGCTCTGGAGATGTTCACCCGGGCCCGCAAGGGTTTCCTGGCCGAGCGGTTCCCCGAGGGCGTCGCCGCCTGCGACTTCAACCTGGGGTTCGTGCTGCAAGAGCTGGCGGCGTTCGATGACGCCGTCGAGTGCCTGCAACTGGCGCGAGGCATCTTCGAGGCCACCGACCGGCAGCACGAGGTGGCCGCCTGCAACCAGAACCTGGCCGCCGTCCTCTGGGACATGGGGCGTGACGCCGAAGCCGCCAGCCGCCTAGAGGATGCGCTCGGGCTCTACGACCAGTTGGGCGACACCGCGTCGGTGGTGGAGTGCGAGCAGAACCTGGCCATGACATCCCAAGCGGAGCATGTTTCTGGTCCCACTCGGGCTGTGCCCTCGCCGGGCCTGGCTTCGCCATCCGGGTCGTTTGCTTAGTGCGGCTGCGGCTCGGCTAGCGCTTGCGGGCCAGGGTGAGGCCGTCGGCGACGGGGAGCAGAACCGACTCCATGCGGTCGTCGGCGGCCAGATGATCGTTGAAGGCGCGCAAGGCGCGGGTGTCGTTGCTGTCATCGGCGGCCGGTGGTTGCACGACCGCCCCGCCCCAGAGGGTGTTATCCACCAGGAGCAGGCCGCCGGTGCGGAGGCGGGGGACCAGCTCTGTGTAGTAGGCGAGGTAGCCACCCTTGTCGGCGTCGATGAAGGCCAGGTCGAGCTCCGGCGTGCTCGGCAGGTCCTTCAAGGTGTCGACCGCCGGCCCAATGCGCAGCGCGATGCGATCCTGGAGCCCCGCCTCGGTCCAGGCCTCACGGGCGAAGGCGGTCCACTCCTCGCTCACGTCGCAACACAGCAGGCGGCCGTCGTCGGGCAACCCGCGAGCGATGCACAGTGACGAGTAGCCGGTGAAGGTGCCGACCTCGATGGCGTAGCGGGCGTTCACCAGCCGGGTCAGGAGGGTGAGCAGTGCCCCCTGCTCCGGGGCCACCTGCATGCTGGCCACCGTCCCCAGGCTGGCGGTCCGATCGATCAGGTCAGCCTGCACCCGGTCGACGGGGGTGGAATGGTCCAGCAGGTAACGGTGGACCTCTTCGTTCAGCAGGAAGGACTTGGGGGTCACGGGATTGTGCCTCTTGTGGTCTCGGTCACCTGGCGGTGACGGGCGGAGGGGTGAGCGATTCGTTTGCTGTCAAACCGGTGGCCGGCGTGCAGACTGAGAGCATGAGTGATCGAGTGACCGTAGAGGTGGCCGACGGCGTCGCTGACGTCAGGCTGTCGCGGCCGGACAAGCTGAACGCCATCGACGGGGCCATGTTCCAGGCGCTCGTCGACGCCGGCGATTCGGTGGCGGCCGATCGGCGGGTGCGAGCCGTTGTGCTTTCGGGCGAGGGGCGGGGCTTCTGCGCCGGCCTGGACCTGGCCAGCATGGCGGCTATGGCCGGCTCGGGTGAGCAGGCGGCGGCGACCGACACCGGCGGCGGGGTGGGGCGGGGCATGATCGAGCGGATGCCCGGCCGGATCACCAACCTGGCGCAACAAGCGGTCTTCACGTGGAGCGAGCAACCGTCGCCGGTCATCGCTGCTGTCCACGGCGTCGCCTTTGGCGGCGGGATGCAGATCGCGCTGGGAGCGGACATCCGCATCGTGCACCCGGACGCGCGCCTGTCAATCATGGAGATCCGCTGGGGCCTCCTGCCGGACATGACCGGACCCCAGATGCTGCCCCCCCTCGTCGGCCTCGACGTGGCCAAGGAGCTGGTGTTCACCGGCCGGCAGGTGTCGGGCACCGAAGCTGCCGAGCTAGGCCTGGCCACCCGGGTGAGCGAGACACCGCGTGAAGACGCGTTGGCGCTGGCCCACGAGATCGCCGGACGCAACCCTCAAGCCATCCGCGGGGCCAAGGCCCTGCTGAACGCCGCCGGCAGGCGGCCGCTGGCCGAGTCCTTCCTGGAGGAGACGCAGCTCATGGCCGGGTTGATCGGCTCACCGAACCAGATCGAGGCCGTCACCGCCGAGATGGAGGGTCGGTCGCCCACCTTCACCGACGCCTGAGCCCGGTCCTGGTGAGGTCGACGGCCGGCCCCTCGCCGGTCACGCTGCGGACGTTGGCCGAGGTGGTCGGCGCGACCAACCTGCTCACCGATCCTGATCTGACCGGTTCCTACACAGAGGACTGGACGGGTCGGTTTGTCGGAGCTTCGCCGGCGGTGGTGCGGCCCGCTTCGGTCGAGGAACTGGCGGCGGTGGTCACCACCTGTGCCAAGGCCGGCGTGGCGTTGGTCCCTCAGGGCGGCAATACCGGGCTGGTGGGCGGCTCCGTCCCCTTGCACGGCGAGATCGTGCTGAGCACGCGCCGGCTCACGGCGGCTGTGGAGGTTGACGCCGGGGGCGGCCAGTTGACAGTGGGCGCCGGCGTCTCCATCGCTGACTTGCAGGGTGCCGCCGAGGCCGCCGGCTGGGAGTACGGCGTCGACTTCGCTGCCCGCGACAGCGCCACCGTGGGCGGCTCCATAGCCACCAACGCCGGCGGCCTCAGGGTGCTGCGCCACGGTTCGACCCGCGCCCAACTGCTGGGCGTGGAGGCAGTGCTGGGTGACGGTTCGGTCATCCGCCACCTTCACGGGCTGCTGAAGGACAACACCGGCTACGACCTCGGCGGTCTGCTCTGCGGGAGCGAAGGGACCCTGGGCATCGTCACCGCCGCCCGCTTGCGCTTGGTGCGCCCTCAGCCCGAGCGCGTCGTGGCCCTGCTCGCCTTTGACTCGGTGGACGACTGCCTGGCGGCGGTGGCCGCCCTGCGGCGCGACCTGTGGTCGCTGGACGCGGTGGAGCTGTTCCTGGCCGCAGGCCTCGACCTGGTGTGCGAGAAGCTCGGGTTGGCCCAGCCCTTCCCGGAATTTCACGAAGTCTTCCTGGTCGTGGAAGCGGCCGCCCAGATCGACCCGACCGGTGAGCTGGCCGACCTGGTCACCAGTTTGGGGGCGGTGGCCGACGTGGCCGTGGCCGGCCCGGGCGACCGGTCAAGGCGTTCCGCCCTGTGGCGCTACCGCGAGGCCCACACCGAGGCGCTGAACCTGATCGGGCCGCCCCACAAGCTCGACGTAACCTTGCCGCATGACGCTCTGGCCGAGTTCGTGACCACCGTTCCCGCAGTGGTCGCGTCTACCGCCCCGGCAGCGATCACGTGGCTGTTCGGCCATGCCGCCGATGGGAACGTCCACGTCAACGTCACCGGAGTGGAACCGGGCGACGAGGCGGTCGACGAGGCGGTGCTGCGGACAGTCGCTGGACTGGGCGGCAGCATCAGCGCCGAGCACGGCATCGGCACCGCCAAGCGGCGGTGGCTGCACCTCAACCGCTCGACCGCAGAGATCGCCGCCATGCGAGCCATCAAGGGCGCTCTCGATCCCATCGGCATCCTCAACCCGAACGTTTTGCTGGTCCCGCTCGGCTAACGCCTCGCCGGGCGGCGTCCATGGCCGCTGACCGGGCCGCGGCTCTCGTTCCGTGGAGCATTCCCGTCGCTCACCGACGAAAAGTCTCCACGGAACGGTCGTCGGCCTTCGGCGACCCGTACCCCCTTCATTCCAGGAAGGGTTCGAGGTCCAAGGCGGCCAGACGGTCGGTGTCGGTGATGCCGTCGATGGCGGTGATGCGGCCGCCCTGGACGGTGAAGCCCATAACGGCGAAGGGCTCGTTGTCCTCCACGACCACCATGCCGGCGGCGCCGTTCACCAGCGCCGGCCGCAGGTTGGCGGCGGGGCGCGAGAAGCGCACGGCCTGGCGGGCCACCCGCTCGGCACCTTGGTTCACGAAGGGTCGGCCACCGGCGTCGTGGCGAGCGACCACGTCGGGGTCGAGGACCGCCACGAGGGCCTCGAAGTCGCCGTGGCGGGCGGCGGCGAAGAAGGCATCCACCACCTCGCGCTGATGGGCGAGACCGGTGTCACTGCCGGTCGCCGGTCCCCGGACCCGCCGGCGGGCCCGGCTGGCCAGCTGCCTGGTCGCCTGCGAGGACTTGCCGACCATGGGGGCGATCTCGTCGAACGGGACGGCGAAGATGTCGTGCAGGACAAACGCCAATCGTTCCGCTGGCGCCAGCGTCTCGAGCACCACCAGGAGGGCAAGGCTCACCGAATCCGCCAGGACGGCGTCGTCTTCGGGGCCCCGGGCATCGATCGGTAGGACGATCGGATCCGGGATGTGTGCTCCGGCGGGTTCGTCGTGCCGGTTGCGCCGGCTGCGCAGGACGTTCAGGCAGACCCGGCTGACCACCGTGGTGAGCCAGCCGCCCAGGTTGTCTATGGCACCGGGGTCGGAGCGGCTCAGCCGGAGCCACGCCTCCTGCACGGCGTCGTCGGCCTCGCTGATCGATCCGAGCATCCGGTACGCCACCGCCCGCAGGTGGGTCCGGTGGGTCTCGAAGCGCTCGGCCAGAAAGTCTTCCTCGCTCAACTCACTCATCGGCGCTCCACCCTGTTCATCTGGCCACTCCGACGGTGATGCGCCGGCCCGGCACCGATGACCGCTCGCCGCGTGGCGGCGAAGTACCGCCTGTGTTCATTGTTCGCTCGCCTTCCAGGCTCGCTCATCGGCGCTCCGCCCTGTTCATCTGGCCACTCCGATGGTGATGCGCCGGCCGGCACCGATGACCGTTCGCCGCTTCGCGGCGAAGTACCGCCTGTGTTCATTGTTCGCTCGCCTTCCAGGCTCGCTCATCGGCGCTCCGCCCTGTTCATCTGGCCACTCCGATGGTGATGCGCCGGCCGGCAGCGATGACCGTTCGCCGCTTCGCGGCGAAGTACCGCCTCTGTTCATTGTTCGCTCGCCTTCCAGGCTCGCTCATCTGTCACATCCCTCGCGTCCGGTGAGTCAAGGAGATGACCAACCAGCACGCTTCGATGTGACAGCCACACCGGGGCAAAACTCGCACCCTGTGGAGGAAAGCACCGTGGAAGCAAGGATGACCAACCCCGCCTTCGCCGTACCGGATGCCATGGACGCCTTGCAAGCGTTGGGCAAGGCGGTGCACAAGAGCGACGTGCCCATGACCACCCTGCTCTTGGTGGAGCTGCGGGCCAGCCAGATCAATGGCTGCAGCGTTTGCGTAGACATGCACGCCAAGGATCTGCGCAAGCAACCCGGCGAGACCGACGAGCGCGTCTTTTCCGTCGCCGCGTGGCGCGAGACGCCCTGGTTCACCGACGCCGAGCGCGCCGCCCTCGCGCTGACCGAAGCCGCCACCCGGCTGGCCGACCGGAGCGATCCAGTGTCCGACGAGGTATGGGCCGCCGCCACCGAGCACTTCGATGAGGCCCAACTGGCGGCTCTCACCCTGGCCATAGCCAACATCAACCTCTGGAACCGCCTCAACGCCACCACCCGCCAGGTCGCCGGCGCCGCCTGGTGACTACCGCAGCCCCTAGGCGAACAGGTTGCAGCGGTCGGTGTCGCCGGTCTCGTAACCGGAGTTGAACCACTGCTTGCGCGGCGCGGAGGAGCCGTGGGGCGCCCCCGCCACTTGGGGCGCGGTGGTCCCGCCGCCCAGCAGCTTGGGACCGAGCAGGGTGAGCAACAGGACGATCACCAGGCCGACGTCACCGCCGGCGACCTTGCAGCCGGGAGCCCCATCCCGCCGCCGGAACCTCCGAAGACGCTGCCCAGCCCGCCGAGGCCGCCCAGGCCGCCGAGGCCGCCCAGGCCGCCGGAAGATTCGCCGCGACGGTCCTCGACGTACGCTCTGGTGCTGGCGATCCCACTTCAAGGCCCGTCCTCCGATCCCGACCACCGGTCCCGCTCCTGGAGGACCTGCTTCAACACCGCGGGGCGATCGGTCATGATGCCGTCCACACCCAGGTCGAGCAGGCGGTCCATCTCGGCGCGGTCGTCGATGGTCCACACATGCACCTGGATGCCGCGGTCGTGGGCGGCCTTGACGAATCGTTCATCGACCAAGGTCCGACCCTTGATGTGCGTGGGTACCTGCGCGCACGGCGCCTTCAGCCCGCCGCCGCCGGGTAGCCCGTAGGCCGCCGCTCGCAGCCGGGCCGTGCCCTTGGGGCCGAGCGACGTGCACAGGCGCGGTCCCAGCCGGGCCCGCAGCAGGTCGAGGCGCCGGTCGGAGAAGGCACCGCAACACACCCGGTCGACCGAGCCGGTGCGTTCGATGACCTCTACCAAGGCGTCGAGGCAGCGGTCGTGCTTGGGATCGATGTTGAAGCGGAGGGAGGGGAACGACCCGAGAAGGTCCGCGAGCAACGGGATCGGCTCACGACCGTCGATCCGGGCCTCCCGAACTGCCGAGTAGGGAAGATCGGCGATGCACCCGGTGCGGTCGGTCACCCGTTCGAGGTGGTCGTCGTGGAAGGCCAGCAACACGCCGTCGGCAGTGACGTGGACGTCGGTCTCCACATAGCAGTAGCCGAGCGCCGCCGCCCCTTCAAAGGCCGGGAGGCTGTTCTCGGGCCAGTCGCCGGCGCCGCCGCGGTGGGCAAAGGCGAGCGGCCCGGGGTGGTCGAGAAAGGCGAAGTCGGTGGCTGTCATTTGGCGTGCACTGCGGCGGCCTCTGCGAAATCACGGCTGGTGCGCTTCCGGACCTTCGCGGCGGCGGCCGTCGGCCGAGCGTACTTGGGCTGAATCGGTCGCCGGCCGGGCTCTGCCGGTCGGTAGAAATGCGGACGCGCCAACCAGGAGAGTGACGTTGCGCAGTCCGCCAGGCGGAGCAGCGCCGACGGCGTGGATTTCATGGCGAAGCCGCCCCGGCGAGGGCGGAGCCCGAGTGGGGCCAGCTGACACAGTCCGCCAGGCGGAGCAGCGCCGAGGGCGTGGGTTTCATGGCGAAGCCGCCCCGGCGAGGGCGGAGCCCGAGCGGGGCCAGGCATAGGGTCGATCGCGTCGACAACGAGGAGGTCCTATGGACCAGCAGCATCCTGTTCGCATAGGCAAGGAGCAGGTCACCACCGACGAGGCCATGGCGGTGACATCGCCTTATGACGGGCACCAGATCGGCGCCGTGCCCAAGTGCACACCCGGTCACGTCGACCAGGCGGTGGCGGCTGCCAAGGCGGCCCTGGCCGAGCCGCTGCCGGCGTGGCGGCGGGCCGAGATCCTGGAGCGGGCCGCCGACCTGCTGGTCGAGCAACGGGACCGGTTCGCCGGGCTGATCGCCGACGAGGCGGCCAAGCCCATCGGCACCGCCCGGACCGAGGCGGAGCGATGCGTGCTCACCTTCCGCTTCGCCGCCGCCGAAGCCCGGACGCTCACCGGCGACATGGTGCCCATGGAGGGTGCCGCCCCGGGGGAGGGCAAGATCGGTTTCACGCTGCGCGTGCCGATCGGGATCATCGGTGCCATAACCCCCTTCAACTTCCCGCTGAACCTGGTGGCCCACAAGCTGGCGCCGGCCATCGCCGCCGGCTGCCCCGTGGTGCTCAAGCCGGCCAGCCAGACCCCATTCTCGGCCATCGCCCTGAGCGAGCTGCTGCTGGACGAATGCGGCCTGCCGCCCGGCTGGCTCAACGTGGTCACCGGCGGCGGAGGCAGCGTCGGCGACCCGCTGGTCGAGCACCCCGACGTGGCCATGATCACCTTCACCGGCTCGCCGGACGTGGGCTGGGCCATCCGGGCGAAGGCATCCCGCAAGAAGGTGAGCTTGGAGCTGGGCAACAACTCGCCCCTGGTGATCGACGCCTCTGGCGACTGGGAGAAGGCGGCCAAGAAGGTGAAGACCGCCGGGTTCAGCCACGCCGGCCAGTCGTGCATTTCCACCCAGCGGATCTACGTGCAGCGCTCGGTCCACGACGACTTCGTGGCCGAGCTGGTGTCCCAGGTGAAGGATCTGGTCATCGGTGACCCAATGGACGAGAACACCGACGTATCGGCGTTGATCAGCCCGGACGAGACCGAACGGGTCACCGACTGGATCCGCGAGGCGGTCGACGGGGGAGCGAAGGTCGAGGTCGGGGGCGAGATCGTAGGCCGGCTGCTGCAGCCCACAGTGCTCACGGGGACCACCGCCGACATGAAGGTGTGCAGCAACGAGGTGTTCGGTCCCGTTGTGGCGGTGGAGCCCTTCGACGACCTGGACGAAGCGCTAGCCCGGGCCAACGACACCCACTACGGGTTGCAGGCGGCGCTGTTCACCGCTGACCTGGCGGCGGCGCTCAAAGCGGCCCGGACCCTGGACTTCGGCGGGGTCATGGTGAACGAGGTACCCACCTTCCGAACCGACCAGATGCCCTACGGCGGCCTACGCGACAGCGGCAACACCAGGGAGGGACCTGCGCACGCCGTCCGCGAGATGACCGAGGAGCGGCTGGTCGTCCTGCAGGCGTGAACCCCGCCGGTGAAGCGTCCGAACACGATCAAGCCCGTTGGGAGGCGCTGCTGGCCCGGCCGGAGGACTTGGTGCCCCTCGACGAGGCGTGCCTGTTGGTCTCGGCCCGGCTCCAGGTCGGCGCCGCCATCTCGGTGGGCGACCAGCAGCGGCGGCTAGACGCCCTGGCCGAGCAGGTGCCCGAGGCGAGCACCGACGGCGTGGTCGGCCACCTGTTCCGTTCGGGCCGATTCCGGGGCAACACCGACGACTACACCGATCCCGCCAACAGCTATCTGGACCGGGTCCTCGACCGCCGGCTGGGCATCCCGATCAGCCTGGCCGTACTTGCCGTCGAGGTCGGGCGCCGGGTCGGCGTGGCCCTGCACGGCGTCGGGTTGCCGGGACACTTCCTGCTTGGTGTCAGGTCGGAACCGGACCGGTTCATCGACGTCTTCTCCGGCGGAGTCGAGCTGGACGCGGAGGCCTGCCGGCACCTCTACGAGGCTGGGTTCGGGGCCGGGCCGCCCTTCGACCCGGCCTGGCTCGAACCGGTTGGGACCTTCGCCGTGCTGAGCCGCGTCCTGGCCAACCTCAAGAACAGCTTCACGGCCCGGGGAGGGTTGCGCCCGCTGGCCGAGGCCCTCACCCTGCGTTCTGCTGTCCCCGGTGTTTCCGCCTCGGAACGGTTGGAGCTGGGCGACGTCCTCACCGCCCTCGGCCGCTTCGTGGAGGCCGCCGGCTGCTACGAGCAAGTGGCCGACCTGGTCGAATCCAGCGGTGACGATCCTGACGGCCGGGCGTCGGCCCTTCGCTCCCGCGCTACAGCTGCCCGAGCCCGCCTGAACTGAGGGGCGCGGTCTAGAGGGCGGGGATGTAGAAGCTGTTGTCGCTGTCGAACTCGGCCAACTGGTCCCGGGTGGTGATCGGGAGCCCGCTCACTTCGGCCAGCGGCATGGCGGTCTCCACCGCCCGTTTCAGCGGCCTGGCGTAGACGGCGCCGGACGTTGCGTTCGCAAGCTGCGCTTGGCGAACGAGCTGCTGTGCTCTTGGGTCGCCTCGCCTCTCGGCTCGGCTAATTGGGACCTCCGCGGATAGGTCGCCCGTTTCAGCGCCGGGCGGTGAAACTCGCCAAGCTGCGCTTGGCGAACGAGCTGCTGTGCTCTTGGGTCGCCTCGCCTGTCGGCTCGGCTCCATAGGGTTGCCGCCATGGAGGTGCTGTCCAGCCGGGTGTTGCTGCACCCGTCGGACTTCGAGCGGTCGCTGGCCTTCTACCACGATCAGCTCGGTCTCCGGGTCTTTCGCGAGTACGGCACCGAAGGGCGCGTGACCGGAGTGGTGCTGTTCATGGGTGGCGGGTTCCTCGAACTGGTCACCACGCCACCCGGCCAGCAAGGACCCGGTCGTCCGACCGATCTGTGGCTGCAGGTGCCCGACCTGGCCGCCGAGCACCAGCGGCTGGCCGGCCTGGACCTGGTCGATCACGAACCGGAGCTGATGCCGTGGGGGCTCTGGGAGCTGTGGTTCAGCGATCCCGATGGCAACCGCTTGGTGCTGGTCGAAGTCCCTCGCGGCCATCCTCTGCGCTCGCGCCTGTCGCTCTGATGCACGGCGGCTTCACCATCGCCTCGGGCATCGAGGTGATCCGCGACAGCCCTGATGCGGGGCCGGACGGGAGCGGGGAGCGGGTGGTGTTCGTGCACGGGGCCATGGACCGCGCCTCCAGCTTCGGCCGGACGGTTCGCCACCTCACGGATCTCTGCACCGACCGCTACGACCGTCGGGGCTACGGCCGTTCCCTCCGCCTCGGCACGGGCGACGTCGCCCAGCACAGCGCCGATCTGATCGAGGTCCTGGGCGACGAGCGGGCGACCGTGGTGGGTCACAGCTTGGGCGGCCTGGTCGCGGTCATGGCCGCCGCCGAACGGTCGGACCTGGTGGAACGGGTGGTGGCTTATGAGCCGCCCGCCCCGTGGACGTCATGGTGGGCGGCCGGCCACCACGACGTACTCGACCGGGCCGATCCCGGCGACGCCGCCGAGGCGTTCCTGCGGCGGATGCTCGGTGACCGCACATGGGAGCGGTTCCCGCCGACGCTCCGGCTCGAACGTCGGGCCGAAGGGCCGGCGCTGCAAGCCGACCTCGCCATCGGGCGCGCCGACCCGAAGGACTTCGATCCGAGCTCCGTCAGCGTCCCGGTGCTGGTCGCTTGCGGGGACGACGCCTCGCCGCGACACCGCCGCGCCGCCGAGGCCATGGCCCAGGACGTGCCCAACGGGCGCCTGGTGGAGCTCGCCGGCGCCGACCACGGCGCCCATCTCAGCCAACCGAAGTCCTTTGCCGACCTGGTGCGAGCCGGTCTGCCGCAACCTGGGCGGGCCAGGTGACAACCGACATCGAGCTCCCGAATGGCGGCGAGGCGGGCGTCCCGCTCCACGACGAAGGCGACGGTCGGCGGCCGCCGGCACGCCATCCCGATGTGGTCAGCCGGTTGTGGGAACGGTTCCGGCGCAAGCCACCGAAAACCGCCTTTGTGCTCAGCGGCGGCGGCAACATGGGAGCCCTTCAGGTCGGAATGTTGCGGGCCTTGCTGGAACGGCGGATCCGGCCCGACCTGGTGCTCGGGTGCTCCATCGGCGCGCTCAACGGCTGTGCCTTGGCCGCCGAGCCGACCCTGGGCATGATCGGGCGCCTGCAAGAGGTGTGGCTCGACTTGGAGGACAAAGACGTGCTGCCCCACGCCCTTCTCCCCTCCACCGTTCAGTTGGCCCGTCGAGGCAGCGCCATCCACAGCGCCGACGGCTTGCGCTCGATCATCGAGTCGGTCCTGGAGGACCGTTGGTCGCGGTTCGAGGATCTCGCCGTGCCCTTCGGCTGCGTGGCCACCGACTTGGCCCGCGCCGAGGAGCATTGGTTCGACTCCGGCCCCTTGGTCGAGCCGATCCTGGCGTCGGCTGCCATCCCGGCCGTGTTCCCCCCGGTCGAGATCGACGGGGTGAGTTACCTGGACGGCGCCATCGTCAACGACGTGCCGCTGTCCAGGGCGGTGGAGCTCGGTGCGACCAAGATCTACGCACTGCACGTGGGCAGCTTCGACCGTCCCCGTCCCGAGCCGCGGCGGCCCTTGGATGTGGCCATGCAGGCGTACTGGATCGCCAGGCGTCACCGCTTCAAGCGAGACCTGGCATCGCTTCCCGCAGGTGTCGAGGTCATGGTGCTGCCCACCGGTGAGGCGCCGGCGCTTCGGTTCAACGACCTCCGCCACAGCGACAGCCTCATCGCTGCGTCCTACATGGCGAGTGTCGCATACCTCGACGCCGCCCCGACCGATGCGCGGGCTCCAGAGGAGGCTCCGAAGCCGGCGCAGTAGGTTCGCTGCCATGAGCAACCCGGTGAACCTCACCCCTTCAGGGCCGCCCGAGACCGTCCTCGACCCCGAGCCGGCCGACGCGGTGGCCGCTCTGGACGAGGCGATGGACGGTCCGGAAGCTGACCGCCGTGACGCGGTCTCGGCGGTGGTGGCTCGCTGGCCACGGTTCCTTGACGGGTGGGCACGCCTGGGTGAGCTGGCCCGAGATGACGTCGAGGCCTACGCCGCCTTCCGCGTCGGGTACCACCGGGGCTTGGACCGGCTTCGTCAGAATGGCTGGCGGGGCAGCGGCTACGTCCGCTGGCAGCATCCCGAGAACCAGGGCTTCCTGCGGGCTCTGCAAGGCCTTCATGCTGCCGCCACCCGGATCGGTGAGACCGACGAAGCCGAGCGCACCCGGCAGTTCCTCGACCAGCTCAACCCTCGTTAACTCCTGAAGAAGACGTTCTTGACCTCGGTGTAGTGGTCCATGGCGCCCATGCCCAGCTCGCGGCCGAGGCCGGAGCGCTTGTAGCCACCGAAGGGCGTCTCGACCCGGACGCTGCTGTTCGAGTTGACCGACAGGGTGCCGGTGCGCAGGGCCTTGGCGACGCGGATCGCCCGGCCGCCGTCACCGGTCCAGATCGACCCGGACAGGCCGTATGGGCTGTCGTTGGCGATACGGATGGCTTGGTCCTCGCCGTCGAAGGGGATCACAGAGGCGACCGGGCCGAAGATCTCCTCGCGGGCGATGCGCATGGAGTTGTCGACGTCGGCGACGACCGCGGGTGAGAGGTAGAAGCCGCCGCTCGAGGCGGCCGGGACCTGGCCGCCCGTGACCCGGCGGGCGCCTTCGGCTTTGCCGATGTCCAGGTAGTCGAGGGACGTCTGGCGCTGTCGGGCCGAGATCAGGGGCCCGATCTCAGTGCCCTCATCCAGCGGCGCACCAACGTTGAGCTTCTCGGTGCGGGCCACAAAGGCCGATACGAAGTCGTCGTAGGCAGCGTGTTCGACCAGGATGCGGCTGCGGGCGCAGCAGTCCTGGCCGGCGTTGGCGAACACCGACATCGGGGTCTCCTCGACGCACCGGTCCAAGTCGGCGTCGGCGAACACCACGCTGGCCGACTTGCCACCGAGCTCGAGGGAGACGCGGGTGATGTGATCGGCGGAGGCCTTCAGGATTGAGGCGCCGGTGGCGGTCTCGCCGGTGAAGGCGATCTTGGCGATGCGCTGATCGCTGACGAGGGCGTCACCCACCACCGCTCCGGGGCCGGGAAGCACGCTGACCGCCTCGGCCGGCACGCCGGCCTCGACCAGCAGGTCGCCCAGGAGCAGCGCGGTCATGGGCGTGAGCGACGCCGGCTTGAGGATCACCGGGTTGCCACAGGCCAAGGCCGGCGCCAGCTTCCAGCAGGCGATGAGCATGGGGAAGTTCCAGGGGACGATCAGGGCGACCGGGCCGATCGGCTCTCGCAGCACCACGTCGAGGCCCCCGTCCTGGACGGGGATGGTGTGGCCGAAGTGCTTGTTGGCGGCGCCGGCGTAGTACTCGAAGGTGCGGGCGGCGGCCTCGGCCTCCCAGCGGGCGTCGCCGATGGGGTGGCCGGCGTCGACGGCTTCGGCCTGCGCCAGGTCCTCGGCTCGCTCCCGGATCAAGTCACACACCCGGTGCAGCACCCGTCCCCGTACGGTGGCGTTGGTCGAGGGCCAGGCGCCGCGACCGTCGTCAAAGGCGCGGGCCGCCACCGCCACGGCGGCGTCGACGTCGGCGAGACCGGCCTGGGCCACCGTGGCGTGCCGTTGGCCGGTCGAGGGATCGAGCACTTCGAAGGTCGCGCCTTCGACCGCCGGGCGCCGGGCGCCGCCGACGATCAGCTCCTCGGCCAATGCGGGTTCCTTTCCTGCTGCTGGGGCGCGGCATCATACGGCCCGTACCCAGCTGACGATGTGGCTGTGCGCCGACTAGGAGGGACATGGGAAGGCTGGACGGCAAGGTGGCGCTCATCACGGGAGCGGGATCCGGCATCGGTCAGCGCGCCGCGGAACTTTTCGCCACCGAAGGGGCAGACGTGGCCGTGATCGACGTGGTCCACGGGGCGGAAACCGTCGAGTCGGTCGAACGGGCGGGGCGGCGCGCCATCTACGTCGACTGCGACGTCAGCGACACCGCGTCGGTGGAGGCGGCGGTGGCCGAGACGGTCGACGCGTTGGGCGGGATCGACGTCCTGTACAACAACGCCGGTGTCAGCCTGGCCGACGACGGCGGTCCCACCACCACGTCGGAATCCACTTGGGACAAGACGATGGACGTGAACGTCAAGGGCGTCTGGCTGTGCTGCAAGCACGCCATCCCGGCCATGCTCGACGGGGGCGGCGGTTCGATCATCAACGTGGCCAGCTTCGTGGCCCACATGGGCGCCGCTACCCCTCAGCTGGCCTACACGACTTCCAAGGCGGCGGTGCTGGGCATGACCCGGGAGATCGCGGTGATCTATGCCCGTCAGGGCATCCGGGCCAACGCCCTGTGCCCAGGCCCGGTCCTCACATCGCTGCTGGCCAAGTACCTGGCCGATGAGTCGCAGCGCCAGCGCCGCCTCACCCACATCCCCATGGGCCGCTTCGGTGAGGTGCACGAGATGGTGCAGGGCGCCATCTTCCTGGCCTCCGACGACTCGTCGTACATGACCGGCCAGTCCCTGATCATCGACGGCGGCATCACCGCCGCCTACACCACGCCGGAATAGCAATCTTGAGCGAAGGTCCGCGCGCGGGACCACCGCACCGGTGGCCAGGCGCGCAAACCTCCGCCGGTGAAGTGGGCGGCAGCCCCACTGCCGACCCGCTCAGCTACCCGGGAGACATCCCGGATCAGCCGTTCGTGCTGGACCACGGCGAGGTCAGTCCCCTAAGCCGGGGCCGCCCCAGCGCTCCGGACATGAACGAGCGCCACCTGGTTGTGGCCGTCGGTTCGAACGCGGCGCCAGCCCGTCTGGTGGAGAAGCTCGGGCCTGACGCGGCGGTGCCGGTCCTGTTGCTCCGGGTGGTGGGGATGGACGTCCGCTACTCGGCCCATGTCACCCGGTACGGGGCGGTGCCCACCACGGCCTGGCCGCAGGCCGGCGCCGCGCTCACCCTTCCCGCGCTCCTGCTCGACGACGTCCAACTCGTCGCCCTCGACGCCACCGAGCCCAACTACGACCGGGTGCCGTTGGCCGACGTCGGCGTCCGCCTGGCCAGCCACGAACATCAACGACGGGCCAGCATCTCGACTTACGTGACCCGCCGGGGCTGGTACCGGTTGGAAAGCAAGGAGCCGGCGTTGCCGCCACTACGGGGAACCACCGCTGGACGCTGCGGCACGGTCCTGGGCCAGCGGCAGGTTCTGGCCACGGTGCTCGCCGTGGCCCGCTCGGCCCGGCCCTAACTGGACCTGCCTGACGTGACCGCCCTCTCGCCGCCCTGCGGAGCCACGACGTGGACCTCACCCCCCGCGAGCTGACCGCCATGCTCGCCGCCGACGGTCGGTCGTCGGCCGAGGGCCGCAGCCCTGCTGCCTAACCTGCGGCGATGCCTCGGGTCATCCTGGAAGTCGACCAGCTCAAGAAGATGATCGCCGGCGGGGACGTGGACACGGTGGTGGTCGCCTTCCCCGATCTGCAGGGCCGGCTCATGGGCAAGCGGGTCACCGGCGACTTCTTCCTCGACGCAGTGCTGGAAGGCAGCATCGAGGCCTGCAACTACCTGCTGGCCGTCGACGTGGACATGACGCCCCTGCCCGGCTACCGCTACGCCAACTGGGACCAGGGCTACGGCGACTTCAGCGCCGTCCCCGATCTCGGCACGCTGCGGCTCACCCCGTGGATCGACAAGACGGCGCTGGTGCTGTGCGACCTGGTCGAGACCGAAGGCCACGCACCGATCGAGGTTTCACCCCGCCGCATCCTGCGCCGCCAGATCGAGCGGGCGGCCGAGCGGGGGTTCCACATCAACATCGGTTCGGAGCTGGAGTTCTTCCTGTTCCGCGACACCTACGAGCAAGCCGCCGCCAAGGGCTACCGGGATCTGGTACCGCACTCGGACTGGATCGAGGACTACCACGTCCTGCAGACGACAAGGGACGAGTACCTGATCCGCCAGATTCGCAACGGCATGAACGCCGCCGGCGTGCCCGTCGAGTTCTCCAAGGGTGAGGCGGGGCGGGGCCAGCACGAGATCAACACCGTCTACGCCGAAGCCCTGGAGATGGCCGACCGCCACGCCATCTACAAGAACGGCGCCAAGGAGATCGCCGCCCTGAACGATCGGGCGCTCACCTTCATGGCCAAGTACTCCATGGGCGAGGTCGGCTCCAGCTGCCACATCCACTCCAGCGTGTGGAACAAGGGCGGCCGCAAGTCGCTGATGTGGGACGCCAAGCAGCCCGATCACCTGTCCGAGGTCTTCCAAGGCTGGCTGGGCGGCCTGCTCCACGCCTCGCGGGAGCTGACGTGGCTGTTCGCGCCCTACGTCAACAGCTACAAGCGTTTCCTGCCCGACTCGTGGGCGCCCACGGCCATCGCCTGGGGGCACGACAACCGGACCTGCGGCCTGCGGCTGGTGGGCCACGGCCAGGGCTACCGGGTCGAGTCGCGCATCCCCGGCGCCGACGCCAACCCGTACCTCGCCTTCGCGGCGGTGATCGCCGCCGGGCTGTACGGCATCGACCACCAGCTCCAACCGCCGGCGCCGTTCGTGGGCAACGCCTACGAGGCCGGGGACGTGCCCCGCATCCCTCCCACGCTGGTCGAAGCCATAGACCTGTTGCGCCACAGCCAGGTCGCCAAGGAGGCCTTCGGTGAAGAGGTCCACCACCACCTGCTGAACACCGCCGAGCAGGAGTGGAACCTGGCCAACAAGGTGGTGACCGACTGGGAGCTGCGCCGCAACTTCGAGCGGATCTGATGGCGGCCTTGGTGGCGGAGGATCGGCCGCTGATCGCGGTGGCGGGGCGGCTGTTCCCGCTGGGCCGAATCGAGCGGGTCCTCGAACCTCAGGCCGCGGTGCCGACCTGGTACCTCGAGTCGGTGAACCGGGCGGGGGGAGTGGGAGCGGTGGTGCTGCCCGAACCGCTGGAGCCCCAAGGCGGCGAGTCGATCATGGGCCGCTTCGACGGGCTGATCCTGACCGGCGGCGTCGACGTCGACCCGTCCCTGTACGGCCAGGAACCGGATTCCCACACCTACGGCTGTGACCTGGTGATGGACCGCTTCGACATGGGACTGCTTCGGGCGGCGTTGGAGCTGGGCAAGCCGGTCCTGGCCATCTGCCGCGGCCTGCAACTGGTCAACGTGGCCTTCGGCGGGACGCTGCACCAGCACCTGTCACCGGCGGCCGGCGAGATGCTGCACGGCGTCCCCAACGGCGGCGGCGGTTCGTCTGTCGACTTTGCCCTCGAGCCAGGTTCGCGGCTGGCGGAGGTCATGGATGTCACCGAGGCTACGGGCCGTTGCCACCACCACCAGGCCGTCGATGCCGTGGCCGATGCGCTGGTGGTCACGGCCCAGGCCGGCGATGGCGGCGTCGAGGGGGTGGAGCTGCGGGCCGGCGCCTCATGGCCCGGTGCCGCCGAACCGCTGGTCGATCCGTGGCTGCTGGCGGTGCAGTGGCACCCCGAGGAGACCACCCACGCCGACGTGGCCCAGCAACGCCTCTTCGACCGTCTGGTCAGCGAGGCGGCCGCCCGACGCTGAGCACCGACGGACCGTCGGCAACTTGTCGCAGTTGTGCACCTCCTGCGTGCACAACTGCGACAAGTTCGGGGATGGCGAGCCTCCGGTACCGTCGGCGGCCATGGCAGCACCTGGTGGTTCCGGTCCCGTCGGCCCGTTCCCGACCCGGGTCGGTGACGATCCCGGCGCCCGGGAGGAGTACGACAAGCTCCGCCGCCGGGTCCTGTGGACGCTGCCTTACGGGCTCTACGTGGTCGGCAGCCGGGCCGGTGACCGTCGGAACGCCATGACCCTGAACTGGGCCACCCAAGTGAGCTTCGAGCCCAAGCTGCTGGGCATCGGCGTGGAGAAGCCGGCGCTGACCCACGAGCTGATCACCGAGGGCGGCGTTTTCAGCTTGTGCACGGTGTCCCGGGAGGACCGCAGCATCGTCCGCAAGTTCACCAAGCCCACTGAGTACGAGGCGGGCGCCGACGCCGGCCACTTCACGCTCAACGGCTTCGCCTTCCACGACGGCTCCACCGGCGCGCCGGTGCTCGACCAGGCGGCCGCCTTTCTCGACTGCGAGGTGCGCCAGGTGTTCGACCTGGGCGGCCACACGTTCTTCATCGGCGAGGTGGTCGACACCGGCTTCCAGGCCGGCGAGGACACCGAGGTGCTCCGCATGGAAGACACCCGCATGAACTACGGCGGCTGATGGGGTAGCGGGCGGCGAAGTCGGTAGCATTGGCGTTCGTAGCAGGGGAGCTCGGGGCAGCCGGGCTGAGAGGGTGGCCACAAGTGCGCCGCCGACCCGTGAACCTGATCTGGGTAATTCCAGCGGAGGGAAGCGAGTGCCAACAGCGGCAAGTTCCGAGCGACCGGCGGGAACGGTCGTCGTGGTGTGCGGCGGCGACGCACCCGCTGCCGCGTCGCTGCCGGCGCTGGTCCGCGAACCCGGCGTCTACGTGGTGGCCGCCGACTGGGGCGTCGATGTGGCCCGTGCCCTCGGCTTGGTGGTCGACGTCGCGGTCGGGGACTTCGATTCGGTTTCGGTCGTCGGGCTGAGCCGCGCCCGGTCCCAGGGAGCGGAGGTCGATCCCCACCCGGCGGCCAAGGACGAGACCGACCTCGAGTTGGCGCTGCGATGCGCCGTCGACCGCCAACCCGAGCGGATAGTGGTGGTGGGCGGCGGCGGCGGCCGGCTCGACCACCTGCTCGGCAACGTCGCCCTGCTGGCCGCCCCATTCATGGCCCATGTCGACGTGTCCGCCTGCCTGCCTGGAGCCCGGCTCACCGTGATCCGCCCGGGCCGCGACGTCCTCCTCTGCGGTGCGCCCGGTGACCTCTTGAGCCTGCTGCCTGTGCACGGGCTCGCCGTCGGCGTGGTCACTGCCGGCCTGCGTTTCGCGTTGCGTCACGAGGACCTGCCCGCCGGCTGCAGCCGCGGCCTCAGCAACGTCTTCGACGCCGCCACCGCCACCGTCGCCATCACGGGTGGCGTGCTCCTGGCCATCCAGCCCACCGCCCAACCGCAGGAGGACCGAACATGATCGCCGAACTGCAGTGCCTGCCCACCCCTTCGGGAACCCCGGACGATCTTCACGCCCACGTCGAGGCGGCAATAGTGGTCATCCAGCGGTCGGGCTTGACCTACGAGGTCGGCCCGCTGGGCACGTCGATCGAAGGGCCGGCCGATGCGGTGTGGACGGTGCTGCGCCAGGCCCACAGCGCGTGCCTGGCCGCCGGTGCCGACCGCATCGTCAGCGTCATCAAGGTCTACGAGGGCAGCGACGAAGGCACGCCCCAGGCCACGACCATGGACCGCCTGACCCGCAAGTTCCGGCCATGACCGATGTCGCCGGAGAAGTCGGCCGGGCCCGAGGCACCGGCAGACTCGGCGCCGGCGATGTGCCGCCGCCTGAGCCGCCGGTGGATGGGCCGGCCATGACCGGTCTCGCCGAGCAGTGGCGCCCCCAGGCCGAGGTCGCCTCAGCGCCTGGAACGGCGGCCCGCCGCGTGTCGCGCCCAGCCAGTAATCGCGGGTCCTCGACGAGCATCGCCCGCCGGTGGCTGCCGCCGCTGGCCCTGCTGGCCCTGCTGATCGCCGGCTGGGAGCTGTGGGTGATCGTGCGCCACACGCCCGCCTACGTCTTGCCCTCGCCCGGCCGGGTCGCCGGTGCGGTGCCCGAGACACTGCGGTTGCTGCCCGGCCACGTGGCCACCACCGTGGCCGAGGCGCTGACCGGGCTGGTGTTGGGCGCCGCCGCCGGTGCCGGCCTGGCGTTCGTCCTGACCTCGGTGCCGCTGATCCGCCGGGTGCTGTACCCGTTGCTGGTGGTGAGCCAGACCGTGCCGATCATCGTGCTGGCACCGCTGCTGGTCCTGGGTTTCGGCTACGGCCTGGCGCCCAAGATCGTGGTGGTCGCTCTCATCTCGTTCTTCCCGGTGGTCGTCTCGACCGTGGACGGTCTCGACGGTGCCGACGGCGACATGGTCGACCTGGTCCGTAGCATGGGCGGTGACGGGCGCCGGGTGTTCCGCACGGTGCGGGGACCGTCGGCCGTGCCCGCCTTCTTCTCTGGTCTGCGAATCGCCGCCGCCTACGCAGTGGGCAGCGCCGTCATCGGCGAGTTCGTCGGGGCCAGCAGCGGCATCGGCGTCTTCATCGACCGCTCCAAGCGCTCCTTCTACATCGACCGCATCTTCGTGGCTGTCCTGGTGACGTCTCTGCTGAGCGTCGCCCTGTTCGGGCTAGTCACCCTGCTCGGCCGCCTGGCCACCCCATGGCAGCAGCCAACCCGTCTTCCTGGAGGAAACCCATGACCCGCACTGCCCGCTCCATCGCCGCCACCCTGGCCGCCATCGCCCTGCTGGCCGCACTCGCCGGTTGCGGCTCCAGCTCCACCTCCAAAGGCAGCGGCTCGAACAAGTTCCGGGTGGTGCTCGACTGGACCCCGAACACCAACCACACCGGCCTCTACGTGGCCCAGGCCAAAGGCTGGTACCGCGACGCCGGCCTGGGAGTGACCATCACCCAGCCCGGCCAGGACAGCACCTCGATCCAGCAGCTGGCCGCCGGCAAGGCCGACGTGGTGGTGTCCACCCAGGAGGAGGTCATCGCCGCCCGCGCCCAGGGGATCCCCGTGGTCTCGGTGGCGGCCATCCTCCAGCACAACACTTCGAGCCTGGTGGCGTTGAAGAAGAGCGGCATCAACGGCATCGGCGACCTGGCCGGCCACACCTACGGCGGCTATGGCGGTCCCCTGGAGGAGTCGCTGGTGAAGAAGCTGACCGCCTGCGGCGGCGGTGACCCGTCGACGGTCAAGATCGTGCAGGCTGGGGACGCTGACTACCGGATCGGCATGCAGCGCGGCGATTACGACTTCGTGTGGATCTTCGACGGTTGGGACGGCATCCGTTACAAGGACATCGACAAGCTGCCGGTCACCAGCATCCCGTTCATCGCCCACAAGGACTGCATCCCGGACTGGTACACCCCCGTGCTGGCCACCAGCGAGAAGGTGATCAAGGACCGCCCCGACCAGCTCCGCTCGTTCATGGACGCGACCTACCAAGGCTATCGCTTCGCCATCTCTGCTCCCAAAGCGTCGGCGTCCGTCCTGGACAAGGCGGTGCCCGAGCTCGACCCCAAGCTGGTCGGGCTCAGCGCCGCCTACCTGGCTCCCCGTTACGCCGATGATCCGGCGAAGTGGGGACACCAGGACCTATCGGTGTGGAACCACATGGCCAAGTTCGTGCAGGAGTCGGGCATGACCAAGAAGGCCATCGACCCCAAGGCCGCCTACACCACCCGGTTCCTGCCCGAGGCGGCGCGCTGAGCGGAGTCGAACTGGCCGGCGTCGGCCACCGCTTCGGCGATCGTGAGGTGCTGGCCGGCGTCGACCTGTGCGTCGCCGACCGCCAATTCGTGAGCCTGCTGGGCCCCAGCGGTTGCGGCAAGAGCACGTTGCTGAAGGTCCTGGCCGGCTTGCTGGTGCCCGAGTTGGGTTCGGCTACCGTCGACGGGAAGTCGGTGCTCGGTCACACCGGGCAGGTGGCGTACATGCCCCAAAAGGATCTGCTGCTGCCGTGGAGGCGAGCCATGGGCAACGCCACCTTGGGCGCCGAGGTCGGCGGTGTGCCGGCCGCCGAGGCCCGCCAGCAGGCAGAGCCGCTGTTCGAACGGTTCGGTCTGGCCGGCTTCGAGCGGTCCTGGCCGGGTGAGCTGAGCGGCGGTATGCGCCAGCGGCTGGCCCTGCTGCGCACCTTCCTGATCCGGCGCGACGTGGTACTGCTCGACGAACCCTTCGGCGCCCTCGATGCCATCACCCGCCGCCAGATGTACGAGTGGTTGGGCGAGGTCTGGCAAGCCGACCGGCGGACGGTGCTGTTCGTCACCCACGACATCGATGAGGCCGTGTTCCTGTCCGACCGGGTCGTGGTTCTGTCGGCCCGTCCGGGCCGGGTGGTGGCCGACATCGCCGTAGACCTGCCCCGCCACCGCCGCGCCGACCAGCTCACCGAGCCCGCCTTCCTGGCCCACCGGGCCGAGCTGCTCAATGCTCTCCACACGACCTGACATCCGGCGGTTCACCGGCGGCGGGCGACCACCACCAGTTCTGGACTGCCCGGCTCGACCGGGCCGCCAGCCCAGTCGCCGAAGGTGTGCTCGACGTCGAAGCCCATTTCGATCAGCGATCGGACCAATTCCGCCTCGGACCGGAAGCGCAGGCGAGCTTGCGACACGAGTTCCTCGCCGCTGGTTGCGAAGGCGTAGTGGATGGAATAGCTCACGATCCCATCCCGAGCGTCTTGCACGGAGGTCCACCAGTCCACCCGCCCGGCGACCGGGTCCAACACTGACCGGCGCACCCCGTGAGACCAGCCAAGCCATGCCTTGGCCGCCGGATTGCGGCTCTCGAACGCCAGCCGGCCGCCGCGCCGGAGCGCACCATGGAGACCTGCCAATGCGGCAGACCATTCCTCGTCGATCACGAAGAACTGGGCCACGTGCCCAGACATGATCGCCAGGTCGGCATCGAGCGCGCCGATGTCGGTGGCGTCGCCCTGGACCCAGCGGACGCGTCCGGCGCAGGGTTTCCCGCGGGCCTGGTCGAGCATGGCCGCTGATGGCTCGACACCGATGACCCGGTGGCCCGCCTCGGCCAGCGCGCACGCGACCATCCCGGTCCCGCACCCGAGCTCGACGATGGTGGCCGGCGCCACCTCGGCGGCGAGCTGCTCGTAGAAGTCCGGTTGCTCGCCCGGCCCGTAGGCGTTGACACAGTCGTACACGGCCACGAGGCGGGGGTCGTTGAACTCGGCGATCGACACCACGCCGGCATCGTCGCGCCGCCATTTCCGGGCCGGCCAACCCGCGGTCAGAATGGCCGGCGAATGGACGTGACCGCGGACCTCGACGCCCCCTGCCCGACGGCGCAGCTCTTCAGCTGGGTGGCGACCCTGGAGCGGTACACGCGATGGCTCGACATCGTGGCCAAGGCCGTTCCCGCCGACCCCCACCCTGACGACGCCGGCCCGGCGTGGCAGGTCGACCTGCGCGGCCGGCTCGGCCCGCTGGCCCGGTCCAAGCGGCTGCGCATGGTGCGCACCACCTTCGAGGAGCCCGCCAGGGTGACCTTTGAGCGGGTGGAACACGACGGCCGGGACCACTCACCCTGGGTGCTCGACGCCACCGTTGCCGAACTGGTCGCCGGTGAGGGCAGCCGGCTCACCATGCGCCTCCACTACGGCGGCAGCTTGTGGGGGCCAGTGCTCGAACGGTTGCTGGGCGACGAGATCCACAAGTCGCGAAAGCGCCTGCTGGCCTGCGTGGCCGGAGGACCCCAGACGGCGTAACCCTCCGCTCAGTCGGGTCCCGGCGCCGCCGACACACTCGTCCGGTTGCGTGCGTCAGCCGCACCTCTCACGACAAGTTCCGGCCGGGTAAGGGCGGGCGGCTCGCCGAACGAAGGATCAGCGCCTGGCCCACGCCCGCCAGCGGCCGTCCTCGCACGACAGGGCCAGCGGCAGCTCGAAGAGGTTGGTGAGGTTGGCGGCGGTCAGGTGCTCGTCGAGCGGACCGGCGGCCAGAACCTGACCGGCCTTCACGAGGAGGAGGTGGGTGAAACCTTGGGGGATCTCCTCCACGTGGTGGGTCACCAGCACGGTCGGCGGCGTGGTCGGGTCCATCGCCAACACCCCCAGGCGGGTCACCAGGTCTTCGCGGCCACCCAGGTCCAGACCCGCCGTCGGCTCATCCAGGAGGAGGAGGCTCGGGTCGCCCATCAGGGTTCGGGCTAGTTGCACGCGCTGGCGCTCACCCGAGGACAGGGTGCCGAACGTCCGCTCGGCCAAAGCGGCGATGCCGACCCGATCGAGCAGCGACCGGGCCCGCTCTCGGTCGGCGTCGTCGTAGCTGTGCCACCACGGTTCCAGCGCCCCGTTCTTGGCGGTCATCACCACGTCGGCCACCAGTAGATCAGCGCGCAGCAGGTCGGCGAAGGACTGGCTGGCCACCCCCACCCGCGTCCGCAAGGTGCGCACGTCGGTCCGTCCCAATTCATGGCCCAACACCCACAACCGGCCCCGGCTCGGGTGCAGGTACAGCGACGCCAGCCGGATCAAAGTCGTCTTGCCGCACCCGTTGGGGCCCAGCACAACCCACCGCTCGTCGCCCCGGACCGACCAGTCGATGCCGCGCAGGATGTCCCGCCCGTCCCGCACCAGCGACACACCTTCGAGGCGCAGAGCTTCATCCGGGGTTGGCACCGGGTCATAGTGGCAGTCGGCCGGCGTGGTGGATCGTTCCGTGGAGCAGATGCGTCGCATGGGAGCCGAGCCGATAGGCGAGGCGACAAGACAGGCACGTGTCGGTTCGTCAGGCGCAGCCTGGCGAAAGAACGGTGCGACGCGACCGGGGCAAGCTATCCGCGGAGATCCTGGGAGCCGGTTTCGCTTCACGAAACGTCGGCCGAGCCCGGTACCGTCGCCGCCATCGGCACCGTCCTGGGCCTCTTGGCCGTCGCTGCGCTGGTCGTGGCCACCGCTTTCTTTGTGGCCGCCGAGTTCAGCGTGGTGGCCGTCGAACGGAACCGCCTCGAAGCGCTAGCCGCCGAAGGCAACCGTTCAGCCAAGGCGGCGTTGGTGGTTCACCGGCGGCTCTCGTTCTACCTGTCCGGCGCTCAGCTGGGCATCACCATCGTCTCCCTGGTCCTGGGCTTCGTGGCCGAGCCGGCGTTGGCCACGGTCATCGCCCCCGCCTTGGAGCCGTTCGTCTCCGCCCGCTCGGCCGATGCCCTGTCGCTGGGGATCGCCCTGGCGCTGGCGACGGTGTTGAGCATGGTGGTCGGCGAGCTGATCCCCAAGAACGTGGTGCTGGCCCGCCCGGTCCGCGCCGCTCTGCTGCTGGCCCGGCCCCTGACCGTCTTCAGCACGGTGCTCGGGCCCTTCATCAAGTTCGCCAACGGAACCGCCAACGCCATCGTCCGTCGGCTGGGCATCGATCCGCAGGAGGAACTGGCTTCCGTCCGCTCGCTTGAGGAGCTCCAGCTGGTCATCCGCAGCTCGGCCGACGTGGGCGGATTGCCGGCCGAACAAGCGACGTTGCTCGGCCGGTCACTGCGCTTCGGGGAGAAGACCGCTGCTGACGTCCTGGTACCCCGCACCTCGGTGTCGACGGTGACCAGCGAAGACACTTTGGCTGATCTGGTGGCTGCCGCCATCGAGACCGGGTACTCCCGTTTCCCGGTGGTGGGCAACGACCTCGACGACGTGGTCGGGCTGGTGTTGGTCAAGGACGTGTACCGGGTCAGGCCGGAGGAGCGGGGGACCACACCGGTCACTGCGATCATGACTCCGGCCCTGGCGGTCCCCGAGACCAGGCCCCTGGACGACCTCTTCGCCGATCTCCGCGGTCGGGAGGTGCACCTGGCCATCGTGGTCGACGAGTACGGCGGCACCGCTGGGATCGTGACCATGGAGGACCTGCTCGAGGAGCTGGTGGGCGAGATCGACGACGAGTACGACCCACCCACCACCGTCGCCCGCCTCGACCCGGGCGGCGGGTGGCTGCTGGCGGGGACGTTGCACGCCGACGAGGTGCGTGAGGCCTGCGGCTTCGAGCTCCCGGAAGGCGAGTACGAGACGATCGCCGGTTTCGTGCTCGACCGCCTGGGCCACATCCCTGTTCCGGGCGAGCAGGTCGAGGTGGATGGCTGGAGCCTCGAAGTCGCCGACCTGGACGGTCTCCGCATCGCCAGCGTGCTCGTGAACGCGCCCCGTACGAACGCCGCTACCAGGGTCCGCGAGGCACAGCGGTGACGGTCTGGTACCTGCTGGCCACGCTGGCGTTGGTGGCGGCCAACGCTTTCTTCGTCGCCCTCGAGTTTGCGGTCATCACCAGCCGGCGCGAGAAGCTCGAACCCCTGGTCGAACAGGGGCGGCTCACCGCCCGCCTGGCCATCAAAGCGGTTCACGAGCTGTCGATCGAGCTAGCGGGAGCGCAACTCGGGGTCACCATGGCGTCGCTCGGACTGGGCGTCGTTGGCGAACCGTCGGTGTCGCACCTGCTCGAGTCGGCCCTCGACCCCCTGGGCCTGCCGCAGTCCGCCATCAGGGTGATCGGCTTCGCCGTCGCGTTGATACTGGTCTCCTTCCTGCACCTGGTGTTGGGCGAGATGGTCCCCAAGAACGTCGCCCTGGCCGGCCCGGAGCGGGTGCTGATGGCGCTGTCGGTGCCGAACCTGCTGTACACGACGTTGTTCCGGCCGGTGATCGTCGGTCTCGACAAGCTGGCCAACGCCGGCGTGCGGTTGTTCGGCATCGAACCGAAGTCCGAGTTCGACACCGCCCACAGCGCCGCCGAATTGGCCGTCATGCTGGCTGAATCCCAGCAGGAGGGCCTGATCCCCGAGTTCGACCACGACCTGCTCTCGGGTGCACTTGGCTTCGGCGAGCGGCGGGTCTGCGAGGTGATGATCCCACGTTCGGAGATGGTGACCGTGCGCCTCCAGACCACCGTCCGCGACGTCGAGCGGATCGTGATCGAACGGGGCCATTCGCGGCTGCCGGTCGTGGGCCGAGACCTCGACGACGTTCTCGGGTTCATCCACATCAAGGACCTCCTGCCGTTGCCGGCCGCGGCCCAGCACCGCCTGGTTCGCTCCCTGCGCCTTCGCCGGATGCTGCGAGTCCCGGCCGACGAGACGTTGGAAGTGGTGTTACTGCGGATGCAACGCAGCCGGCTGCACCTGGCTGCCGTCGTCGACGGCGATGGCGCCACCGTCGGCCTGGTCAGCCTGGAGGACGTGCTGGAGTCACTGGTCGGTGACATCCGCGACGAATCCGACGGGGCTTCGACCGGCAGTCGCGGAAGTCCCCCGAGGCGGCACTAGCTTCACCGTGTGCAGATCGGCATCCTTGGTGGTACTGGGCCGGCCGGCGGCGCTTTGGGCGCCCGGCTGGCGGCGGTCGGGTTCGACGTGATCATCGGGTCCCGCTCCAAGTACCGGGCCATGGAGGCGGTGGACCGGCTCCTGGAACCGTGGGCCGACCGTCACCTGGGGATCGAGGCGGGCAACAACGCCGCCGCCGCTGCCGCCGACCTGGTCATAATCGCCACGCCGTGGGATGGCGCCACCCAGACGGCGGTGTCGGTGGACGCAGCCCTCAAGGGCAAGGTCGTCATCAGCATGGCCAACGCCCTGACCCGCATCGGCAAGGAGTTTCAGCCGCTGGTGCCGCCCCGCGGGTCGGTGGCCGCCAGCGTCCAGGCGGCGGTGCCCGGCTGCCACGTGGCCGCCGCCTTCCACCATGTGCCGGCCAAGGAGCTCGGCGATCTCAACCACCCGATCGAGAGCGACGTTCTGATCTGCTCGGACTTCGCCAACGCCACCGAAGCGACGGCCGAGCTGGTGAGCAAGGTGCCGAACATGCGACCCCTCGACGCCGGCGGCCTTTCTCTGGCCACGCCGATCGAGTCCTTCACCGCGGTTCTGCTGCAGCTCAACGTCCACTACAAGACCCGGGTGGCCATCAAGTTCACCGGCATCCCCGATGGGCCGACCGGTGCCGACGCTCCTGCGGATGGAGATCATCCCGGCGACGGGAACCTCTGACGGTGGCCGATGCGGGCGGCGCCGAGGCGCCGATGCGGCTCTACGACACCGTCCGGCGTCAGGTCGTCCCCTTCGAACCGGGGCCCACCGTCACCATGTACACGTGCGGCATCACGCCCTACGACGCCACCCACCTCGGCCACGCCGCCGCCTACGTTTCCTACGACCTGCTCCAGCGGCGCCTGCGCGACCGCGGCCACGAGACCCGCTGCGTCCGCAACATCACCGACGTCGACGACGACCTGCTCCGCAAGGCGCGTGAGCTGGACGTCCACTACCTCGACCTGGCCGCCGGCGAGACGGCCAAGTTCGACGCCGACATGGAAGCGCTGAACATGCTGCCGGCGTGGAGCGAGCCCCGGGCCACCTCCGCCATACCCGACATCCGTGGATTCATCGGCATGGTGCTCGACCGCGGCCACGCCTACCAGAGCGGCGGTGCCGTCTACTTCGACGTGGGCTCGTTCCCCGGTTTCGGCGAGATCAGCGGCCTCGACCGGGACGAGATGCTGGTGCTGGCCGCCGAACGGGGGGGCAACCCGGACGACCCCAACAAGCGCGACCCGCTCGACTTCGTGCTGTGGCAGCCCTCGGCGCCCGACGAGCCGTCCTGGGACTCGCTGTGGGGTCCGGGCCGGCCCGGCTGGCACATCGAATGCTCGGCGCTCGCCCTGCGCGAACTGGACACCACCATCGACTTGCACGGCGGCGGGACTGACCTGATCTTCCCCCACCACGAGTGCGAACGGGCGCAGTCCGAGGCCGCCACCGGTGAGCGGTTCGTTCGCCACTGGATGCACCAGGCCATGGTCCGCATGGACGGCGAGAAGATGTCCAAGTCGCTCGGCAACCTGGTGTTCGTCAGCGTGCTGGCCAAGGAGTGGGACCCCCGCGCCATCCGCTTGGCGGTGGTGGCCCACCACTACCGGGAACCCTGGGAATGGGGCGAACAGATCATGCCGGCCGCCGCTTCCCGCCTTGATGCCTGGGTCGCGGCCGGCGCCGGCGATGCCGCCGTGGAAGCGGTCCGGCTCCGGTTGGATGACGACCTCGACGCTCCGGGTGCTGTCGCCGCCATCGACATTGCCGCCGCCGCTGGTCACGGCGTGTCCGCCGCCGCCGGATTGCTGGGCGTCAACACCCTCCCGCCGACCTGACGCGCCGCCATGAGGCATGCTGGGTGGCCAAGGTCACCAGCTCAGAGAGGGGAAGAACCACATGGCACAACCTGAGGTGGGCCAGCTCTACAACGTGGCGATGAAGGTGCTCACCCCGCCCTTCCGCTTCAGTTGGAAGATCATCGCCAACGGCCTCGACCGTCTTCCGTCCGGTCCTGCCATCCTCTGCCCCAACCACACGTCGGTCCTCGACTCGTTCTTCCTGCCGGTGGTCCTACCCCGGCGGATCACCTACGTCGGCAAGGCCGAGTACATGGACGACTGGAAGACCAAGTACCTGTTCCCGGCCATGGGGATGATCCCGATCGACCGCTCCGGTGGCAGCGCCAGCTCGGCGGCTCTCGACGCGGCGGCCGGAGTTCTGGAGAAGGGCGAGCTGTTCGGCATCTACCCGGAGGGGACCCGAAGCCGTGACGGACGCCTGTACCGGGGTCACACCGGCCCGGCCCGACTGGCGCTGCGCACGGGCGCGCCGATCGTCCCCGTCGGAATCCGAGGGTCGCGCCAGATCATGCCGCCAGAGGCCAAGTTCCCCAAGCCGTTCATGCCGCTGGCCGTCGAGTTCGGCCGCCCCATCGATGTCAGCCGCTATCGCGACCGGGACAACGACCACATGATCCTGCGTCAGATCATGGACGAGGTCATGTACGAGATCCGCCGCATGTCCGGCCAGGAGTACGTCGACAACTACGCCACCAAGAAGGCCGAAGGGCTACCCACCGACACCGCGACCATCCCGTCCGCCGACCGCACCAACGGCTCCGGTCCCGAGGGTGCGGCCGGCGATGAGGCGCCCGAAGCGAAGGTCTCGTCGGCCGACGCTCTGAAAAACGCCCGGGCCCGCGCCCGCGCCAGCTGAGCCTCGGGTCGATCCCATCGAGGTTCCTGGAAGGTCTGTTTGATCGGCCGCCCTGCCGTGCGAGTATCGAAGCGGACCGTCCCCGTCGAGGAGGTAACCGGGATGCTTCTGCGCCGACCTAACGCCATGGCGAACGACACCGCCGTCCCCGCGGCCGAGGCCCTCGCCCCGCTGTTGCACCAGCTACTGGGTCCTAGTCCCGCCGTAGCCATCCGCTTCTGGGACGGTTCGGTGTTCGGCCAGACCGACGCCGCCACCGGGATCGAGGTCCGTTCACCGCTGGCCGTGCGCCACCTGCTCTACGCGCCGGGTGAGCTCGGCATGGTCCGCGCCTATGTCACCGGCGAGCTCGATTTGGACGGCGACATGTTCGACCTCATCAGCCTCCGTGACGGCGGCTCCATCGCCGAGACGGGAGCGGCCGGCTTTGACTGGCGGGACCTGCCGGGCCTGTGGCGGGCGGCCAAGCAGCTCGGGGTGATCGGGGCACCGCCCCCAGTGCCGGCCCAGGAGCACCGCTTGCGCGGTTGGCGCCACAGCCGTCGCCGGGACCGTCAAGCGGTGTCGAGCCACTACGACGTCGGCAACGACTTCTACCGGACGCTGCTCGGGCCCACCATGACGTACTCGTGCGCGTACTGGGCCGCCGGCGAGACCACCCTCGACGAGGCCCAGGAGGCCAAGTACGAACTGGTCAGCGCCAAGCTCGGGTTGCGGCCTGGGATGCGGTTGCTCGACGTGGGCTGCGGCTGGGGCGGCATGGTGCTGCACGCCGCCCGGCATCACGGCGTGCGAGCGGTGGGCGTGACCCTGTCGGCCGAGCAGCACCGCCTGGCGACTGAACGGGTTCGCGACGCCGGGCTGGCCGACCAGATCGAGATACGCCTGCAGGACTACCGCGACATCGCCGACGGTCCCTTCGACGCCATCAGCAGCATCGGCATGTTCGAGCACGTGGGCCACGCCCGCACCGCCGAGTACCTGTCCGACCTCTACGCCTTGCTGAAACCGAAGGGACGGCTCCTGAACCACGCCATCTCTCGCCCCGATGTCACCAGCCGGCCGGCCATCTCGGACAAGTCGTTCATGGGCCGCTACGTGTTCCCCGATGGTGAGCTGCTCGAAGTCGGCTCGCTGGTCAGCGCCATGCACGCCGCTGGGCTCGAAGTCCGCGACGTCGAGTCGTTGCGCGAGCACTACGCCCGCACCCTGCGGGTGTGGCTGGCGAACCTGGAGGAGAACTGGCACGACGCCCAGCGCCTGGCCAGCCCCGCCATCGCCCGCATCTGGCGGCTGTACCTCACCGGATCGGCCGCCGGCTTCGACGCCGAGCGCATCTCGATCCACCAGGTGCTCGCCGTCCGCCCGGACGCCGACGGCACCAGCGCCTTTCCCGCCACCCGCGCCTGGCTACAGCCCGCCATCGAGGGACGTATCGCTTAGGCGGCTGGGAGGGGTGGCCGAACTACCGTCGGTCCATGGCCGACATCAGCATCAGGTTGCCCGACGGCTCGACGCGCCACGTTCCCGCCGGCACCACTGCTGGCGAGCTGGCCGCCGCCATCGGCCGGGGGCTGGCCAAGGCGGCGGTGATCGCCGAGGTCAACGGAGTCGAACGGGACCTGGTGTGGCCGCTGGAGGACGGCGACGAGGTCGCCATCGTCACCGCCCCCTCCGATCGAGGCCTCTACACGACCCGCCACTCGACCACCCACGTCATGGCTCAAGCGGTGCTCGAGTTGTTCCCCCGCTCGACCTTCGCCATCGGACCGCCTGTCGAGGACGGCTTCTACTACGACTTCCAGCTCGCCCCGAAGCCCGACGGCTCGCCGGGCACGTTCACACCCGAGGACCTCGAACGCATCGACGCCCGCATGCGCGAGATCATGTCCGAGGCGCAGCCCTTCGTTCGTGACGAGCTGTCCAGCGAGGCCGCCCGCCACGTGTTCGCTGGTCACCCGTTCAAGCTTGAGATCATCGACGGCGAAGCCGAGGACCCCACGTCGGTCACCGGCGCTGGCACGGTGCGCACCTACGAGAACCCGCCGGCCAAGCCGTTCGAGCACCCACCGTTCAACGGCTATCCGGGCTTCATCGACCTGTGCCGCGGTCCCCACGTGCCCAGCACCAAGACGTTCCTCGGTCACTTCAAGCTCATGCGGGTGGCCGGCGCCTACTGGCGAGGCGACGAGCGCAGACCCATGCTCCAGCGCATCTACGGCACGGCCTGGGCCAGCCGGGCCGACTTGGACGCCCACCTGACCCGGTTGGAGGAAGCTTCCAAGCGCGACCACCGCAAGCTGGGCGCCGAGCTCGACCTGTTCAGCTTCCCCGACGAAGTCGGCTCCGGGCTGGCGGTCTTCCACCCCAAGGGCGGCACCGTGCGGCGCCTCATGGAGGACCACAGCCGCCGCCGCCACGAGCAGGCCGGCTACGAGTTCGTGTACTCGCCACACATCACCAAGTCGGAGCTGTTCGAGACGTCCGGCCACCTCGAGTGGTTCGCCGACGGCATGTTCCCGCCGATCCACTTCGACGACGAGGGCGGTCCGGAAGGGCAGGACTACTACCTGAAGCCCATGAACTGCCCGTTCCACTTCCTGATCTTCCGCTCCCGGACTCGCAGCTACCGCGACCTGCCGCTGCGGCTGTTCGAGTTCGGCTCGGTGTACCGCTACGAGAAGTCGGGCGTGGTCCACGGGCTGACCCGGGTGCGGGGGATGACCCAGGACGACGCCCACATCTTCTGTGCCAAGGAGCAGGTGGTCGGCGAGCTGCAGCGCACACTGGCGTTCGTGCTCGACCTGCTGCGCGACTACGGGCTCGATGACTTCTACCTGGAGCTGTCGACGAGGGGTGACAGCGAGAAGTTCATCGGCGCAGACGAGGAGTGGGCCGAAGCGACCGCTGCCCTCCGGGAGGCCGCTGAGGTCTCGGGGCTCGAGCTGGTGCCCGACCCCGGTGGCGCCGCCTTCTACGGGCCCAAGATCAGCGTGCAGGCACGTGACGCCATTGGCCGCACCTGGCAGCTGTCGACCATCCAGCTCGACTTCCAGGAGCCCCAGCGCTTCGACTTGCACTACATCGGCCCCGATGGTGAGCGGCATCGCCCGGTCCTCATCCACCGCGCCTTGTTCGGGTCGGTGGAGCGCTTCTTCGCGGTGCTGCTCGAGCACTATGCCGGCGCCTTCCCGCTGTGGCTGGCCCCGGAGCAGGTCCGGGTGCTGCCGGTGCGCGACGACCACATGGCCTACGCCGACCGGCTGGTCGACCGGTTCCGGGCCGAAGGTTTCCGCGCCGCCGTGGTGGCGGCCGAGGAGAAGCTGGGGAACCGCATCCGCCGGGCCAAGGTGGAGAAGCTGCCCTACGTCCTGGTGGTGGGCGACGACGACGTCGAGGCGGGGACGGTCGGCGTGAACCCCCGGGCCGGCGAGGTCGAGCGCGGCGTACCCGTCGACGCCTTTGTCGACCGGCTGGCCGCCGAGGTGCTCTCCGGCACCGCCGGCCACTGACCGGGCCGGCCGGCGTGTCCCTCGATCGGCTATGGGCCGGCTGGCGCACCACCTACATCCAGTCCACCGTCGACGGCTCCGAGCCCACCGGTCCCGACGACGACGGCGGCACCCTGTTCGAACGCATCCTGCACAGCGGCCTCCCTGACGACCAGACATTCATCCTGTGGCGCGGTCAGCGGTGCTTCGCCATGCTCAACGCCTTTCCCTACGGCAGCGGCCACCTCATGGTCCTGCCCCAACGACCCGTGGCCCAGTTGGCGGATCTCGACCCGGACGAGTCAGCCGAGCTCTGGGCCGGCGTGAACCAGGCGGTGGCCGCCATCACCGCCGCCTACCGTCCGGACGGCGTCAACGTCGGTCTGAACTTGGGGCAAGCGGCCGGCGCCGGCGTGCCCGACCACCTGCACGTGCACTGCCTGCCCCGCTGGGCCGGCGACACCAACTTCACCACCACAGTGGCCGAGACCCGCGTCCTGCCCGAACCGCTAGACGAGTCTTGGCGCAAGCTGGTGGAAGCTTGGCCCAAAGGCTGAGCAACTTGGGAAGGTCCACCGGCCGGCCGTAGCGTCGGCTCAGTGGCCGACAAAGAAGCGAGCGGGGAAGATCCGGTCGACGGGGAACACCGCGACGCCCTGCCCGATGATCTCGACGTCAGCGCCTACGTCGGCCCGTACGTGTTCCCCAACAACAACCGGCGGCGGGTGCCCGGGTACCTGTACCTGTTCTTCGGTGCCTGCGCCATCGTCCTTTGGGCACTGCGTCACAGCGACGGCGGGCTGGTCAACAACGGAGTGCTGTACGCCGGCGTCGGGCTGATGCTGGTCGGCGCCTACCACTTGGTCGCCGGCTGGAACCTGGACGTGGACGAGCAGGACGCCCTGGTCGCTGCCACCCGGACCGTCGGTTTCGCCGTCGGTCACGCCTCGGCGCAGCTCGGCTGGCGGGGCCTGCGCAGTCGCCCCACATGGCGGATCCTGGTGTACTCCGCTGACCTGCCCCCCGAGAAGCGAGGCCTGGTCCTGGTCGACGGTGTCGACGGCGAAGTGATCGACTACTTCGTAGAAGACAACCCCGAAGACTGGTCCGATCTGGACGCCGATCTCACGTCTTAGTCACGTCGTTGGAGTTCGGCCGGCGGCAGTGGGCCGATTGCACCGATGAGTTTTTTGAATCTGACCAGTCCACCCAACGAGGCGGACCAATCAACCGACGGCTAGTAGCTGCCGTGGAGAGGACTGTCATGGGTCAACCTGTGGTGCACTTCGAGATAATCGGGAACGATCCGGACCGGCTGCGCCGCTACTACGGCGACCCTCGCAGGCACCGTAGACGAGTTCCCTCACCTGTTCGACCCGACCCGACTCAACTGGCAGGGACGGGAGTTGATGAGCCGGGAGTGTAAAGGCTGTGGCAGGAAGTGGTACCGTAAACTTGTACCACTCGTGAGGAGACCATCATGTCCGTCACTGCCACCGACGCGCGCAAGCAACTCTTCCCGCTGATCGAGAAGGTGAACAACGATCGCGTCGCAGTCGAAATCACCTCGAGGCGCGGGAATGCCGTCCTGCTCTCGGCCGAGGAGTATGCCGCACTCGAGGAGACGGCCTACCTACTGCGCGTGCCAGCCAACGCGAAGCGCCTGCTCGAGAGCCTTCAGCAGGCGGTGGCCGGCGACCGATATGAGCATGACCTCGCAGAGTGAGGCTCGTCTTCACGTCGCATGGCTGGGACGACTACAAGCACTGGCTTCAAGTAGATCGACAGACTCTGAAGAGGATCAACCGTCTCATAGACGACGCACTCAGAGACCCGACTGACGGCATCGGCAAGCCTGAGCCGCTCAAGCATCTCATGACGGGCGCATGGTCGCGACGCATCACAGAAGAACACAGATTGGTCTATCTCGTGGACGAGGACGACCTGGTCGTCCTGCAAGCCCGGTTTCATTACAAGTGACGGATCCCTTTGCACGTCTTCTCACACTTGAGACGAGTTCTCTCATTCGGGCAAGCGCGGCTCGCCGGTCGGGCCAGCGAACGACGTCAACGCCCGCGAGCAGCGCGCAATGAGCGGCCGACGTCGAGCAGGTGGTGGTGGCCTTCGTGCAGGGCGTATCGACCCATCTCCAGCACGGTCAGGTGGTCGCCGGCGCGGACGGCGGTGCGCTCCCACCCGCCGCCGGGCACGAGCTGAAGGGTGGTGGCGAGGGTCTCGGCGTTGGCGGCCAGCGCATCGGCGACCCCGGCGGGGTCCTGCTCGTTATAGCCGTCGGTGACGGCGGCGCCATCCTGGTCCCAGCTGTCCAGCTCGGGGTCGGTTTCGTCTAGCGCCCGGTGGATGCGTCCGTCGAACAGCGACAGCACGTCGCGTACATGGCACGCGTACTCCAGGGCGGACCACACGTCGGGCGCCGGGCGCTGGCGCACGATGGCGTCGCCGTCCTCACCGGCCAGGAACCTTGAGAGAGGGATGCTGTAGCGGCGCGACAGCGCCCGCACCGCGTCGGGCAGTTCGTCGGGGGCGGCGGATTCCGGGTCGAAGCCGCACTCCTCACAGGGAACGCGGACGCCGTCGATCACGAGGCGCCGACGCGGTCGCCGGTGACCCGACTGACCAGGTGGACGGGCACCACGTCGTAGTGGTCGTGGACGGCGGTGAAACGGCCGCGGCCGCCGGTGAGTGAGCGCAGGTCCACGGCGTAGCGCAGCAGCTCTGCGGCCGGCACCAGGGCCACCACCGCCTGCTCGCTCAGGTCGGCGGCCGGTTCGGTGCCCTGCACCCGACCCCGGCGGCCGTTGAGGTCGCCCATCACCTCACCCTGCAGCTCCAGTGGGGCGATGACCCCGAGGCGGGACACCGGTTCGAGCAGCGTCGGCTCAGACTGTTCCATGGCCGCCCGGAACCCCAGCCGACCGGCCATCTTGAAGCTCATCTCCGATGAGTCGACAGGGTGGTGCTTCCCGTCGAGGCAGGTCACCTCGACGTCGACCACGGGAAAGCCGAGAGGGCCACCTTCGGCCATCGCCTCCTCGACGCCCTTCTGCACCGCCGAGATGAACTGGCGGGGGATGGCGCCGCCCACCACCCGGTCGGCGAAGGAGAACCCCTCGCCACGAGGCAACGGCGCCACCGCCAACGTGGCCATGCCGAACTGACCGTGGCCACCAGATTGTTTCTTGTACCGGCCTTCGGCCTGGGCGGAGCGGCTGGGGGTCTCCCGGTAAGCGACCCGAACCTCCTCGGTGTCCACATGCACGCCGAACTTGCGGGTCAGGCGTTCGAGGGCGATGGCCAAGTGCGTCTCACCGAAGCCCCGCAAGAGCGTCTGGCCGGTGTCAGGGTCACGCTCCAGCACCAACGAGGGATCTTCGTCGAGCAGGCGGTGCAGGGCGGCACCCAACTTGTCGTCGTCGGCCTGGGTACGGGCCACGATGGCCACCGCCAAGGAAGGGGCCGGCAGGTCCGGCGACGGGATCCGGACCGGTTGGTCCTTGGGGGCGAGGGTGTCACCGGTGGCGGTGGCGCTCAGCTTGGCCACCGCCGCCAAGTCGCCGACCGGCACCGCGGTGACCGGCTCCTGCTCGTGGCCCCGGACGGTGTGCAGCGCGTGCAAACGTTCATCGGCGCCGGTGCGGGGGTTGACCAGGTGGTCGTCAACCTTGACCTGGCCCGACAGAACCTTGAACAGCGAGATGTGGCCCACGAACTGATCGGCCACGGTCTTGAACACCTGCAGCAGGGGCCGGCCGTCCGGGTCGGCGTCGACCTCGACCAGACGGTCACCAGCCATGACCTCCACCGGCGGCCGGTCCAACGGCGACGGCCCGATCTCGCAGATGAAGTCCGCCAGCCGGTCGATGGCGATCGGGCGCAGCGCCGAACCGCACACCACCGGGAAAACGGTGGCGTCGTCCACGCCGAGGGCCAGAGTCCGCTCCAGCTGTTCGAAGGAGGGCACCTCGCTCTCGAGGTAACCGGCCAGCAGGTCGTCGTCGGCCACCACGATCCCTTCGACCAGGTGGTCGTGGACCTCGTGCTCGCGAGCCTCCATGTCGTCGGGGATCTCGCCTTCCCTGGCGGTGCCGTCGCGGTAGGTCCACGCCGTGTCGGTCAGCAGGTCGGCCACCCCCACAAAGCCGGCTTCGGCCCCGATGGGCAGCTCGAGCGGCGCCACGCCGGCACCGAAACGGTCCCGCAGCTCGTCGAGGGTGCGGTCGAAGCTGGCCCGCTCCCGGTCGAGCTTGTTCACGAAGAACATGCGGGGGAGTCCGAGGGCGGTCGCCACCCGCCACGCGGCCACGGTCTGCACCTCGACGCCGTCGACGGCACTGACCACGAACACCGCCAGGTCGGCGATCCTCAGGGCGGCGTGGACATCGGCGACGAAGTCCGGGTAGCCGGGGGTGTCGATGAGGTTGACCTTGTGGCCCTTCCACTCGAACGGCGCCACCGCCAGCGACAGCGACTGGCGGCGCGACTGTTCCTCGGGATCGAAGTCGCAGACCGTGTTGCCGTCCTCGATCCGACCGACCCGTTTGGTGGCGCCCGCCTCGTGGAGCAGCGCCTCGGCCAGGGTCGTCTTGCCCGAGCCACCGTGACCGACCAGGGCGACGTTGCGGATCTTCTCCGGGGGGAAGGTCTTCACCGCCGCGCAGTCTGTCATCGCCCTCGTCTGGCTGCTCGTGGCTTGTTCCCGAGCATGCGGGGGAACATCCACACCCCGCTGCTAACTTGAGTTAGCGCGTCAACGGGGACGCCAACCCGCCGGGAGGACCCATGTTCGACAACCAGTTCCGCTCTCAGGCCGAGCAGAAGCTGCGCCCGATCGGCAGCAACTTGCAGAAGTTGGGCGTCACCGCCAACCACCTGACCGTGCTCGGCGTGCTCATGGCCGGCGGCGCGGCGGTCGCCATCGGCGCCGGCGCGTTGCGGCTCGGGCTGGTGCTGGTGGTTCTGACCGCACTCCCCGATGTCCTCGACGGTGCGGTGGCCAAGGCTTCGGGTACTGCCTCACCGCGCGGTGCCTTCTTCGACTCGGTGTGTGACCGGCTCACCGACGCCTTGATGCTCGGCGGCGTGGCCTGGTACCTGGCCGGCAACCACCCGGGTCGCATCGCCGTCCTGCCCATGGCAGTGCTCGGCGCTTCGATGCTGATCTCCTACGAGCGGGCCAAGGCCGAGTCGCTGAGCTTCGACGCCAAAGGCGGCCTCATGGAGCGAGCCGAACGGATCGTCGCCCTCTGCTTCGGTCTGCTGTTCAACCAGCTGCTCATCGCCGTGCTCTGGGCCATGTTGGCCTTGACCCTCCTGACCGCGGTGCAACGGTTCGTCAAGGTGTGGCGCCAGGCCGGTGCTCCGCTGGCCGCGCCCTCGGCGCCGGCCCCCCTTCGGCCGAGCCGGGTTCGCGCCAGTCGCACGGCGCGAGCCAAGGCGCGCCGCCCCCGCACCACCGAGCGGCGCTGGCAGCGCCCCAGCCGCCTCCCACGGCGCTGACCTAGCGGCAAGTCCAGCAAGCGGCCGGGTCCACGTCGCCAGGGCTTCCCTCCGCACTGCCATGATCGACCGGTGAACCCTGCCTACCTCGGCTACCGGGCCGGTTCCGCGGCGGCGCGCCTCTTGCCCGAGCCGGCCATCCGACCGCTGTCATCCGTGCTGGGTGCCGCCGGCGCGCTGGCCATGGCGCCACGGCGCCGGATCGTGGAGCGCAACCTCCGCCGGCTGCACGGTCCCACCGGCGGCCTCCGCCAGCAGCGGGAGGTGGCCGCCACCTTTGGGTACTACGCCCGGTACTGGCTCGAATCGTTCCGCCTGCCGGGTACGGACCGCGAGACCCTCGACGCCGGCTTCGAGGTCCAGGGCTTCGAGCAGGTGCAGGCCGCTCACGACGCCGGCACTGGCATCATCCTGGCCCTGCCCCACCTCGGCGGGTGGGAATGGGCGGCCTTTTGGCTGGCCGAGGTCCAGGGCCTGCCGGTCACCGCCGTCGTCGAACCGGTCGAGCCGATCGAACTGGCCGACTGGTTCCTCGGACTACGCCAAGCCATCGGCATCAACGCCGTGCCCCTGGGGCCCACGGTGGCGGCGGAAGTCATGCGGGCGCTGCGGGAGAACCACGTCCTTTGCCTGTTGTGCGACCGCGACCTGGGCGGCGGTGGAGTCGAAGTCGAGTTCTTCGGCGAGCGGACGACCTTGCCCGCTGGTCCAGCCACCCTCGCCCTTCGCACCGGGGCGCCGCTCTGCCCGAGCGCGGTCTATTTCGCCGGTGACCGCCGCCGCGGCGTGGTCCGTCCTGCGCTCAATGTCGAACGGAAGGGCCGGCTGCGCGACGACGTCGCCCGCATCACCCAAGACGTGGCCCACGAGCTCGAGGTGCTGATCCGCGCTCATCCGGATCAGTGGCACCTCATGCAACCCAACTGGCCCAGCGATCGCGTTGATTGACCGGCCTAATCGCTCGCCAGTCTGATTTGCACTGGGTAGCGGAGTCCGCCACTTGGTGCGATGGGTTATCGGCCGGCCGGCGCGGGGCGTCCGGGTTCGGTGGCAACGGCGGCTCAGCGGGCGCCGATCGACCCACTAGTAGCGTGCCGCGGGATGCGGATCGGTTTGGTGTGCCCGTACAGCCTGACCGTGCCGGGCGGGGTGCAGGGGCAGGTATTGGGCCTGGCCCGATCGTTGCGGACGTTGGGGCACCGGGTGCGCGTCCTCGGACCGTGCGACGGGCCGCCGCCCGACGCCGGCGTCACGCCGCTGGGCAACAGCATCCCCACCGCCGCCAACGGTTCGGTGGTCCCGTTGGCGCCGGACCTACCCGCCCAGCTCCGGTTCCTGCGGGCGGTACGCGATGAGGAGTTCGACGTTCTGCACCTGCACGAGCCGCTGGTGCCGGGCGCCACCATGACCGCCGGACTGCTGAAGCCCGTCCCGTTGGTCGGAACGTTCCACGCCGCCGGTGTGAGCGCCATGTACACCGTGGCCGCCGGTCCCCTCCGCTGGTTGGGCACCCGCCTAGACATTCGTTGCGTGGTGTCCCAGGACGCCCTTGAACTGGTGTCCAAGAAGTTCCCGGGTGAGTACATCCGCCTCTTCAACGGCATCGAGATCGAGCCGTTCGCCAAGGCCACGCCGTGGCCCACCGATGGCCCGACCATCTTCTTCCTCGGGCGCCACGAGCCCCGCAAGGGGTTGGCCATCTTGCTCGAAGCCATGACCCGCCTGCCGGCCGACGTCAGGCTCTGGGTCGGCTCGGACGGCCCGGAGACCCTGGAGCTCAGGCTCCGCTATGCCGGCGACCCCCGCATCGAGTGGCTGGGCCGCATCTCCGACGAGGAGAAGGCGTCGCGCATGCGAGGTGCCGACCTCTTCTGCGCGCCGTCGCTGCACGGTGAGTCCTTCGGCGTGGTGCTGCTCGAAGCCATGGCCGCCGGCACCGCGCTGGTGGCCAGCGACCTGGCCGGCTACGCCAATGTGGCTCGCCAGGGGCGGGAGGCGCTGCTGACCCGACCCGGCGACCTCGACGCCCTGGCGGGAACCCTGCAGCGCCTGCTGGCCGATCCCTCGCTGGCCCGCTCGCTGGCCGCCGCCGGCGAGGCACGGGCCGAGACCTTCTCCATGGACGCGCTGGCCGCCCGCTATTTGGAGCTGTACCGCCGGGTCACAACTGGGCGCCGGCGCCCGGGCGCCGTGCCGGTGACCGAACTACCGCAGTTCGAGCGCCGCAGCCCGGTGCCGCGCAAGCCCCGATAGCGCAGGCCGTACACTCAGCGGCCAGCCCGCCCTTGCGGCGGCCGATTCCGGAGGTAGCCATGATCGCTCTCATCATCGTCCTGGTGGTCATCGTCCTGATCGTCCTGTTCCTGGCTTCGATCTACAACGGCCTCGTCAAGCTCAAGAACAAGGTCGACAACGCCTGGGCCCAGATCGACGTCCAACTGCGCCGCCGTTACGACCTGATCCCCAACTTGGTCAACACCGTCAAGGGCTACGCCGCCCACGAGCAGGAGACCTTGGAGAAGGTCATCACCGCCCGCAACCAGGGCGTCAACGCCCAGGGACCGGCCGAGCAGGCCCAAGCCGAGAACATGATCTCCGGCGCCCTCAAGAACCTGTTCGCCCTGTCCGAGGCCTACCCGGACCTGAAGGCCAACCAAAACTTCCTGGAACTGCAAGAAGAACTGACCAGCACGGAGGACAAGATCTCCTACTCGCGGCAGTTCTACAACGACACCGTCAACCGCTACAACACCAAGATCCAGACGTTCCCGTCAGTGCTGGTGGCCGGTGCACTCCACTACAACGCCCGGGAGTACTTCGAGGCCGAAGGCGACTCGCGCGGCCCCGTCACCGTCCAGTTCTGAACGCCTGAGCCTCCTTGTACGACCAGGTAGCCCAGAACAAGCGACGCACCGTCTACCTGATCAGCGGGTTCATGGTGCTGGTCATCGGCGTCGCGCTCGCCATCGACCTCATCACTGGCGCCGGCGCCTGGCTGGTGCCAGTGGCGGTGGTGCTAGCCGTCGCCATGTCGTGGGCGTCGTACTGGAAGTCCGACACCGTGGCGCTGGCCATGAGTCGGGCCCAACCCGCCGACCCCCACACCTACGCCCGGCTGCACAACCTGGTCGAAGGGCTCTGCGTGGCCAGCGGGCTGCCCAAGCCGCGCGTCTACATCGTGGAGGACGAGGCGCCCAACGCCTTTGCCACCGGCCGCAACCCCCAGCACGCCGCCATCGCGGTGACCACCGGCCTTCTGGAGAAGATGAACCGCGTCGAGCTCGAAGGGGTGCTCGCCCACGAGCTCAGCCACGTCAAGAACTACGACATCCTGGTTTCCACCATTGCCGTGACCCTGGTGGGGGTGGTGGCGCTCATGAGCGACATCGGCATCCGCATGCTGTGGTGGAACGGGGGGCGCCGGGGCCGAAACGACAACGGCGGGAGCAGTCCGTTCGCGTTTCTGGCCGTGCTGGGCTTCGCCCTGCTGATCCTCTCGCCGCTGATCGCCAAGGTCATGCAGGCCGCCGTCAGCCGCCGGCGGGAAACGCTGGCCGACGTATCCGGCGTCGAGATGACCCGCTACCCGCCCGGCCTGATCTCGGCGCTGGAGAAGCTGAAGGACGACACGACGGTGATCCACAGCGGGTCGCGTGCCACCGCCCACCTCTGGATCGAACAGCCCCTCGCCCACGACGAGGAGGAGGGCAAGCTCTCCCGCCTCAACCGCATGTTCGACACCCACCCCCCGCTAGAGGATCGCATCGCCGCCCTTCGAGAGCTGTAGCTCGTGCTCATGGCGAGCACCTGCGGCGCTCGCTTGTCGCCGGCTCGCTGGCGCTCACGGCGGCGACCGGCGCCGCTGACGAGCAGTGGCTTGCACAACTGGTTCCGGAGGAAGGCCATGTGCTCGGTAGCATTCGGACCATGTCCGAGTCATTTGAGCCGACCTCCGTGGCCCCGGCCACGGGCCACCAGACGGGCACGTTCGGGGTCAAGCGGGGTCTGGCCGAGATGCTGGCGGGTGGGGTGATCATGGACGTGGTCGACCCCGAGCAGGCCAAGATCGCCGAGGACGCCGGCGCTACCGCGGTCATGGCCCTCGAGCGGGTGCCGTCCGACATCCGGCGCGACGGCGGCGTGGCCCGCATGAGCGACCCCGAGATGATCGAGGGGATCAAGGCGGCGGTCACCGTCCCGGTCATGGCCAAGGCGCGCATCGGCCATTTCGTGGAGGCCCAGATCCTGGAGGCGCTCGGCGTCGATTACGTCGACGAGAGCGAGGTGCTGACCCCGGCCGACGAGGCCCATCACATCGACAAGTGGCGCTTCACCGTGCCCTTCGTTTGCGGCGCCACCAACCTGGGCGAGGCGTTGCGGCGCATCAGCGAAGGGGCAGCCATGATCCGCTCCAAGGGCGAAGCCGGCACCGGCAACGTGGTCGAGGCCGTGCGCCACCTACGTTCGATCCTGGGCGACATCCGCAAGATCACCCAGGCCGACTCGGCCGAGCAATACGAGTGGGCCAAGCGGCTGCAGGCGCCCATCGGGCTGGTGCAGGAGCTGGCCGAGACCGGCACCCTGCCGGTACCGCTGTTCTGCGCCGGCGGGCTGGCCACCCCGGCCGACGCCGCCCTCGCCATGCAGCTCGGCGCCCAGGCGGTGTTCGTCGGTTCGGGCATCTTCAAGAGCGATAACCCCTCGGTGCGGGCCAAGGCCATCGTCGAGGCCACCGCCCACTTCACCGACCCCGACATCCTGGCCAAGGTCTCCCGCGGCCTGGGGGCCGCCATGCCCGGCCTGGAGATCAGCGAGCTGGAGACGACCTACGCCGACCGCGGTTGGTAACGGTGTCAATTCGGCACCAGCGCGGCAGACGCCAGCGAGGGAAGCGCCAGCGACGAGCTGGAAGCGAGCGCCGCAGGTGCTCGCCGTCCACACGTTGAAGGTCGGGGTGCTCGCCCTGCAGGGGGCGGTGACCGCGCACGCCCGGGTGTTGCGGTCGATCGGGGCGGAGCCGGTGACGGTGAAGACCCCCGTCCAGCTCGACGGGGTCGACGCTCTGATACTTCCCGGTGGCGAATCGACGACCATGTCCATGCTCCTGGACTCTTCTGGGCTGCGGGAGCCTTTGGCCGAGCGGCTGGAAGGCGGCCTGCCGGTGTTCGGGACGTGCGCCGGCATGATCCTGCTGGCTTCAGAGGTGCTCGACGGGCGCGGCGACCAGCGCAGCTTCGCCACCATCGACATGACCGTTCGGCGCAACGGGTTCGGTCGCCAGCGCGACAGCTTCGAAGCCGACCTGAAGATCGCCGGGCTTTCCCAGGAGGAACCGTTCCACGCTGTGTTCATCCGCGCTCCGGTGGTCGAGCGCGTCGGCGAAGGGGTCGAGGTGCTGGCCCGGGTCGAAGGCCAGCCGGTGCTGTGCCGTGCCGGCGCCAGCTTCGTGTCAGCATTCCATCCCGAGCTCACGGCTGACGCCAGGCTCCACCAGTTCTTCCTCCAGGAGGTCTCCTGATGTCCGGCCATTCCAAGTGGGCCACCATCAAGCACAAGAAGGGCGCGGCCGACTCCCGCCGGGCCAAGGTGTTCGCCAAGCTCATCCGCCAGGTCGAGGTGGCGGCCCGCGAGGGCGGCGGCGACCCGACCATGAACCCCACACTGCGCACCATGTTCCAGAAGGCGCGGGACAGCTCGGTGCCGCTGGACACCATCGAGCGGGCTATCAAGCGCGGCACCGGCGAGCTGGAGGGCGTCACCTACGAGCAGATCACCTACGAGGGCTACGCCGCCGGCGGCGTGGCGGTGCTCATCGAGGTGCTGACCGACAACCGCAACCGCACCGGTTCCGATGTGCGCAGCATCTTCAGCCGAGCCGGCGGCTCCATGGCCGAGCCTGGCGCCGTGGCGTGGCAGTTCCATCGCAAGGGGGTGATCATCGTGCCCGGCACCGTCGAAGAGGACGAGCTCATGCTGGCCGCCGCCGACGCCGGCGCCGAAGACATCGAGCGCGACGGTGACCTGTGGTCCGTCACCACCCCCGCCGGTGACCTGCAAGCCGTGCGCACCGCGCTGGAGGAAGCGTCGGTGCCGGTCGACTCTGCCGACCTGGCCATGGTCCCCGAGAACCGGATCCCGCTCGACTCGCCGTCGACGGCCAAGCAGGTGCTCAACTTGATCGACGCCTTGGAGGAGAACGACGACGTGCAAGAGGTCTACGCCAACTTCGACATCCCTGATTCGATCCTGGAAGAGGTGAGCGCCTGATGGCCAGCCCCGGCATCGGCGACCGCGCCCCCGATTTCACCGTGCCCGGCATCGACGGCGGCGAGCGCCGCGACTACTCACTGGCCGACTTCGCCGGCCAGCCGGTGGTGATCGCGTTCTACCCCGGCGACAACACCCCGGTGTGCACCAAGCAGCTCAACAGCTACAGCCACGACATCGAGGACTTCACCGATCTCGGCGCCCAGGTGCTGGCCATCAGCCCGCAGTCGATCGACAGCCACCTGGGCTTCGCCGCCAAGCAGGGCGGCTTCGACTTCCCGCTGCTGGCCGACGTCGACAAGTCAGTCGGCAAGGCCTACGGCGTGCTGGGACCGGCCGGCTTCTACCGCCGCTCCGCCTTTGTGGTCGACGGCACCGGCAAGATCGTCTATGCCCACCGCGCCATCGCCGGGCTCACCTTCCGCTCCGCCGACGAGTTGGTCGAAGCAGTCAAGTCCGCCCAGGTCTGAGGCGCCCCGCCGACACACCGAATCGCCTGGTGTGGAAGGGGACCGTCCGCGCCCTCGCCGGGACGCTCCGGTAAGTTCGTACAGGTGTTCGTGCTCGGCATTGACCCCGGGTTGTCGCGCTGCGGCTACGGCTGCGTCGAGCAGCGGCGCGCCGGCCCCCGGGCCGTTGCCATCGGGGTGCTGCGCACTTCACCCCAGGCGCCGCTGCCGCGCCGGTTGGCTGAGCTGCAGCGCGAGCTGCGGGCGTTGATCGCCGAGCTTCGGCCGGCGGTGGTGGCCGTCGAGCGGGTCTTCTTCCAGGTGAACGTGCGCACTGCCATGTCGGTCGGCCAAGCCAGCGGGCTGGCCATGGCCGAAGCTGCCGGCGCCGGCTGCGACGTCGCCCAGTACACGCCCAACGAGGTCAAGCTGGCCGTTGCCGGCGACGGCCGGGCCGACAAGGAACAGGTGCAGGTCATGGTCCAGAAGCTGCTCGGGCTGTCCGCCCGGCCCCAACCGGCAGACGCCGCCGACGCCGCGGCACTGGCCCTGTGCCACCTGGCCCACGCTCCGGTGTTGCAGCGGGTCGCGGCCGCCACGCCTGGAGCACGGTTGTGATCGGATCGCTGCGGGGACGGCTGGTCGACCGCCAGGTCGACGGCGAGTTGTTGGTCGAGGTCTCCGGTGTCGGCTACCGGGTGCAGGCCGGTCCGGTCACCGCCGCCCAACTCGGCGATCTCGGCGGTGAGGTCTTCGTTTGGGTCCACCACCACATCCGCGAGGACGCCCAGACCCTGTACGGCTTTGCCAGCCGCGACGAGCGGCTGGCCTTCGAGGCCTTGCTCGGCGCCCACGGCGTCGGTCCCAGCCTGGCCCTGGCCATCCTCTCGGTCCACGACCCGGTGGCCCTGCAGCGGGTGCTGGCCGATGACGACGTGGCCGCCCTCTGCCTGGTGCCCGGTGTCGGCAAGAAGACCGCCGCCCGCCTGCTCATCGAGCTCAAGTCCCGCCTCGATGTCGATGATTCCGGCGTCAGTCGAGCCGTCGGTCGGCTCAACGGAGATGGCCGGTCCCAACGGCGCGCCGACGTGGCCGATGCCCTGGCCGCTCTCGGATACGCACCGGAGGAGATCGCCGTCGCCATGCGAGAACTGCCGGCTCCCGATGGCGGTGATGACAGCACTGCGGACGTGTCCGAACTGGTCCGGGCGGCGTTGCGCACGCTAGGAACCCGCCGATGACCCGGCCCGAGCCCCCGGCCAGCCGGCGCCGCCGCTGCTCGCCACCAGCACATTGGTCGCCGGCGTCGCGAGCGCCATGCGAGCCGCCGGCACGCAACCGCCGTAGGTGCTCGCCATCGGCACAGTGCTCGCCAGGGTTATGAGGGACGAGCTGTTGCAGCCTGAGCCGCTGCCTGACGACGACGACGTCGAAGGTGATCTGGTGACCGCTTCGATCGTGGGTGAGGAAGCCGGGCTGCGACCGCGCCAGCTCGACGACTTCGTGGGCCAGGCCGAGCTGAAGGAGCACCTGGCCATCATCTTGGAAGCGGCCCGCCGTCGGGGCCAGGCCGCCGATCACTTGCTGTTCGCCGGTCCGCCGGGGCTGGGCAAGACCACCTTGGCCGGCATCGTTGCCGCCGAGATGGAGGTCGGGCTGCACGTCACATCCGGGCCGGCCCTCGAACGGGCCGGCGACCTGGCCTCCATCTTGAGCCAGTTGGCCGACGGTGACGTGCTCTTCATCGACGAGATCCACCGGCTGGCCCGGGCGGTCGAAGAGGTGCTGTACCCGGCCATGGAGGACTTCCAGCTCGACATCGTGCTGGGCAAGGGTCCGGCCGCCCGCTCGATCCGCCTCGACGTGCCCCGCTTCACCCTGGTCGGCGCCACCACCCGCACCGGTCTCATCACCGGCCCACTGCGGGACCGCTTCGGGCTGGTCGCCCGGCTCGACTACTACGAGGTCGCCGATTTGGAATCCATCGTCGGGCGGGCGGCGGGAATCCTCGGTGTCACCATCGACGAATCCGGTGCCGCTGAGATCGCCAGCCGGGCGCGGGGCACCCCCCGCATCGCCAACCGCCTGCTGCGCCGAGTTCGCGACTTCGCCGAGGTCCGCGGCGATGGCACCGTCGACCACGCCGCCGCCCGGGCCGGCCTGGCCACCTTTGGCGTCGACGAACGCGGCTTGGACAAGGTCGACCGCTCGATCCTGTCCCAGCTATGCCAGCGCTTCGGTGGCGGCCCAGTCGGCCTGTCGACCCTGGCCATCAGCGTCGGCGAGCCCACCGAGACCGTCGAAGACGTATACGAGCCCTTCCTCATCCGCCAGGGGCTGCTCATGCGCACCCCTCGTGGCCGGGTGGCGACTCCTGCCGCCTGGCAGCACGTAGGGCTGGCCCCTCCGCCCGATCCGGCCGACCGCCCTGCACCTCCCGGCCTCTTCGGCTGAGATCGGCAGAGCGGCCGTATCTGCCGCCAGTCCTGCCTCGTGACCACATTGGATGCTAACGTGACTACATGACCGAGATAGGGGTTCGTGCGCTCAAGGCCCGATTGTCGGAGTTCCTGTCCCAGGCTGCGGACGGGGAGGACATCGTGGTGACCGACCGCGGCCGACCGATCGTGCGACTGGTCGCGTTTCGCGGCCACTCGGCGGTTGACCGGGGCATCGAGGAGGGGTGGATCGAACCGGCCCGCCGATCCTCGCTGCCGCCAGTCGAGCGAGTCAGGTCCAGCCTTTCGACGCTCCAAGTGCTGGACGAGGACCGCGGTTGACGCTCTACGTCGACTCCAGCGCGCTGCTCAAACGCTACGTCGACGAACACGACTCGCAGGCTTCGGCGCAGCTCATGGCGAGCGACCCCGTGTTGGTCACGTCGCGGCTCACCGAGATGGAGGTGCGCCGCAACCTGACCCGCCTGCTCTCCGGCGACGACCTGCTGGCCAAGCGCCGAGAGTTCACCGTCGACCTCGACGCCTTCGCCCTCGTCGCGCTCGATGCCACCACTTGCAGCGAGGCGGCCCGCATCGCCGAGCAGACCCTGTGCCGCTCGCTCGATGCGATCCACCTGGCGGCGGCTTACCGGGCGGGGCCGGCAACCACCATGCTCACCTTCGACCACCGGCAGGCACAGGCTGCCCGGGAGATCGGGTTCGCCGTTGTGGGCTCCTGAGCTTTGAGCCGAAGGCGCAGCTGGTCGCCTATCCGCGGCAGCTCCATGACTGAGATCGTTCGACCAGGATCGGAGCGGTCGCAGCGACGAAGGTTGCGTTTATGGGTGATGTCGTCTCTGGCGGGCCAGCGCGGGCGGCTCAGTAACCTCGCTGGGTGCCCATCGTGTTCAACAGTTCGGACGGGCCGAGCGTGGGCGTCGAGATGGAGCTCGAGCTGGTGGACCGGGGGACAGGCGAGCTGGTGAGCGCCGCCAGCGAGATCCTTGAGCAGATCGGGGTCAGCCACCCGGGCGCGGTACACCCCCGGGCCAAGCACGAATTGTTCGAGTGCACCATCGAGATCATCACCGACGTGTGCCATTCGGCGGGAGAGGCTCGCGCCGACCTGACCCGCACCCTCGACGAGGTGCAGGCCGCCGCCGCCGAGCGCGGCTTGGCAGCCATGTGCTCGGGCAGCCACCCCTTCTCCCACCCGAACGCCCAGGTGGTCAGCCCCGATCCCCGGTACGAGAAGCTGGTGGGGGAGATGCAGTGGATGGCGCGCCGGTTGCAGATCTTCGGCGTGCACGTCCACGTGGGAGTCCGTTCGGCCGAGAAGGTCATTCCCATCGCCAACGCGTTGGCCGGGTACATCCCCCACCTGCTGGCCCTGTCGGCTTCGAGCCCGTACTGGGAGGGTGAGGACACCGGCTTGGCGTCGTGCCGGGCCAAGGTGTTCGAGGGCCTGCCCACCGCCGGCCTGCCACCCACCCTGGACGACTGGTCGGAGTTCGAGCAGTTCGTGGACACCCTGGTCACCTCGCAGGCCATCAGCACCATCCGAGATGTGTGGTGGGACATCCGCCCCCACCCCGACTTCGGCACCGTCGAACTGCGCATGTGCGACGGGCTGCCCACCCTGACCGAAGTGGCGGCGGTGACCGCGTTGAGCCAGTCGCTGGTGACGTGGCTCGACCACCTGCTCGACAAGGGCTACCGCCTGCCCCGGCACCGTGACTGGATCCTGCAGCAGAACAAGTGGCGGGCCGGTCGCCACGGCATCGAAGCGTCGCTGATCGTCGACGACCAGGGCGCGCAGCAGCCGTTGCGTGACGCAGTGGTCGAAACGTTGGAAGAGCTGGAGCCAATCGCCAACCGCCTGGGCTGCGCCGCCGAGTTGGGCGGGGTCCATGACATCCTGCGGGTAGGTCCCAGCTACGCCCGCCAGCGGGCGGCGGCCACCGAGGCAGGAGCGGACGGAAAGCCAGACCTGAAGGCGGTGGTTGACCAGCTGGTGCAGGAACTGGCCACCGGCCAACCGCAGGAGGTGTGCCGGTGAGCGCCGAACATCGGTCGATCGGCGCCATCGATTCCGCCGTGGCAGACCTAGCCGACGACCTGGTCGAGTTCCGCCGGGACCTGCACCGCTATCCGGAGCTGAGCTGGCACGAGGAGCGGACCACCGCCCAGATCATCGACCGCCTGCGGGCTGCAGGACTCGACCCACACCCTGCGCCCACGGGCACCGGAGTGATCTGCGACCTGCCTTCGGAGCCGGCGCGCCGGGCCGGTGACGACCGGCTGGTCGTGCTGCGAGCCGACATCGACGCCCTGCCGCTGACCGACCGGAAGGACGTGGCCTATCGATCACATGTCAACGGCGTCTGCCACGGTTGCGGCCACGACGTTCACACCGCCGCCGTGGTCGGCGCCGGCTTGGCCCTTCATGCCACCGGCGAACCGAGGCAAGGCCGGGTGCGGCTGCTGTTCCAACCGGCCGAGGAGACGCTGCCCAGCGGGGCCCGCGCCCTGCAGGAGGCGGGTTGCACCGCAGAAGCCGCCGCCATCCTTGCCGTGCACTGCGCGCCGGCGCTTGAGGTCGGGACCGTCGGGCTTAGCCCCGGGCCAATCACCTCGGCCGCCGACCTGTTCCGCATGACCCTTCATGGCCCCGGCGGGCACACCGGCCGCCCGCACCGCACCGCGGACCTGGTCCACATCGCCAGCCGGGTGGTGGTCGATCTGCCGGCGGATCTGCACCGCCTCACCGACAGTCGCCACGGCATCAACGTCACCTTCGGCTCGCTGAACACTGGCCACGCCCCCAACGTGATCCCGACCGAAGCGGTGCTCGAAGGCACCATGCGCACGCTGGGGCACGAGACATGGGAGCGGGCCCCGACACTGTTCGCCGAGCTGCTCCGCGCCATCGTCGAGCCGCTGGGCGCCAAGTTCGAGCTCGACTACCGCGTCGGCTCGCCGCCGGTGGAGAACGACCCGGCCCTCACCGGGATGGTCGGGCGGGTCGCCGCCGATCTGCTCGGCGACGATGCGGTCCTGGCCACCGAGCAGAGCGGTGGAGGCGAGGACTTCTCGTGGTACCAGCAAGACGGCCCGTGCTGCTATGTGCGGTTGGGCGTGCGGTCGCCGGGAGGTGCGTTCGTCGACATCCACCACGACACCTTCGACGTCGACGAGTCCAGCATCGCCATCGGTGCCCGGCTACTCGCAGGCGCCGCTGTAGCGGTGCTCGACCGGCGCTGATGGAGTCGGCCGACCTCTACTACGACCTTCCGGATAGAGCCATCGCCCAGGTCCCGGCCGAGCCACGGGACAGCGCCCGCCTGCTCGACGCCACGGCATCGACGACGCAGCCGGTGCACCGCCGCATGTGGGAGCTGGCCGATCGGGTCAGGCCGGGTGATGTGATCGTGGTCAACGACACCCGCGTCCTGCCGGCCCGCCTGCGCTTGAAGAAGGCGACCGGCGGGGCCGTCGAGGTCCTGTTGCTGGTCCCTAGGCAGGGAAGGCCCGGGGAGTGGGAGGCGCTGGTTGGTTCGGCCCACCGCGTGGCGCCCGGCACCGAGCTGGCTGCCGTCGGCATGACCGTGACGGTCGGCGCCGAGTTGGGCGACGGGCGGCGGGCGGTCGTGCTGGATCACCCCTCCCACATCGACGAGATGGACGCCATCCAGGCCAACGGCGAGGTGCCGCTGCCGCCCTACATCCACCGGCCCCTCGCCGACCCCGATCGCTACCAGACCGTCTACGCCCAGCCACCGCTGCAAGCCCGCTCGGTGGCCGCGCCCACCGCCGGGCTGCACCTCACCCCCGGGCTGTTCCAGCGCTGCGTGGACCAGGGCGCCACCATCCACGCCGTCGAGCTCGAGGTCGGCCTGGGCACGTTCAAGCCGATCAGCACCAGTCGGGTCGAGGACCACCACATGCACGCCGAGCGCTACCGGGTGACGTCCGAGGCGATGGATGCTTGCCAGGCCGCCGGACGGGTCTGGGCGGTGGGTACGACCGTCGTCCGGGCGTTGGAGAGCGCGGCAGGCCGCGGCGAGCTCGAAGGCAGCACCGATCTGTTCATCCGGCCGGGGTTCGAGTTCAAGGTGGTCGATCGGCTGCTCACCAACTTCCACCTGCCTCGCTCGTCGTTGCTGGCCCTGGTGGAGGCGTTCATGGGACCGACCTGGCGCCAGCTGTACCGCACCGCTCTGGCCGAGGGCTACCGCTTCCTCTCCTTCGGCGACGCCATGCTCATCGACCGCCGCAGGTCCTCGTGAACGACACCAGCCGTCGCACAATGCAGGTCGGCGCAACTGATGGTGCCGCCCGGGCCGGTGTCATGGTCACATCCCGCACCAGCGTGAAGACCCCGTGCTTCATGCCGGTCGGCACAAGGGGGGTGGTTCGCAGCCTGGCCACCGAAGACTTGGAGGCGCTGGGCGCACCGGTGGTGCTGGCGAACACTTATCACCTGATGTTGAGGCCCGGTGCCGATGTCGTGCGAGCCCTGGGTGGGGTGCACCGGTTCATGGCTTGGGACGGCGTGGTGATCACCGACTCGGGCGGGTACCAGGTGTTCTCACTGGCGCCGAAGCTGGACGACGGCGGCGTCACCTTCCGGTCGACCTACGACGGCAGTACCCACCGTCTGACCCCCGAGTATGCCGTCGACCTCCAGCAGCGGTTGGGCGCCGACATCCAGATGGTGCTCGACGTGTGCCCGCCGCTGCCGGCCACCGATGCGGTGCTGCGTTCGGCGGTGGATCGCACCGCCGCCTGGGCGCAACGGGCGCGGCTCGCCTTTGCCGACAACGCCGCCGTCGAGCAACGGGAGGGCTGGGGTCTGGTCCAGTCACAGTTCGGGATCGTGCAGGGCGGCACGGATCGGACCTTGCGCCGGCAGAGCGCCGAGCGGACCGTCGACATCGGCTTCGACGGCTACGCAGTGGGCGGCCTGTCGGTGGGCGAGTCCCGCCAAGAGCTGCTGGTCGGGTTGGAGGCGGCCGTCGAGCTGCTCCCGGCCGACCAGCCCCGCTACCTGATGGGCGTGGGTGACCCGGCCAGCATGGTCGAAGCGGTGGCGCTGGGCATCGACCTGTTCGACTGCGTGCTGCCGACCCGCCACGCCCGCCACGGCACCATCCTCACCTCGACCGGCCGCCTCAACCTGCCCGGGCTGCGCTACGCCACCGATGCCGCCCCGCTCGACGAGTCGTGCTCGTGCCCGGTCTGCGGCCGCTACTCCCGCGGCTACTTGCGGCACCTCCTACAGGTCGGCGAGAACACCGCCCGCCGGCTACTCACCATCCACAACGTGCACTGGATCCTGGCCTTCACCGAGTCGATGCGCTCAGCCATCGAAGCCGGCACGTTCGACCAGCTCCGCCGCCGGACTCTCGAAGTGTGGGGCTGACATCGGCGCCCCGCCCGCCGAGACGCCGCCCCAGCCGAACTTGTCGCAGTTGTGCACCTCAGGAGAGCGCAACTGCGACAAGTTGCTATGTGAGGGGCACGTGGCGAGGGCAGCGCCAGCGACGAGCCATCAGCGACTGCCGCCGGTGGTCGCCAGCAGCACGAGTAGGGTCGCTGCGCTCATGCAAGCCGCTCCGCTTCTGCTCGTCGTGGTCGTATTCGGCCTCATGTGGGTCTTGGTCATCCGCCCGCAGCAGCAGCGCGTCAGGGCCCACGAGGCGCTGATCGCCGGCCTGCAGGTCGGTGACGAGGTCGTTACAACGGGCGGCATCTTGGGGTCTCTCGTCGAGGTCGACGCGGAGATCGTCTTGATCGACGTTGGCGGCGGGGTTCGTCTCAAGGTCGCTCGTCAGGCCATCGGCGCCCTGGTCGGGGACCAGGAGGTCGCTGAGCCGTGAAGCGCAAGACCGGCGTCCGCTCCATGATCGCATTCCTGCTCGTGGTCGTGATCAGCCTCGGTTACACGCTGGCCGCTGGCAACACACCGCTGCTCGGCCTCGACCTTCAGGGTGGCCTCTCTGTGACCCTCCAGGCCAAGGGCAAGGCCAGCTCCGATGCGGTTGAGCAGGCCAAGGAGATCATCCGCAACCGAGTCGACGGGCTGGGCGTGGCCGAGCCCGACATCGTCCGCCAGGGCAAGACCGTGGTCATCCAGCTTCCGGGCATCAAAGACCCGGACCGGGCCCGGGCACTGATCGGTGACACGGCCAAGCTCGAGTTCCGACCGGTGCTGGCCAACCTGTCCACCAAGCTCGCAACCAACGGCACCAGCACCACGACCGCCCCGGGTGCCACGACCACCGCGCCAGCGGGGGTCACCACCACCGCCCCGGTCACCGACCCCGCCGCCACCACCACCGCCCCGCCGGCCGCTCCCACCACCGCCGCCGCCCCGGCCGGCACCCCCAACGACGGCACCAGCAACAGCCTGGGCCGGCCGACCGACGGACCGAACGCGGCCGGCGCCCAAGCCGGCCCCACCACGCCCGTCCCGCCTGATTCCAACACCACCACCGCTCCCGCCGCTGATCCGTCGGCCACCACCGCTCCCGCCGCCGGCCAGACCCCTACCACGGTGCCGGCTTCGCCGGGCACCACGGCCGCGACGGCACCGGCTGGAGCCGCCCCCAGCCCGGCGTGCACCAACCAGACCAAGACCACCGACCCCTGCTCGGCCAACAACGCCGACGGCCCCGGCGCCCTAAGCCTCGGCCCGGTGGGGACCGGCACGGGGTCAGCGTTCAAGACCACCCCGGGCCAGGCCGTCGCTTCGGCACAAGGGGTACTCGACCAGCAGACCAGCCAGTGGCAGGTCTCCATCTCCATCAGGGGCCGCTACAAGACGGCCATCAACGGGCTCTTCAACGCCTGTTTCGCCGGCGGCGCCGAATGCCCGCCCACCGGCCAGTCCAACCAGGGCGGCTCCGGAGGCCGGGTCGCCATCGTGCTCGACGGCCGGGTGCTGTCCGCCCCGGTGGTCAACAGCCAGAACCTGGCCAATTCCAGCTTCCGGATCGAAGGTTCCTTCACCAAAGGCCAAGCCAACGACCTGGCCCTCAAGCTCAAGTACGGCGCCCTGCCGGTGGAGTTCACCGTCGGCCAGTTCAGCGATGTCTCGGCCACCCTCGGCAAGGACTACCTGCACGCCGGGCTGATCTCCGGCTTCGTCGGCCTGGTCCTGGTCGCCCTCTACATGCTCGTCTACTACCGCCTGCTCGGGGCGGTGGCCATCGCCAGCCTGGCCTCCGGCGCCGCCTTGCTCTGGGTGGTGATCTCCTACCTCGGCGAGACGCGCGGCTTGGCCCTCACCTTGGCCGGCATCACCGGCATCATCGTGTCCATCGGCGTGGCCGTGGACTCCAACGTGGTGTTCTACGAGCACCTTCGAGAAGACATCGCCGCCGGCCGCACGTTGCGGTCGGCGGTCGGGACCTCGTTCGACGTGGCCTGGCGGACCATCGTGTCAGCCGACCTGGTCTCGCTGATCGGCGCCGGCCTCCTGTACTGGCTGACCGTCGGCGCGGTGCGGGGGTTCGCCTTCTATCTGGGCCTCTCCACCATCCTCGACCTGCTGGCTTCCTACTTCTTCATGCGTCCCGTGGTCCTCTGGATCGGTCGCAGCGAACGCTTCCAGGACCGGCTGAAGACCGTCGGCGTGCGGGCGGAGCCGCTCACCGCCGCGGCCGACGTCCGGGAGCCGCTGCGCCGGCCCAAGCGGTCACCGAAGGGGGCTGTGTCATGACCGACGTCATCGAGTCCGCTCCTCCCAAACCGGCCGTCGGCGACTCCCGCCAGGGCAAGAGCTTCCGCCGCAAGCTGCTCTCCTTCGACGACGACCTCGATTTCCGCAAGGGCTGGCGGATCGCCATCGCCATCTCATTGATCGTGCTGCTGGTCAGCGCCGTTTCGTTGCTGACCCGCGGGTTGGAACTGGGCATCGACTTCAAGGGCGGCGTCGCCTACGACGTGCCGAAGACGGCCCCCACCAGCCAGGTGCGCGACGTGCTCAAGCCCTTCGGGGAGGGTGACGCGAAGATCCAGGTGGTCGGCACCACCAACCTCCGGGTCGAGACCGGCCGCAGCAACCCCGCCACCCAAGACAAGATTCGCGCCACGCTGGCTGACCTGGTCAAGACGCCGGCCGCTTCGATCAGCCGATCCGACGTCGGCGCCTCTTGGGGGAACGAGGTCTCTCAGAAGGCGCTGCGCGCCCTGATCTTCTTCCTGATCGCCATCGCCCTGTACATCTCGGTGCGGCTCGAATGGCGCATGGCCGTCGGTGCCCTGGTGGCGGTGTTGCACGACATCCTGATCAGCGTCGGCGTGTACTCGATCTTCCAGTTCGAGGTCACGCCCGGCACGGTCATCGCCTTTCTGACCATCCTCGGCTTCTCCCTCTACGACACGATCGTCGTCTACGACAAGGTCGCTGACAACACCCGCCGGCTCACCAGCAGCGGCAAGCACACCTACGGCGAGATGATGAACCTGTCGCTCAACCAGGTCATCATGCGTTCGCTCAACACGACCGTCACCGCCCTGCTGCCGGTCGTGTCGATCCTGGTCATCGGCGCTTACGCGCTCGGGGCGGTCGCGCTCGAGGAGTTCGGCCTGGCCCTGCTGATCGGTCTCTTCGTAGGTGCTTACTCCTCGGTGTTCGTGGCCGCGCCCATCGTCTGCGCTCTGAAGGAACGCGAGCCGCGGTACCGGCAACTTCGGACCAAGCTCGAAGAGCGCCGGGCCCGGGAGTCCTTGTCCCGCTCCGGCTTGGCCGGCGCCGCCGTGCCCGCCGACTCGGTCGTGGCACCGGACCGCACCGCGGCCGCCTCGACGTCCAGCACCGAGCGCCCCGGCGGCTCGGGCCTCTACTCCTCCAACCATCCGCCTCGACCCCGCAAGAAGGGCAAGAAGCGCTGAGCCATGGGCGTCACCAGCGAGGCCCTGACCGGCCTCATCCGCGACATCCCAGATTTCCCCAAGCCGGGTGTGGTGTTCAAAGACATCACCCCGCTGCTCGCCGACGACGAGGCGTTCGCCACCGCCATCGAGGGCCTGTCCGAACCCTTTGCCGACCGCGGGATCGACCGGGTCCTGGGCATCGAAGCCCGAGGCTTCATCGTGGCCGCGCCGGTCGCCTACCGCTTCGGCGCCGGCTTCGTTCCCGTGCGCAAGGCCGGCAAGCTGCCGTGGAAGATCGAGCGTGAGGAATACGAGCTCGAGTACGGCACCGACCTGCTGGAGGTCCACCGCGACGCGGTCAAGCCTGGCGAAGCGGTCCTGATCGTCGATGACGTCATGGCCACCGGCGGGACCGCCGCCGCCACCGTCCGCCTGGTCGAGAAGCTTGGCGGCCAGGTCGCCGGCCTTGCCTTTCTCATCGAGCTGGACTTCCTGCACGGCCGCGACCAGCTCGACGGTCATGACGTCGTCTCGCTGCTCCACTATTAGCTAGCCCGGGCGGGGCCGTGTTCTCTGCCCGGGCGGGGCCCCGACCCCGCCCTCCTCCGCTCGGGCGGCGCATGAATTGCGCCACCCCGCGGCCGTGTTTCCGACCCGCACGCGGCTGTGCTTTGTGGCCGGGGGGCCCGACCCGACTCGTCGCTGCCTGAGCGGCAGGTCCCCCGTAGCCTGAGGTTGTGCCCACCGTTGATCGAGTCCTGCCGTGGAGGCGGAACAGCGCGCCGACGTCGGTGGAGTTGGCGCCGCTCTTGACCGCCTTCCGGGCGGTGCACCCCAAGGCGTCAACCGGGCTCATCATCAAGGCCTACGACCGGGCCAAGGCCGCCCACCGCGGCCAGGTCCGAAAGTCCGGCGAGGCTTACATCCACCACCCGCTCGAGGTGGCCACCGTGGTGGCCGTCATGGCCCTCGATGACCAGGCCGTGGCGGCCGCCCTGCTCCACGACGCCGTCGAGGACACCGGCGTCACCCTCGAAGACGTCGCCGTCGAGTTCGGGCCGGACGTGGCCGGGCTGGTCGACGGCGTCACCAAGCTGGACCGGGTCGAGTTCGCCTCACGGGAGGAGCAGCAGGCCGCTTCGGTGCGCAAGATGCTCGTGGCCATGGCCGGCGACATGCGCATCCTGCTCATCAAGCTGGCCGACCGCCTGCACAACATGCGCACCATCGCCGGGCTGAGCCAGGCCAAGCAGTTCCGCATCGCCCAGGAGACCCTCGACATCTACGCCCCGCTGGCCTACCGCTTGGGAATGCAGGACATCCGCAACCAGCTCGAAGACCTCTCCTTCGCCACCCTCTACCCGGCCCGGTACGCCGAGCTCGAGCACATGGTCGCCATCCGCGCCCCCGAGCGGGACCTCTACCTGTTCCAGGTGTTGGAGGAGGTGCGGGAGCGGCTGAGCGAGCTGGGAATCGTCGCCGAGGTGTCCGGCCGCCCCAAGCACCTGTGGAGCATCTACGAGAAGATGGTGATCAAAGGACGGGCCTTTGAGGACATCCACGACCTGATCGGCATCAGGGTGGTGGTCGACTCGGTCAAGGACACATGGGCGGCGCTCGGTTCGATCCACGCCACTTGGGCGCCGGTGCAGGGGCGGTTCAAGGACTACGTGTCCATGCCCAAGTTCAACCTGTACCAGTCCCTGCACACCACCGTGATCGGACCGCAGGGCAAGCCGCTGGAGGTCCAGCTCCGCACCCGCGAGATGCACCTGCGGGCCGAGCAGGGCGTCGCTGCCCACTGGGCCTACAAGGACAACGGCAAAGACAAGGGGAGCGGCTCGGGCAAGGGCGGGGAGCTGCCGTGGCTCGACCGCATCCTCGACCGCGAGCAGGACAGCTCGGACCCCGAGGCGTTCATGGCGTCGCTCAAGGTCGACCTGGTGAGCGACGAGGTCTACGTCTTCACCCCCAAGGGCCGGGTCATAACGCTGGCCCGGAACTCCACTCCTATTGACTTCGCCTACGCCGTGCACACCGAGGTCGGCCATGCCTGCCACGGGGCTCGGGTCAACGGGCGGATGGTGCCGTTGCGCCACCGACTTCAGTCAGGCGACACCGTCGAGATCCTGACCCACTCCGGCGGCCGCCCTTCCCAGGACTGGCTCAAGATCGTGGCGACCCCGCGGGCCGCCAACAAGATCCGCCAGTGGTTCTCCCGGGAGCGGCGTGAGGACGCGCTGGCCACCGGAAGGGAGGAGCTGACCAGAGAGCTGCGGCGCCAGAACCTGCCGACCCAGAAGCTGCCGCCTGCAGTGCTGGCGGAGGCGGCCAGTGCCCTGAACATCGCCGACGTCGACGCCCTTCACACCGCAATCGGCGAGAACCACGTCTCGGCCGAGTCGGTGGTGCTGCGAATCGGCCGCCTGTTGTCCGCCGGTTCACCCTCCGCCGACCAGCTCCCGGCCGAGGTGCGCAGCCGGCTCGGCCCCGGGCGCAGCCGACAGGGCCGGGACCGCTCCGGCTCGAACGGCTCCGGCGGCGTCCACGTCGAGGGTCTCGACGATGTCCTGGTCCGCCTTTCCTTGTGCTGCAAACCGTTGCCCGGTGACGAGATCATCGGTTTCGTCACCAAAGGCCGTGGGGTCTCGGTGCACCGGGCCGACTGCGCCAACGCCGACGCCCTAAACGCCCAGGGCGACCGGCTCATCGACGTCGAGTGGGATGCCGCCCACCAGGGCGCCTTCACCGCCGCCATCCAGGTCGAAGCGCTCGACCGGCCGAGCTTGCTCATGGAGGTCTCCAAGGCGCTGGCCGATCAGCAGGTCAACATCGTGCGGGCCAGCATGGCCGCCGGCGAGGACCGGGTGGCCACCATGCACTTCGAGTTCGAGTTGGGTGACTCCGCCCAGCTGCAAGCCATCCTCAACACCCTCAAGCGCATCGACGGCGTCTACAGCGCCTCGCGGCGCATGGAAGGCGCTCCAGTCGGCGCATCCTCCCGCTGAAGCCGAGCGGTGATATGGCGTCGCCGCACGCCGGTCCGTACCATCGATGCATGAGCATGGAAGCAGGGCGGCAGCCGATCACCTCCAACGGGAGCGCCACGTCGCCGGCAGCGGTGGTCGAAGCCTTCCTGAAGGCGATGCAGGAAGAGGACATCGAGGCGGCCATGGCCCTCGTCGATGACGACATCGCCTACACCAACGTCTCCTTGCCGACGCTGCACGGCAAGGGCCGAATGGAGAAGTTCCTCGCCGGTCTCGACCGGCCGCAGCTCGGCTTCGAGGTGTACATCCACGCTATGTCGACCGAAGGCTCGACCGTGCTCACCGAACGTACCGACGTGCTGATCTTCGGCTCGGTGCGGGTCCAGCTGTGGGTGTGCGGCCGCTTCGATGTTCACGATGGACGGATCACGATCTGGCGCGACTACTTCGACTGGTTCGCCCTGACCAAGGGGGTGCTGCGCGGTCTGGTCGGCGCAGTGGTCCCAGCCCTAGGACCGAAGCCGCCCCGCTCCTGAACCCCCTCTCGGGTGGTTCGTAGGCTGACGCCGTGCGCACCCTCCCGGCGACCGACTACCACGACCTGAGCGTTCACGAGGCCGAACGGCGGACGATCTTCGGGCGGGAATGGCTGCCGCTCGGGCTGGCGGCCGGGGTTGCCGAGCCCGGCACGTTCGTGGCCGAGACCGTCGCCGGCTGGCCGCTGGTGGTGGTGCGCGACCGGGAAGGGACGTTGCGCGCCTTCCACAACGTGTGCCGCCACCGGGCCGGACCGCTGGTGACCGACGCCGCCGGCAGCCGGCCGTCGCTGGTCTGCCGCTATCACGGGTGGTCCTACGGGCTCGACGGTTCGTTGCTGGCCGCCCGCGACAGCGGGCTGGGAGGCGACGACCTGTGCGGGCTCGACCTGTTGGCGGTACGTGTCGAGGTGTGGCGGGGTTTGCTGTTCGCCTGCCTCGACCCGTCGGCGCGACCGCTGACCGAGTGGTTGGACGGGTTCGCCGACGCCTGCTCCGGATACCCGATGGAGCAATGGACGCCGGGGCCAAGACGCACCCACGCCATCGGCGCCAACTGGAAGGCCTACGGCGACAACTACCTCGAGGGTTACCACGTGCCCCTGGTTCACCCCGGCCTCAACCGGGCCATCGACTCGTCGACCTACCGGGTCGACGTGTTCGACGGTTGGGCCCGCCACCACGCTGAGCCCCGCGACGGCTCCCGCTCGACCGGAACCTGGCTTTGGCATTGGCCCAACCTGGCGCTGAACCTGTACGAGGGCGGCATGAGCGTGGAGCGCTGGCACCCGACCTCGCCGACCTCATGCGAGCTGGTCCTGGACCACGCCTACAACGCGTCAGACCCGGGAGGCGCCGAGCAGTGCCGGCAGGACGTCGCCGCCTCCGATGTCATCTGCGCCGAGGACAAAGCCATCTGTGAAGCCGTCCAGCACAACCTGTCCGCCGGTGCCTACGACACCGGCCTGCTGTCTCCCCGCCACGAGCAGGGCGTCGCCGACTTCCAACGGCGGGTCCTGACCGCCCGGGCCGACTCGAACCTCGCGAAGAGGTGAATGGATAGACCGGTGGCTACAAATGCCGAGGAGATGATGCCGCACGACGACCGCCGTCACGCCGACTCTTTCGGTGAGGACGCCGAGCAGTACGACCGGGCACGGCCCAGCTATCCCGCGTCGCTGGTCGACGACCTCGCAACCGCCACCTCGCGCCGGGTGCTGGACGTCGGCTGCGGGACCGGCATCGCTGCCCGGTTGTTCGCGGACCGAGGCTGCGAAGTGCTGGGCGTCGAATCGGACGCTCGGATGGCCGCTGTCGCCCGACGACACGGCATCGACGTAACGGTTGCAATGTTCGAGGCGTGGGACCCTCCACCGGAACCGTTCGACCTGCTGATCTCCGCCCAGGCTTGGCACTGGATCGATCCGGTGGCCGGCGCAGCCAAGGCTGGCGCAGTGTTGTCGCCGGGAGGGCGGTTTGCCGCGTTCTGGAACAGCCACCTCCATGCCCGCGAAGTGAAGGATGCCCTCGACCCGATCTACCAGCGCCACCGCCCGGAGCCAGTGGCCGGCGCGGGTTCGAACATCGAGGCGGTGGCAAGGATGCATGACACAGTTGCGGACGCGCTGGACGCCATAGGCCAGTTCGAGCCGGTCGAGGTGCGCCGGTACCCGTGGCACGCCACCTACACCCGGGACCAGTGGTTGGACCAGTTGCCGACCCACAGCGACCACCGCAACATGGCGCCCGAAGCGCTCGCCGCTCTGCTGGCCGAAGTCGGGGAGGTGATCGACGGGTTCGGAGGCCAGATCACCCTCGACCACACCACCAAGGTCATCACCACCACCCGCAAGTCCGGCTGACCGACTCCGAAGGTCAGCGGTCGCCCGGATCGGCCCCCGCTAGCCTCGCCGGTCTTGCCCGAGCCGCCCGCCGCCGCCACCAAGCGCGAGGTGTTCAAGGCGCCCAAGGGCACCCATGACGTGCTGCCACCAGAGTCGGCGCGTTGGCAGCGGCTCGTATCCAACTTCGCCGGGCACGCTGAACGGGCCGGGTACGGGCTGGTGCAGCAGCCCATGTTCGAAGAGGTCGGCGTGTTCCAGCGCCTCGGTGAGGGCACCGACGTGGTTCGCAAGGAGATGTACGACTTCGAGGACAAAGGCGGCCGGCGCATCGCCCTTCGCCCCGAAGGCACGGCGCCGGTGGTACGAGCCTTTGTAGAGCACCACCCGCCAACCCCGTGGAAGGTCTGGTACGCCAGCCCCAGCTTCCGCTACGAGCGGGCCCAGGCCGGCCGCTACCGCCAACACCACCAAGTCGGGGTCGAGGCGATCGGCTCGGCCGACCCGGACTTGGACGTCGAGGTGATCACCTTGGGTTGGGACTACTTGCGTTCGCTGGGACTCGGCCGCCTGGTGCTGCTGCTCAACTCGATGGGTTCGCTCGGAGACCGCGGCCGGTACCTGGAGACCTTGCGGGCCTGGCTCGACCAGCACCGCCACGACTTGGCCGAAGACGACCGCGACAAGCTGGCCGAGCACCCCATGCGGGTACTGGACTCCAAGCGCAAAGCCACCCAGGAGACGGTGCGCGACGCCCCCAGCATCATCGATTCGCTGTGCGACGAGGCCGCCGACCGCTTCGAACGGGTCAAGGCCGGGCTGGCCGCCATGGGCGTGCCCTTCGTGCTCGAGCCGCGCCTGGTCCGGGGGCTCGACTACTACGTCCACACCACCTTCGAGTTCCAGAGCTCGGCGCTGGAGTCGGCCCAGAGCACGGTGCTGGGCGGCGGTCGCTACGACGGGCTGGTCGAGGAAATGGGCGGCCCCCCGACCCCCGGCATCGGCTTCGGCTCGGGCATCGAACGGGTGCTCCTGGCGTGCGACGCCGAAGGCACCTTCGCCGCCCCCGAGCGGGCGCTCGACGTGTTCGTCATAGACGTCACCGGTGGGACCGCCGCCCGGGACCTGGTCGCCCAACTGCGACGAGCCGGGCTGCGCGCCGACCGGGCCTATGACCAGAAGGCCATGCGGGCTCAGATGAAAGCGGCCGGACGCTCCGGCGCGCCGCTCGCCGTGATCGTGGGGGAGCAGGAGCAGGCCGACGGCACGGTGACGTTGCGGGATCTTGCCGGCGAGGACCGGGCGCAACGTACCGTCACCCGATCCGAAGCGGTCGACGCCGTGAAGAAGGAACTGCCGTGAAGGATCAAATGTCGTCCTCGGCCTCGGCCCCCGCTGTGGGCCTGCGCTCGCACTACGGCGGGGAGCTCCGAGCCGGAGACGTGGGGACCGAGGTGGCGCTGTGCGGGTGGGTGGACCGCCGCCGCGAGCACGGCGAGCACCTGGCTTTCGTCGACCTCCGTGACCGCAGCGGTGTTGTCCAGTGCGTGGTAGACGGCGCCGCCGACCTGCGCAGCGAGTACGTGGTCCGCATCACCGGCACCGTCCGGGGCCGGCCCGAGGGGACCGTGAACCCGAACCTGGCGACCGGTGAGATCGAAGTCGGCAACTGCACGGTCAAGGTGCTCAACCGGGCCGAGCCGCCGCCGTTCCCGCTCGACGACCGGCGCGACACCGACGAGGTCCTGCGCCTGAAGCACCGCTACGTCGACCTGCGCCGTTACCGCATGCAGCGCAACCTGTCCGTGCGGGCCACGGTCAACAGCGCCTTGCGCCGTTCGTTCGAGGAGCAGGGCTTCCTCGAGATCGAGACGCCCATGCTCATCGCCTCGACCCCCGAAGGCGCCCGCGACTTCGTGGTGCCGTCGCGCCAGAGCCCGGGCCGCTTCTACGCCCTGCCCCAGAGCCCGCAACTGTTCAAGCAGCTGTGCATGGTCGGCGGGCTGGACCGCTACTACCAGATCGCCCGCTGCCTCCGCGACGAGGACCTGCGCGCTGACCGACAGTTCGAGTTCATGCAACTCGACATGGAGGCCAGCTTTGTGGGCCAGGAGGAGGTGCTGGCCTTTGTAACCGAAGCGGTGGCCGCCGCCACCGAGGCGGTAACCGGTGCTCGGCCGCTCCCGTTCGAGCGCATGACCTGGCACGACGCCATGGACCGCTTCGGCAGCGACAAGCCCGACCTGCGCTTCGGCATGGAGCTGGTCGAGCTGAGCTCGGTGTTCGCCGACACCGGCTTCAACGCCTTCAAAGCCGCGTCGGTCAAGGGCCTGCGGGTGGCCGCCGGCGCCGAGCGGACCCGCAAGCAGCTCGACGAGCTGACCGACCAGGCCAAGCAGTGGGGCGCCAAGGGCCTGGTGTGGATGAAAGTCGAGGCGGACGGGGCGCTGACCTCACCGGTCGCCAAGTTCCTCTCCGGGGCCGAGCAGGCGGCGTTGACCAAGGCGCTCGAGTCCGAACCGGGTGACCTGCTGCTGCTGGTGGCCGACACGTGGGGGGTCACCTGCCACGTGCTGGGCCTCCTGCGCTTGCTCCTGGGGCGCCCCCCCATGGGGGAGGGGGACCTGCGGTACCTGTGGGTGGTCGACTTCCCGCTGTTCGAAGAGGAGCTGGGCGACAGCAGCCGGCCGGTGTCGATGCACCACCCCTTCACCATGCCGCTGGAGGAAGACTGGCCCCTGCTCGATGCCGCCGATCCGGCCGAGCTCACCAAGGTCCGGTCCAACGCCTACGACCTGGTGTTGAACGGCTGGGAGCTGGGATCGGGCAGCGTGCGGATCCACCGTTCCGACCTGCAGCAGCGGATCTTCGCCCTACTGGGCATCAGCGAGCAGGAGGCGGCCACCAAGTTCGGCTTCCTGCTGGAGGCCTTCCGCTATGGGGCACCGCCCCACGCCGGCTTCGCCTTTGGGATCGATCGCTTGGCTGCCTTGCTGGCCGGCGAGGAGAACATCCGCGAGGTGATCGCCTTTCCGAAGACCCAGTCCGGCGCCGACCCGCTCACCGGCTCACCGACCGCAATCGACCCGGCCCACCTCACCGAACTGGGCCTTCGAGTCCTCCCGCCAAAGGCCTGACCGGTTGTGACGGACCTGTTCGCTGCCTCCGCCCGCGAGCAGCTCGAAGCGCAGGCGCCGCTGGCGGCCCGCCTGCGGCCGTCGACGGTCGAGGAGGTGATCGGCCAGGAGCACCTGCTCGGCGCCGGCAAACCGCTGCGAGCCCTGATCGAAGCCGACCGGCTGTCTTCGGTGATCTTCTGGGGACCGCCCGGGGTCGGCAAGACCACCTTGGCCGAGGTCATCGCCCGCTCCACCGCCAAGGCGTTCGAGCGGCTGTCGGCGGTGTCGGCCAGCGTCAAGGACGTACGGGAGATCATCGCCGGCGCCCAGGCCCGGCTCGGCGAACACGGGCGGCGCACCATCCTCTTCCTCGACGAGGTCCACCGGTTCAACAAGGCGCAACAGGACGCGCTCCTGCCGTCGGTGGAGAGCGGCCTGCTGGTCCTCATCGGGGCCACCACCGAGAACCCGTACTTCGAGGTCAACCCGCCTCTGCTGAGCCGCTCGACCTTGTTCCGGCTGGAGCCGTTGAGCACCGAAGCCATCGGCCGGGTGCTGGCCCGGGGACTGGAGGCCGAAGGCGCCACCGCCGACGGTGAAGCGCTGGACCACCTGGCCGACCGGGCCGGCGGCGATGCCCGCCACGCCCTGACCAGCCTGGAGGTGGCGGTGGCACTGGCCGCCGCACGGGACAAGCCGCCCCACATGGCGTTGGCCGACGCCGAAGCGGCGCTGGGCATGAAGGCCATGCGCTACGGGCGCGACGACCACTACGACGTGATCTCGGCGTTCATCAAGAGCATCCGCGGCAGCGACGCCGACGCCGGTCTGTACTGGCTCGGGGTGATGCTCGAAGCGGGGGAGGACGCCAGATTCATCGCCCGCCGCCTGGTGATACTGGCGTCTGAAGACGTGGGCATGGCCGACCCCCAGTCGCTGCTGGTCGCCGACGCCGCCGCCCGGGCAGTGGAGTTCGTCGGTCTGCCCGAAGCGCAGCTCAACTTGGCCCAAGCGGTGGTCCACCTGGCCACCGCCCCCAAGTCGAACCGGGTCACCGTCGGCATCGGCCGGGCCCGGTCCGACGTGCGCGATCGCCCGGCCGGTGAGGTTCCGGTGCACCTCCGCGACGCCCACTACCAGGGTGCCGCCTCGCTCGGTCACGGCGATGGCTACGAGTACCCTCACGACGACCCCCGCGGCTGGCTGCCCCAGCAGTACCGGCCCCCGGAGGTGGCTGACCGCCGCTACTACGAGCCTTCGGCCCACGGCTTCGAGCAGGAGATCGCCGACCGCATGGCTGACCGTGATCGACAGGACCCCACGCCGTGAGTGGCAATGATCTGGCGGCGATCGCCGTCACCGTCCTCTCGTTGGTGGCGTCGGGGGCGCTGGTGGTTGCCCTGGTGCTGGTGGTCGCCGCCCTGCGGCGGTTGCGGGCGACGCTGGTGGCGTTGCAGCAAGAGACGCTGCCCATGGTCGAGGAACTGCGCCGCACCGTCACCGACGCCACCGGTGAGGTCGAGCGGGTCAGCGATCTGGTGGGCACCGTCGAGGCCATCTCTACCAGGGTCGACGGCGCCTCGCGGCTGGCCACCGCCGCCCTGTCCAAACCGGTGATCAAGACCGTGGCCGTGGCCAGCGGCACCGGCCGCGCCGCCCGCCGGCTACGCCACGGGAGCTAGGACCCCAGCGGTGTTGAAGCGCACGTTCTGGTTCACGGTCGGGTCCGCCGCCGGCTTGGGCTCGTCCTACTGGGTCCAGCGTCGGGTGAAGCAGGCGGCCGCCCGCTTCACGCCGGAAGGGCTGCAGCGGGAGGTCACCGGTGCCGCCAGGTCCATGTCGGCCAACGTCAGGGCGGCGGTGGCCGAAGGTCGCGAAGCCGCCCGCGACCGCGAGGCCGAACTGACCGAGAAGCTCAACGGACCCTCCGCCGGGGGAGCGGAGCGACCAAGCAGCCCGTAACTAGACTGCAACGTGTGGAGGCCCAGGAGCTGCGGCGCGTCTGGCGCCGATTTTTCGAAGAGAAGCAGCACACGTTCGTAGCGTCGGCCGGCCTGATCCCGCATCACCCCACCGCTCCGATGTTCACCAACTCGGGGATGATGCAGTTCGTCCCGTACTTCCTAGGCGAGGAGACACCGCCGTTCCACCCCCGGCGGGCGGCGTCGGTGCAGAAGTGCATGCGGGCCGGCGGCAAGCACAACGACCTGGACGCCATCGGCCGCTCGCCCCGCCACCTCAGCTTCTTCGAGATGCTCGGCAACTTCAGCTTCGGCGACTACTTCAAGACTGAGACCATCTCCTGGGCGTGGGAGTTCGTCACCGAGACCCTGGGCCTCGACGGCGACCGGGTCTGGGTGACCTGCCACGTGTCGGACGACGACGCCGCCGCCGTTTGGGCCGACGTGGTGGGCCTGCCCCCCGAGCGGATCCAGCGGCTGGACAAGGACAACTTCTGGGAGATGGGCGAGACCGGCCCGTGCGGCCCATCCAGCGAGCTGTTCTGGGACTTCGGGCCCGAACACGGACCGGACGGCGGCCCGGCCAACCCCGAGGCCGAGCACCGGTTCGTGGAGTTCTGGAACCTGGTCTTCACCGATCAGTTCCGCAACGCCGACGGCTCGCTCACGCCCCTGGAGAACCGCAACGTCGATACCGGCGCCGGCTTCGAACGGATCCTCGGTCTGCTGGCCGGCAGCCCCTCCCTGTACGCCGCCGACTCGATCAGCCGCGTGGTGGACGCCGCCGAGTCCGTCACCGGTCACCGGCTCGGTGAGTCCGAGCAGTCCGACATCGCCCTGAGGTTGCTGGCCGATCACGCCCGCTCGATGACCTTCTTGATCGCCGACGGGGTCATTCCCAGCAACGAGGGCAGCGGCTACGTGCTGCGCCGCATCATCCGCCGGGCCATCCGCTTCGCCTACCTGTTGGGTGTCGAGCAGGCGGTCACCCCGCCCCTGGCCGAGGCCACCATCGAGGTCATGGGCAGCGCCTACGGCGAACTCGAAGCCAACCGCGACCTGATCGAAGGGGTGCTCAGCCGGGAGGAGGACCAGTTCCGTCGCACCTTGCGCACCGGGCTCGGCATCCTGGACGCCGAACTGGCCCAACTGCCCGAGGGCGGCACGGTGGCGGGGTCGGTCGCCTTCCAACTCCACGACACCTACGGCTTCCCGCTGGAGGTGACCGCCGAGATCGCCCAGGATCGTGGCTATGGCCTGGACAGCGCCGGGTTCGAGGCGGCCATGGCCGAGCAGCGGGACCGGGCGCGCCGGGCCGGTCGCAAGGCCGGAGGCGCCGACGCCACCACCGACCTCGTGGCTCTCGACCTGGCCCAGACCGAGTTCACCGGTCGCAGCGAGAACGAGTCCAAGGCCAAGGTCCTGGCCGTGCTCCCCAGCGCCGGCGGTGGAGAAGGAGAGGTCAGCATCGTGCTCGACCGCACTCCCTTCTACGCCGAGTCCGGTGGCCAGGTCGGCGACACCGGGACCATCATCACCGACACCGGCCGAGCCGAGGTGCTCGACACCGTTTCGCCGGTCGGCGGCCTCCACCAGCACGTCGCCAAGATCACCGAGGGCAGCATCGAGCCCGGCCAGGAAGCGCTGGCCACCATCGACGCCGAGCGGCGCGATGCCATCCGGCGCAACCACACCGGCACCCACGTCCTCCACTGGTCGCTGCGCCAGGTGCTCGGCGAGCACGTCAAGCAGCAGGGTTCGCACGTCGATCCCGACCGCCTGCGCTTCGACTTCAGCCACTTCGAGCCGGTGAGCTCTGAGCAGCTTCGCCGGATCGAGGACCTGGCCAACCACGAGATCCTGGACAACGCGCCGGTGCACCACTACGAGACCACCAAGGAGCAGGCCGTCGAGCTCGGCGCCATCGCCTTTTTCGGTGACAAGTACGGCGACATCGTCCGCGTGCTCGAGGCCGGGCGCCACTCGATCGAGCTGTGCGGCGGCACCCACGTCAAAGCGCTCGGCGACATCGGCCCGCTCAAAGTCGTCTCCGAGACCTCCGTCGGGTCGAACCTCCGCCGCATCGAGGCCATAACCGGGACCGGCCCCATCGAACGCATCCGCTCCGAAGAATCCCAGCTGGCCGAAGCGGCCGAATTGGTCGGCGTTCCCGTCGGTGAGCTCACCGACGGCATCCGCAAGCGGCTGGCCGACCTCAAGGCGCTGCGCGAGCAGGTTGGGCTCCTCAAGCGGCAACTTGCCTCCGGGGCGGCCGGAGACCTGGCCGAGGCGGCGATCGACGGTGTGGTGGTGGCCCGGGTCGACGGGCTCGACCGCAACGCCACCCGCGACCTGGCCGTCGCCCTGCGCGACAAGCCCGGCATCCGGGCCGTCATCCTCGGCAGCGCACCCGAGAGCGGCGGCGTCGCCCTGGTGGCGGCGGTCACGCCCGACAGCGGGTTGGACGCCGCCACCCTCATCGCCGATGCCGCCAAGACGGTCAAGGGCGGCGGCGGCAAAGATCCCCTGCTGGCCGCCGCCGGCGGCAAGGACCCGTCCCAGCTCGACGCCGCCCTCGACCAGGTCCGGGTGGCGGCCGGGATCGGCGCATCATGAGCCGCGTCGTCGGCCTGGACCCCGGCTCCAAGCGGATAGGCGTCGCGGTGAGCGACAGTGAGCGGAGCACCGCCGTCCCGGTGGCGGTGGTCGAGGTCACCCGCGAACGCCCGGCGACGCTGCGGCAGCTGGCCACCCTCATCCGCGCGTACGAGGCCACCGAGGTGGTCGTCGGCCTGCCGACTTCGCTTGACGGCGTCGAGCGCGCCGCCGCCGCGCAGGCCCGCACGCTCGGCCGCCAGCTGGCCGAGCTCACCGGCCTGCCGGTGGGCCACCACGACGAGCGGCTCACCACCGTCACCGCCGACCGCCTACTGGCGGAGGCCGGTCACGACAGCCGCTCACGGCGCAAGGTCGTCGACCAGGTGGCGGCGGCGGTCATGCTGCAGTCGTGGCTCGATCGGCACCGGTCCGATCTGCCTGACCCGGCCGACGCCCGGCCCTCGGTGAGCCGGTGACCGACCAGCGCGAGTACGGCCTGGACCTGCACCGGGCCGGGACCGATGAACCGCCGGCGAAAACGCACTACGTCGACGAGAACGGTTATCTGGTAGACGAGCAGGGCCGCTTCATCGACGACGAGGGTTACCTGCTCGAACCCGGCTTTGCGGTGCCCGCCCTTCCTCCATCCGAGCCGGACGGCGACGCCGCCGAAGACTCCACCGTGCCGGCAGGAGCCGAAGCGCCGTCGACCTCCACGGAACCTGCCTTCAACCGGCTGGAGCACGAGGGGCCGGAGAAGCCGCCCATCTCCCGTAGCCGCCACCTGCGCCGCCACGCCGACCAGGCCGGCCCCAAGTTGCAGAGCCTGGTCGAGAGCGTCCGGCGGCCCAAGGTCGGCCCCGACTTCGTCGAGGTGCCGGGCCCCCGTCGCAACGGCCGCAAGCTGGGGATAGCCGTGCTGGTGGTCATGAGCCTGCTCACGGCGCTGGTCGTCGGCGGCTACGTCTGGTACCAGCGCCAGGTCGATCCGCCCGGACCGCCGGGGCCGGCGGTGGTGGTCGAGATCCCGCAAGGCACCTCCACCGGTGGCATCGGTTCGATCCTGGAGAAGCACGGCGTCATCACCAACTCCACCGTGTTCGAGTTCTGGGTGTCGCGGCACAAGCCAGGGCCCCTGCAGGCCGGCAAGCTCACCTTCCGCAAGAACTCCTCCTTCAACGACGCCGTCAAGGTGCTCTCGACCAAGCCGAAGGTCATCTCGGTAGCCACCAAGGTGACCATCCCCGAAGGTTTCACCCTCGCCCAGATCACGGAGCGCTTAGCCGCCAGCCTCCCTGGCACCAGCACGGCCGACATCGACGCCCTGCTAGCCAGCGGCAAGATCAACGCCCCGCTGCTGCCGCCGGGGCAGACCTCGCTCGAAGGTCTCCTGTTCCCCGCCACCTACGACATCACCCAGGGCGAGGGCGCCCAGCAGGTGCTCCAGCAGATGTCGGACACGTTCCAGCAGGCGGCGGCGGCGGTCGGCCTGCCCCAAGCGGTGGCTCCTCTGAGCGTCATCGCTGGGAGACCGATCACCCCCTATGAAGCGGTGGTGGTGGCGTCGCTCATCCAGTCCGAGGCGGGAAGCGTTGCCGAGATGCCGAAGATCGCCACGGTCATCTACAACCGGCTGCGTTCGGGCATCCCGCTGGGAATCGACGCCACCACGCGGTACGAAGCCACCAAGAACGGCACCAAGGTCAACTTCGAGAGCCGGTCGCCTTACAACACGCGCCGCGTGCCGGGCATCCCCCCGACGCCCATCTCGGCCCCCGGCAAGCCGGCCCTGGAAGCGGCACTGCACCCCGCCGACGGGACGTGGACCTACTACGTGCTCGAAGCCCCCGGCCGGCACTTCTTCACCGACAACGTCGCCGAGTTCAACCAGGCGGTCGCCCGTTGCCGTGCCAACAAGCTCGGGTGCTGAGCCCGACCGGCGCCACCCGCCTGGCGGCGGTCATCGGCTTCCCGGTCCGCCACTCGCTGTCTCCGGTCATCCACAACGCCGCCTTCGCCGCCGCCGGGCTCGACTGGGTGTACGTCGCCCTGGAGGTTCCGCCGGGCCAAGCGGGCGCCGCTGTAGCCGCGCTGCGGGGTTTGGACATCGCCGGGTTGTCGGTGACCATGCCCCACAAGGACGACGCCGCCCGCGCCGTCGACCGGTGCACGGCGGTGGCCAGCCGACTCGAAGCGGTCAACTGCGTGTACCGGGACGGCGGCCTGCTGGTGGGTGACAACACCGACGGAGCCGGGTTCGTGGACGGGCTCCGCCTCGACCACCACGTGGACCCGAGCGGGATGCGTTGCGTGGTGCTGGGTGCCGGCGGCGGCGCCCGCTCGGTGGTCCAAGCCTTGGGTGAGGCGGGTACCGCCGACGTGGCCGTGCTCAACCGGACGAGGTCCAAAGCCGAGGTGGCTGCGGCGCTGGCCGGTCCGGTCGGGCGGGTGGGTGACATGGCAGACGTGGCCGCAGCCGAACTGGTGGTCAACGCCACCCCGATCGGGATGGGCGGCACGGCGGCCCCGGCCAGTCTCCCGTTCCCTGCGACATCGCTGCGGACCGGCCAGATCGTGGCCGACCTGGTGGTCCACCCTGTGCGCACCGCCCTGCTCATCGAGGCCGAAGCTCGCGGTGCGGTGCCGGTGGACGGCCTGTCGATGCTGGTGCACCAGGCTGCTCACGGGTTCCGCCGCTGGACAGACCAGGAGCCTCCTCTCGACGCCATGCGAGCCGCCGTCGCCCACCTGCGCTCCACCTGACACGAGTCACCGAAAGGTTGGGGCCCCGGCCGGGAAGACGACACAGCCACGAGCGCGGCATTGCATGCCGCGTTCAGGTGGAGGAGGCCGGGGTTGGGGCCCCGGCCGGGAAGACGACACGGCCACGAGCGCGGCAATTCATGCCGCGCTCAAGTGGAGGAGGCCGGGGTTGGGGCCCCGGCCG
>JAABUM010000135.1_pt1 | contig 147583 bp, 137 predicted proteins | sample 5559161 | NCBI WGS metagenome assembly JAABUM01 (sample SAMN10711868, study PRJNA513369) | rock metagenome | isolation source: Antarctica rocks | place: Antarctica: Victoria Land, Siegfried Peak nord | reverse complement strand
ATCCGCGCCTGGATCAAGAACTGGAATGCCAACCCCCAGCCGTTCATCTGGACCAAGACTGCCGACCAGATCCTCGAGTCAATCGCCCGACTTCTCAAGCGAATTAACGACGGAGGACACTAGTGGCCTCCGAGCACCTGGGCGATGAGGTGGGCGAAGGCGTCCTCGCCGGCGACGGTGAGGTGCACCCCGTCGCCGACGAAGTACTCCGGGTGGTTGGCCGAGGCCGCGTTCCAGTCGGCGAGGACGGCGTTGGGATGGCGGCGCACCGTGTCGGCGAGCAGGCCGTTCACCGGGCCCTGCCACCGCCGGGGAACGCGGACGTTGACCACGACGACCCGGGTGCGGTCGCTGAGCACGTCAAGGGCGGCGTCGAACGTCTGCGCGGCGAAGACCCCGTTGTCACCGGAGTGGATGACGACGACGGGAGGCAGCCGTCCTGCCCGCTGCAGGTAGCGCAGGTCACTGACCAGCGCTGTGGGCTGCCGACCCACGACCGCATTGACGCGGATGCCTGGCACCGCCTGATGCAGCGCGGCGCTGGCCCCCAGCATGACCGAGTCGCCGTAGGCGAGCACCTGCGGGCTGGGTAGTGCGGGCTTCGGTGTGACGGGCTTCGGTGTGACGGGCTTCGGTGTTGCGGGCTTCGGTGTCGCCAGCAGGGACGGGCGGGGGCTCGGTGTGGCCGGGTGCGATCGCGCGCTGTTGGGGGCAGCTGGCGCTGGGCGTCTCGGTGCGGCAGCCGGTGAGGCGGACGGGGTCGGCCGCTTCGGGGCAGGCGAGGCAGGTGAGGCGGGCGCGCCCGCCGGTCCGCCGTCCAGCGGCCTTTCCGGGTAGGGCTGGTCGAGCACCTGGGAAGCCCCGGCAGGTGGGCGGTCGATGATGAGCCCTGCCCCGATCAGCACGATGGTGATCCCGGTCGCCAGCGCGACCCGTGCCGTCAGGTCCTGCTGGGCGCTGGCGGTGCGGCGCAGGCCGGCGACCATGGCGGGGCGCACCCGCTTGAGCGCGCCCGCCCTGACCGGGGTCTCGACCAGCCACCAGGACAGCTCAGTGAGGGTGGCCGTGACGGCCAGCCGAAGCAGCAGGCTGGGCAAGCCGCTCAGCGGCATGTCGAGGCCGGGCCGGGTCAGCTCGAACACCGGCCAGTGCCACAGGTACAGGCCGTATGACCGCTCCCCGACCCACCGCAGTGGCTGGCCCCCGAGCAGGCTGCCGAGGAAGGACTGCGGGTGGGCGAGTGCGGCCACGGCCACGGCCGCCACCACGGAGAGCAGCAGGAACCCGCCGCGGTACAGCAGCGACGAGAACTCGTCGACGCCGGCGTACGCCACGACCAGCCCGACCAGCGCGAGGCCACCGGCGGCGTCGAGCACCTTGCGGCGACTGTCGGTCAGCTGCGGCAGCCGGCCGAGCGGCCAGACCGCTGCCAGCGCGGCGCCCAGCAGCAGGCCGCACGCGTGGGTGTCGGTGCCGTAGTACACCCGCGACGGGTCGTTGGGGACCGGGTACCCCGAGCGCACCGACAGCACCGCCATGACAGCCGTCGACGCCAGCGCACCTGCCACGGCCACTCGGGCCACTACCCGGCGCTGTCCGGCGGCACCCAGACGACGGAAGGCCAGCAGCACGAGCAGCAGCAGTGGCGGCCAGAACAGGTAGAACTGTTCCTCGACCGCGAGCGACCACAGGTGAAGCAGCAGCGGCGGGCGGCCCATCCGCTCGAAGTAGGACTGGTGGGCGAAGATCGAGTGCCAGTTCGAGAAGTAGCCGACCGCGCCGAACAGGTCACGGCGCAGCTGCGCCACCGCGTCGGGGGCGAGCTGCATTGCTGCAACCGAAGCAACCACCAACATCAGCAGAAGCCCGGGCAGCAGCCGGCGGGCGCGGTGCCGGTAGAACCGCACGAAGTCGACCCGCCCACGGTCCTGCCACTCGGTCAGCAGCAGACCGGTGATCAGGTAGCCGCTCAGCACGAAGAACGCGTCGACGCCGAGGAAGCCGCCGGGCAGCCAGGACAGGTCGGCGTGGTAGCCGAGCACGCCGAGCACGGCGACGGCCCGGAGCCCGTCGAGCCCCCGAGCTCGCCGCATGAGCTCATCTTTCTCCACCTCACCCACATCGGCGTTGACCGAGCGGGCAACACACGGCGTGTCCTGCCGGACGTATCGGAACCCGGACGAACGGACGGCCTAACCGCCGTGTTCGATAGGGGGATGAGCGCCTCCGTCCCGCCGTCCCTGTCCCAGCGTCCTGCCTGGACGGCTCTCGCCGGCCACGCCGAGCAGGTCCGCGGCACCCACCTGCGCGAGCTGTTCGACACCGACCCGGAGCGCGGTAGCAGGTTCACAGCCGAGGCGGTCGGGATCTTCCTGGACTACTCCAAGAACCGTGTCACGGACGAGACGCTGAGCCTGCTGCTCCAGCTGGCCGAGCAGTCCCTGCTGCGGGAGCGCATCGACGCGATGTTCGCCGGCGAGAAGATCAACATCACGGAGGACCGCGCGGTGCTGCACGTCGCGCTCCGCGCCCCTCGCGGTGAGCGGATCGAGGTCGACGGCCACGACGTGGTGCCGGACGTGCACGAGGTGCTGGGCCGGATGGGCGAGTTCGCCGACAAGGTCCGCAGCGGAGAATGGACCGGGCACACCGGCAAGCCCATCCGTACGGTGGTCAACGTCGGCATCGGCGGCTCCGACCTGGGTCCGGTGATGGTCTACGAGGCGCTGCGCCACTACAGCGAGCGCGACCTGGCCTGCCGCTTCGTCTCCAACGTCGACGGCACCGACTTCGCGGAGGCGACCCGCGACCTCGACCCGGCGGAGACGCTGTTCATCATCTCCTCGAAGACCTTCACGACCGTCGAGACGATGACCAACGCGAATACGGCGCGCAGCTGGCTGCTGGACGCGCTGGGCGACGACTCCGCCGTCGCGAAGCACTTCGTCGCCGTCTCGACCAACGCCGAGGCGGTGAGCGCGTTCGGTATCGACACCGCCAACATGTTCGGCTTCTGGGACTGGGTCGGTGGCCGCTACTCGATGGACTCGGCGATCGGACTGTCGACGATGCTGGCCATCGGACCCGAGCAGTTCGCCGAGATGCTCGCTGGCTTCCACGCCATGGACGAGCACTTCCGCACCGCACCGCCGGAGGCCAACCTGCCCGTGCTGCTCGGGCTGCTCACCGTCTGGTACTGCGACTTCTTCGGTGCCCAGACCCAGGCGGTGCTGCCGTACGACCAGTACCTCAAGCGCTTCCCGGCCTACCTGCAGCAGCTGACGATGGAGTCCAACGGCAAGTCGGTGACGCTGGCCGGCGACGCCGTCGAGACCGACACCTCCCCGGTCTACTGGGGCGAGCCGGGCACCAACGGCCAGCACAGCTTCTACCAGCTCATCCACCAGGGCACCCGGCTCATCCCGGCCGACTTCCTGGGCTTCCTGCACTCGCTCAACCCGCTCGGTGACCACCACGACCTGCTGACCGCCAACGTCTTCGCGCAGACCGAGGCGCTCGCGTTTGGCAAGACCGCCGAGCAGGTCGCCGCCGAGGGCACTCCCGACGCTCTGGTGCCGCACCGCGTCTTCGCCGGCAACCGGCCCACCAACACGCTGCTGCTCGACCGGCTCACGCCCTACGCCCTCGGCACCCTCGTCGCGCTGTACGAGCACAGCGTCTTCGTGCAGGGCACGATCTGGGGCGTCAACTCCTTCGACCAGTGGGGCGTCGAGCTCGGCAAGGTGCTGGCCAAGCAGATCGCGGACGAGCTGATGGCCGAGGGCGAGCCGCAGCTGTCGCACGACAGCAGCACCACGGCGCTGATCAACCGCTACCGGGCGGCGCGAACGGGCGCCTGAGGCGGTAGCACGTGCTCAGACCAGCAGTTGTTGGCTGGCCAGCTCCCGGTAGAGCGGGCTGGCCTCGACCAGCTCGTCGTGCCGGCCGACAGCGACGACGCGGCCGGCATCGAGCACCACGATCTGGTCGGCGTCGACCACCGTCGACAGCCGGTGCGCCACGACCAGCAGCGTCCGGTCGCGCGCCACCGCGTCAACCGCCCGCCGCAGCAGCGCTTCGTTCCGGGCGTCGAGGTTGCTCGTCGGCTCGTCGAGCAGCAGCAGCGCCGGTGCGGCCAGCAGCGTGCGCGCGATGGCGAGCCGCTGGCGCTCCCCGCCCGAGAGCAGCACGCCGCCGTCGCCCACCTCGGTCTCGAGGCCGGCCGGCGCTCGCTCGATCAGGTCACGTAGGCCGACAGCGTCGACAACGTCCTGCAGCTGCGCCTCGCTGGCCCCGGGAGCAGCCAGGAGCATGTTGTCGCGCAGCGAGCCTGCCAGCGCCGGGGCGTCCTGCTCGACGTAGCCGAGCTGGCCACGCAGGACGGCCCGCGGCAGGTCGCGCACGTCGACCCCGCCGAGGCGCACGGCGCCCGAGGTGACGTCGTAGAAGCGCTCGGCCAGCGCCAGCACGGTGGTCTTGCCGGCACCGCTGGGGCCGACGAGGGCAGTTCGGGTCCCGCGTGGCACCCGCAACGACACGCCCTGCAGGACCGGCACCCGGTCGTCGTACGCAAAGTGGACGTCGTCGAGCTCCAGCAGCGGCGCGGCGCTGAGCTCGGGCAGGGCGGCGGTACCACCGTCGGGCTCGGCCGGCAGCGCAAGGATCTCCTCGACCCGTGCCAGCGCGCCGAGCCCGGTCTGCATCGTCGTCCAGGCTTGCAGCGCCTGGCCGAGCGGCAGGACGAGCAGGAACAGGTACAGCACGAAGGCCACCAGGTCGGCGACCGTGATGTCCCCTCGCGCGACCCGAGCACCGCCGAGGCCCAGGACGAGCAGGAAGCTGCCCTGCACCGCCAGCGACCCGGCGGGAGCCACCTTGGCCTGCAACCGGGCGGTGCGCAGCCCCGCCTCGTACGCCTCGGTCGCGGTGGCCGCGACGGCAGCGGCCTCGCGGTCCTCGGCACCGCTCGCGCGGATGGTCCGCACGGCGGTCAGGGCGCGTTCGACGGCCGCCGTCATCGCACCGACCCGCTCCTGCGCCTGCCGCGAGAGCGCCCGCACCCGGCGGGAGACGGTGAACACCAGTCCCAGACCGACCCCGACCGCGAGCAGCGTGACCACGAGCAGTACCGGGTCCAGGAGCGCCATCCCGACCGCGGCGCCGAGCACCACGATTACGCTGCTGGCGGCCTCGACCAAGCCACTGGTAACGACCGCACGCAGCAGCGTGGTGTCGGCGCCGACGCGCGAGAGCAGGTCGCCGGTGCGGCGCCGGTCGTGCTCGGCGACCGGCAGGCGCAGCAGGTGCCCGGCGAGTCGGGTCCGGGTCCGCAGCACGACACCCTCGGCGGTGCGCTGCAGCAGGTAGCGCTGCAGCGCGCCGAGCAGCGCGACGCTCACCACGACGGCGAGCAGCAGTAGCACGGGCGACGCGAGGGGACCGCGGCTCTGTACCGCTCGCAGCACACGCCGCACCAGGAGGGGCTGCAGCAACGAGCCGGCCGAGCCGATAAGGGCGAGCCCGGCCACGCCCAGCAGGACACTGCGGTGCTCGCGCAGGTAGGGCGCAAGGGCGCTGAGGCCCGGTGACGGCCTGCCGTCCCGGCTCACGCCGGCTGGCCGCCTGCGCCGCCGACCCGATGCGGCCGCAGAGCGGGCGCGCGTGTCGTCCGACCAGGCGCGATCATGGAACTAGCCTAAGTCCGTCACCGCCAACGAGGCCGCCCGTGGCGCCGGTGATTGTCAGCTCGCCCCCCCGACCTCGAGGTCGTGCCGGGGCGTCGACAGCCCCGGCGGGCGTCGGCCGACCAGCCGGTCGCGAGGACGAGGACAATCTCCCCCGACCAGAGGAGGTGCTCGCCGGGGCTGTCGCGCCATCGCGCACGGATTCGCGCGCGAGGCGGGCGTTACTTTGCCGACGGGCCTGGATATGGTCCCCTCGATGAGCGGGATGGTGGTGCAGCTCGACACGGCATCGGTGTTGAGCCGGTACCGATCAGCTGTCGACGAGACCGTCACCGAGCTCTCGCTCCTGCCCGCCAACCCTGCCGCCGCGTCCGTCGCCGCGCTGGTGGGCAGCGGGCTGCAGCACCACGACGTCGCCGGGGTTCTCGCCCAGGCCCCCGGCGGGGTCCAGCGGGTCATCGAGCAGGCTGTCGACGAGCACCAGCGCTTCAGGCCATCCGTAGCCTCCAATGCTGCAAGCGCCGCCGCGCTCGTCCGCATCCTGCTGCTGCAGCAGATCGACCTGGCGTGGTGGGCGGAGGCCCCGGACTTCGCCCTTGCCGACGACGTCGCCCGGTCGCCGGCCCTGGTCGACCTGCGCGAGGCACGGTCGGCCGGCGGGGTCCGGTTCGGTTTCGGGGTCGCGTCCGACCGGCTGCACCGCCGGGTCCGCGACTACGCGGTGCAGCGAGCGCGGCCGTCGTGGGAGCCTCGCGGGCCGGGGCTGCCCTTCGTCCGCGCCCGGCCCGAGATGGTGGCGCTGCTCAACGAGGTCGCAGATGCGGTGGCGCTGGCGGCACCGGCCAACACGCCGCGGCTGTGGGTGAGCAGCATCGTGCGCAGCGTCGCGCACCAGCAGCGGCTCCGGTCGCTGGGCTACAGCGCGCTGCTGCCCAGCGCCCACTGCCGCGGGTGGGCGGCCGACATCGAGATGTGGTGGTTCGACAGGTTCGGCGCTTCCGCGGCGTTGCGCGGCGTCCTGCAGCAGTACCTGCATGCGGGCGTGCTCAACGTCATCGACGAGGGACGCGCGTGGCACGTCTGCCTCGCACCGACGGCCACTTCGCGGTACGCGGCGGCGGCGCAGCAGCTGGACCGCCCGACGCGGCGCCTGAAGCTCTGGCCCTGATGTGCGGCATCGCCGTGCTTGTCGCCCCGGAGGCCGAGCGCTTCCGGCAGACGTTCGAGCAGATGGTGGAGGGCATCCGTTGCCGGGGTGAGTCCCTGGAGACGACGACCGACCCGGGCGCGTTGCTCGCTACCTCGCGGCTGAAGATCGTCGACCGGGAGCGGGCGGTGCAGCCGTGGACGTCGTCCGACGCCCGCTGGGCGCTCTGCTACAACGGCGAGGTCTTCAACCACGCCGAGCTCCGCGCGCGGCTGGAGGCGCAGGGACACGTGCAGCGCTCCTGCTCCGACACCGAGGTTGTGCTCGAGGCACTGCTCGCCTGGGGCGAGCAGGCGCTGCTGGAGTTCCGCGGGGAGTTCGCGCTGGCGTTGCTCGACCGGACCGGCTCGGTCTTGCTCGCCCGTGATCCTGCGGGGGTGAAGCCGCTGTACTGGGCGCGGGGAGCTGACCGGCTGCACATCGCCTCGGAGATCAAGGCGCTGACGGGCCTCGGGGTGCCCGTGCACGAGGTGCCGCCGGGCTCCTGCGGCCGCGGGTCCGCGGCGGCCGACCCCGTGTTGGCGCCCTACATCGACCTGCTGCGGCTGGGGGAGGGCGAGCCGGCGATCACCGACGTCGACGAGGCCAAGGCAGTGCTGCGGGAGACCTACCGGGAGTCGGTCCGGCTTCGAGTCGACACCGACCTGCCCGTCGGCGTCATCCTGTCCGGCGGCCTCGACTCGTCGCTGACGCTGCTGCACGTGCGCGAGATGCACCCGGACTGCGTGGCGTTCACGGTCGGCACGGAGGGCAGCGAGGACGTCGCCTACGCGCGCCGCCTCGCGGGCGAGCTCGGCGTCCGGCACGAGGTGGTGACGCTGCGCCCACGTGACATCGGCCTGCGTGACGTGCGCGAGGCCATCCGGCGATCGGAGCTCACCGAGTACGGCGACGCGATCAACGCGGTCGTCTCGCTCAAGATCTTCGAGCGGGTGCGGGCCACTGGTGTCAAGGTGGTGCTGACCGGCGACGGCTCCGACGAGCTGTTCGGTGGGTACGACATGTACGCCCAGGTGCCGCCCGAGGACCGCCGGCGCCTGTTCCTGCACAAGATCAGGCACCTGAGCCGCACCGAGCTGCAGCGCGTCGACCGGACCAGCATGGGCCTCGGCGTGGAGGCCCGCGTGCCGTACCTCGACATCCAGATGCTGCTGCTGTCGATGCGTATCCCGCTCGAGCTCAAGGTCCGCGACGGCTATGAGAAGTGGATCCTGCGCGAGACGTTCGCCGACGTGCTTCCGCATTACATCAAGGCCCGGCACAAGAATCCGATGTCGCACTCCAGCGGGCTGCACGAGCGGATCCGGCTGTTCAAGCCGCTGTTCCCCCGCATCTACCGGTCCTTCGGGTACGACGTCGCGGGTCCGATGCGCCGCGACTTCTCCGTCGTGCTGGCACGGCACGGCAACGACCTGCGGCGAGCCGTCGACGCCGCCGAGCTGGCCGAGGACTACCGGCCGGCCGAGCGCGCGCGTGACTTCGCCGGCGCGCTGAAGTGGAACCTGCGCAGCGTCTTCGCGGCACCCGGCCGGTAGCTGGGCAAACGCGCACCTCCTAGAAGCGGCGGCATTCGGTTGCGCCGCGCCCGCGAGTTGCACCGGCCGGAGGCGAGGGCCGCGGCGATACTCAGTGGCGCCGGCGCGCACACTCTCGCGCCGCGCTAGCTGAGAGTGAGCACATGAAAGCGGACCGCCGGCAACTGTTGCTCGCGTTGGCAGCCGGCACGGCCGGCGTGCTCGCCGGTTGCCGTGACGACGCGACCGCTACCGCGGCGAAGAAGTCAGGCGTTGTCGGGGCGAACAAGGCCAAGGGGGCGCCGAAGCCGCCGGCACCTCAGCTGCCGCCCATCCCACCGCCGCACCCGGGCGCGCCGGAGGTCGTGTTCGAGCTCCCGCAGAAGGCACGAATCGCTCTGACCATCGACGACGGGTTCAGCACGCGCACCGTGGCCGCGTACGTGCAGTTCGCTGAGGACTCAGGCATCCCGCTGACGTTCAGTCCCAACGGGACCTACCGCGCCGTGTGGGAGCCGCACGCGCCCGTGCTGCGCCCGCTCGTCGCGCGGGGGCAGGTGCAGATCGCCAACCACACGTACTCGCACGCCAGCATGACCGCCAGCGGCGACACCCGCATCCGCCGGGAGATCAACCGCAACGAGGACTGGATCCAGCAGACGTTCGGCACCACGTCGCGCCCTTGGTTCCGGCCGCCGTACGGCTACCACAACAAGCGCACAGACGAGGTCGCCGGGGAGCTCGGCTTCACTCGGATCCTGATGTGGAACGGCACCCTCGGCGACTCGAGCACCGTCAGCGCGGCGACGCTGCTCGCCGAGGCCCGCCGGTACATGGTGCCCGGCACCGTCCTGCTCGGGCACGCCAACCACCCGACGGTCACCCACCTCTACGCCGAGCTGGTGCAGCTGATCCGGGATCGCAACCTGCAGCCCGGCACCCTCGATCAGCTGTTCGGTACCAGCCGCGCGCAGGGCTGATGGTCGGACGTGGACGCGCGTTGTGAATGTGTGGCTCGTCGTCGCGCTGGTGGTGTCGCTGGCGGCGGCGGTCGGCGCCGGTGAGGCGCTGCAGGCCCGCGGGTCGATTTCCGACGCGCACGGCGGCTTCCGCCTCGACCTGCTCGCGGGTTCGGCGCTGACGCTGGCCGTGATCATGTGCTCCTTCATGCTGGCGACCACCTACACGTCCTACGACGGCGCCGGCATCGACGCGAGCCGTGAGGCGGCGTCGGTGTCCGCGGAGTATCAGGCCGCGACCCTGCTGCCGAACGAGTCTGACGCGACCACCGTGAGCCAGGACGTGCTCTGCTACGCACGGGCCGTGTCGAGCGACGAGTGGCCGCACCTCGGGCACCGGGCAACGTCCTCGCACAGGGTCGAGCAGTGGCGCGTGCGACTGCAGAGCGACCTGCGCCGGATCGGCATGACGCGTAACAGTCCCGCGGTCCAGGATCTCCGCACCGCGGACCAGGACCGCGCCTTGACGCATCAGGTCCGGCTGACGACAGCCGTCAACCGCACTCCCCTATACCTGTTCGTCCTGCTGATTGCAGTGGCGGCGGCCGCCATCTTCTTCGTCACCGCCTTCACGGTGCACACCATCCCCCGGCGGCTTCGGGTGGCGGTGGTGGGAGTCCTGACCCTGCTGCTGGCGGGCACGCTCGCCGTGATCATCGACCTGAACCACCCCTACAACGGGGTGAGCCGGCTGGGTCCGGAGGCGATGAACCGGGCGACGGCGATGAACGCGGCCAACTACTCGGATCTTTTCCAGGGCGCCCGCATCACGGCGTGCGACGCGGAGGGCAGGCGGACCGTCTGAGGTCTCGGCGCTCGCTGGCGTGCGGCCGCGCGAATTCGCCCGGCCGGACGCGGCAACGGCCGCCACGATTGCTCGAAGGCGGCCGTTGCGGTCAGCAGGTGCGGCTCAGAACCGGACGTAGTCGTACTCCACGGCCATCTGGTTGATGCCCTGCGCCGGCGGAGCGATCCAGCCGGCGAACTCGCCCGGGGTACGGAACGGCACCATCAGCTCGGCCACCTGCTGGCGGTCCTCCGGAGAGGGAACCCACTCGCCCTTGCGGGCCTCGAACGCCTCGGGGCCGATGACCTCGCCCTCCGGCGTGATGCCCTTGCCCGCGTAGGTGCCGACCTTGCGGAAGAAGCCCTCGTGCGGCAGGGTCAGCCGCTCGTCGAGGCCAGCATCTTCGAGGGCCTGGTTCCAGCGGCGGACGCCGTTCTCGCAGTCGGCCACGTACTCGTCGCGCAGGTCGAGGTTGAGCGCGCTCAGCATCGGCACGGTCTTCTGGGCGATCGTCCCGTCCTCGACGACGTTCATCTCGCGGGTCTGGTCGAGCAGCACGTGGTCGTCCTTGCGGCGCGTCTCCTGCCAGCGGCCCTTCAGCCCCGAGGTGAAGTAGTTGCCGGCGTTGGTGGACTGCTCGGAGCCGAACAGGTCCATCGAGACGGCGAACTGGAAGTTGAGGTACTTCTGGATCACCGACAGCGGGATGCCACCGTGCGGGAAGACGTCGTCGGTGCCGTGCTGCTTCATGAGCTCGGCGGTGCGCTCCACGGTCCGCTGCACGCCGGTGGTGCCGACGAACATGTGGTGCGCCTCCTCCTTGAGCATGAACTCGCAGGTGCGCGCCAGCGGGTCGAAGCCCGACTCCTTCAGGGTCCCGAGCTGGTATTTGCCGTCGCGGTCGGTGAAGTAGGTGAACATGAAGAACTGCAGCCAGTCGGTGGTGTCCTCGTTGAACGCCCCGAGGATGCGCGGGCTGTCGACGTCACCGCTGTTGCGCTTGAGCAGCTGCTCGGCCTCCTCGCGGCCCTCGCGGCCGAAGTAGGCGTGCAGCAGGTAGACCATCGCCCAGAGGTGGCGGCCCTCCTCGACGTTGACCTGGAACAGGTTGCGCATGTCGTACAGGCTCGGGGCGGTGGCACCGAGGTGACGCTGCTGCTCCACGCTCGCCGGCTCGGTGTCGCCCTGCACGGTGATGAGGCGCATGAGCTCGGCGCGGTACTCCCCGGGCACGGTCTGCCACGCCAGCTCCCCCTTGTGCTGACCGAAGGCGATCCGTCGCTCGGGGTCGCGCTCGGCCAGGAAGATGCCCCAGCGGTACTCCTCCATCGGCACGCGGTCGAAGTGGGCCCACCCGTCACGGCCGATGGCGGTCGCGGTCCGCAGGTACACGTCGTGCGTCGGGATGGACGGCCCCAGCGTCTTCCACCAGTCGATGAACTTGGGCTGCCAGCCCTCCAGGGCGCGCTGCAACCGGCGGTCGTTGGCGAGGTCGACGTTGTTGGGGATGCGCTGGGAGTAGTCGATGGGGCTGGTCGGCCCGGTCGGCTCGGGCGCGGTCCCCGTTTGCGTGGTGGTCGGTGCGGTCATCTGCTCGCCCTCCAAAGCCAAGAACAGCTACGGTGCCTGAGAATCTACGTTGTTCTATCCTACCGTCACAAGTATGTAGCACGTCGGTCGGTAATGCAACCCCTGCACGCGACTCAGGTCCGACGCTCGGCGTCCCGGCACAGCTGCTCCCAGTACGACTGCGCCCGCTCGTGCCAGCTCGCGTGCCGCTTGTGGAACAGGCTCGCCGCCGCCGGTCCGGGCCAGGACGCCGGCAGCAGCTGCACCGGCAACGCGGGGTCAAGGAAGGGGAAGCGGCGCCACTCCTGCACCAGCTGGATCTGCGCGCGAAAGGCGTCAGCCGCCGTGCGGACGGAGTCAACCGAGAAGGCCGCCAGCAGCTCGCCGTACCTGCGCTCGACGTCGCCGAGGGTCCACGCATCGGCGACGACCTGCATCTGGTCGCCTACCGCACCGAAGGGGCCGGTGAAGCTGAACGCCTGCACCTGCAGCTCCTCGACGATCGCTGCTACCTCCTTCTCCTTGCCTGTGTCCGGCGTCACCCACACGCCGGGCAGGGGCGAGCCGAGGCCGGCCCAGGTGAGCCTGGTCCGCAGCCGGTGGCGCAGCTGGCGCTGGGTCTCCGGCACGCTGAGGGCGAGGACCAGCCAGCGACCGTCCCACTCCTCGACGTTGCGCCCGAAGCCGTAGATCCGTTCGGAGCCCTCGCTCAGCAGCCTGGCGCCGTTCGGCGTCAGCTGCCAGCGCACCCGCCGGCCGTCGCGTTCGGGGCGCAACAGGTCCTCGGCGGCCGTCCGCGAGAGCGCCTGCCGGGCCGCCTTCTCCTCGACGCCGACCTCGCCCAGTGCGGCCACGAGAGCGCCCGTCCACGCCCTGCCATCGCGGGGTAGGACGAACTCCCCGAGCACGGTCAGGAGCAGGGATCGTGCGCTGGCCGCGCCCGTCTCGCGCCGCCGCTCGTCCGGGGCCGTCGCCATCACCCCATGATCCCACAAGGGAGCCGTACCTGTGACAGCCGCTTGACGGTGCGCCAAGCGCTCGTGGCACCTGCCGGTGGCGGGGGCGGCCCTCAGCGGGCCCGTGCGGCGCAGTGCCACACTGCGTCTGTGCTGCTCGCGAGACCAGGAGCCTGAGGTGCTGGACGGGCACGTGCTCGTCGACGCCCACGTTCACGTCCCCGTGCTGTCGAGCGTGGCCACCGCGTGGGCCGACTGGGCCCGGCAGTTCGGGGTCGACGGAGTGCTCGACGACTGCTGGCAGGCTGACGGGACCCCCGACCCCGAGGCGCTCGACGCGCGCTTCGCCGCCGACGGCGTCGATGTCGCCCTGCTGTTCTGCGAGTACAGCCCCAAGGCCACCGGTTATCAGTTGTTCGACGACCTGCTGCCGGTCGTGCAGCACAACCCTCGGCGCTTCCGGCCGGTCGCCAACGTCAACCCGCACCTGCACTTCCCGATCGCCCGCGAGCTCGAGCGCCAGCTCGACCTCGGCGCTGCCGCGCTGAAGATCCATCCGGTGCACGGCGGGTTCCGGGCCGACGACGCCGCGTTGTACCCGGCGTACTCGGTGCTGGTCGAGCGGGGGGTCCCGCTCGTCGTGCACTGCGGCACCAGCACGTTCCCGGGCTCCACAAACGCCTACGCCGACCCGATCCTGCTCGACGCGGTGCTGCGGGACTTCCCGGAACTCGACGTCGTCCTCGCTCACGGCGGCCGCGGCTGGTGGTACGACGCGGCCGCGTTCCTCGCCCTCAGCCGTGAACGGGTGTGGCTGGAGCTGTCCGGCCTTCCTCCCAAACGCCTGCCTGAGTACTACGCGAAGTACGACCTGGGCCGCCTCGCGCGCAAGTGGATCTTCGGCACCGACTGGCCGGGGGTTCCCGGCGTGGCAGTCAACGCGCGGGCGGTCGCCGGCCTCGGGCTGCCGGACGACGTCGTCGCCCTGGTGCTGGGGGGCAACGCCCGCCGCGTCTATGCCGGTCTCGACCCCGTTCTCGCCTAGGAGCCCCATGCCCGTCTACGTGCTCGACGACCTCGTCCCCAGCATCAGCCCCACCGCCTACGTGCACCCCGACGCGACCGTGATCGGCGACGTCGTGATCGGCGACGAGGCCTCGGTCTGGCCCAGCGCCGTGCTGCGCGGCGACCACGGCCGGATCACGGTCGGCGCCCGTACCTCCGTCCAGGACGGAACGGTTGTGCACACCACCGAGGAGTGGCCGACCACCATCGGTGCCGACTGCGTGGTCGGGCACAACACGCATCTGGAGGGCTGCGTGGTGGAGGACCGCTGCCTGATCGGCTCGGGCTCGGTGGTGCTGAACCGGGCGCGGATCGGCACGGGCAGCGTGGTCGGCGCCTGTGCGCTGGTCACCGAGGACACCGTCGTGCCCGCCGGCTCAATGGCTCTGGGCGTTCCGGCCCGCAGCCGCCCGATGGTCGGCAACGAGCAGTCCAACTGGATCGACTACGGCGTCGCGAGCTACCGCGAGTCAGCTTCCCGTTATCGCACCGGGCTGCGGCTGTACGACGCGGAGCGCGACACGCCCCGCGAAGGCGTCGTCAGCAGCAGCTGAAAGTGCCGTACTGCCAGGCGACGGTTATTCGGGTAAAGGCGAGTTACTGCGGGGGCGCGAAGAACTCCAGAGCGATGTTGTCGGGGTCGCGGAAAGACAGTCCCGACCCGTAGCCCGCGTCGACGATGCCGCCGTGCACAACGCCAAGGGACTCCAGGTGCGCCTGCCAGTCGGCCAGCTGGCTGCGGTCCGCGCACGCGAATCCCACGTGGTCCAGGCCCACCCGGCGCTCGTCGAACGGCGCACCGGTAGCGCCTTCGGCAAACTCGTGCAGGCCGAGCAGCGTCTCGCCAAGGGCGAACACGACGTGGCGGAACGGCCCGGTGTCCTCGTCGAGCACCGGATCGGTTCCGATCAGCCGCTGGTACCAGGGGACGCTGCGCGACAGGTCGGTCACGGTCAGCGCGACATGGGCGAGGCCGGGAAAGGTCGGCACGCATCCACCTCCTTGTTCGCCGCTGTCGGCCTGCTGCCTGCGGCGGTCAGGGCGGACTATCTCACAGGTGGGAACTGGCTCGCTCCCCGGTTCAGCGGCGAAAGACGTGCGACGCCAGGGCGAGGTCGTCCTCCACGTAGCCGGGCTGCGTGGCGAACCAGCCCGCGGCCCCCATCAGCGCCAGGTCGGCGAAGATGAGCACGAAGGGCCAGGTCCAGCCGCCGGTCGTCTCGTGGAGCACCCCCACGAGAAGCGGCCCGGCGCCGGCGATCACGTAGCCGACGCTCTGGGTGAACGCCGAGAGCGAGGCCGTGGCCTCGGCCGTACGGGTCCGCAGGCCGATCATGGTGAGCGCCAGGGGGAAGGTGCCTCCGGCGGCGCCGGCGAGCAGGGCCCACAGCAGGTCGCCGCTACGCGGGCTGGCCAGCATCCCGACGTACGCCACCAGGTAGCAGGCAAGAAGGACGGCCAGCAGGGGCCGCTGGTCCGGGAACCGCCCGGCAAGGCCGGGCACGACCAGGGCTACCGGCACACTGAGGGCGGCGAGGACCGCGACGAGCAACCCCGCGCGAGTGGGGGACGCCCCTGCTTGCTCCTGGAAGTACAGCGCGAACCACCCGAACTGGATGTATGCCTGCATCGACTGCGCGCCGAAGTACAGCGTCAACGCCCAGGCCTTGCGGCTGTGGTGAACGGCGGGACGGGGTGGGTGCTCCTCGTCCGGCAGCGGCCGGTTGCGGCGAGCCAGGCTCGCCCAGACGAGCGCGCCGACGACGGCCGGCAGCGCCCACACGCCGAGCCCCAGCCGCCAGTTCAGCTCCGCGTGCGACGCCTTGTGCAGCGAGGCGATGGGGACGGTGAGCGCGGCAGCGGCCGTGGTGCCAATTGCCAGCGTCGTCGTGTAGGCAGCCGTCACCAGCGGGACCCGGTCGGCGAAGTGTCGCTTGACCAGCACCGGCAGCAGCACGTTGCCCATCGCTCCGCCGGTCAGCGCGACGACGCTGAGCAGCAGGAACGGCACGGCGACGGCCGCCAGTGACCGGGCCAGTACCCCGGCCGCCATGAGCAGCAGCGCCGCGCACAGCAGCCGCCGCTCCCCGTAGCGGCGAGCCAGCCGCGGCGTCACCGAGCCGAGCAGGGCAAAACTCAGCACCGGCAGCGTCGTCAGCAGTCCTGCGCCGCCTCCGGACAGCCCGACGCCGGCCGACAGCTCCTCCAGCACCGGGCCGACGCTCGTGACGGCGGTGCGCAGGTTGAGCGCCGCGAGCAGGACCGCGATCAGGAGCAGCAGACGTGGCCTCACCAGGGGTGCCTGCCCGGAAGCAGGAGCTCTAGGCCGCGAGGGCGACCTCCGCCGCCGGCTCCAGCGCCAGCTCGAGCACCTGCCGGACGTCGGACACCGGGTGCACAGTGAGTTCACTGAGCACGCTCTCGGGCACGTCGTCCAGGTCCGGCTCGTTGCGCGCCGGGATCAGCACGGTGCGGAGCCCGGCCCGGTGCGCGGCCAGCAGCTTCTGCTTCACGCCGCCAATCGGCAGGACCCGGCCGGTCAGGGACACCTCACCGGTCATCGCGACGTCGTCGCGCACGGGCCGGCCGGACAACAGCGAGGCGATCGCCGTCGTCATGGTGACGCCCGCGGATGGGCCGTCCTTGGGTACGGCCCCGGCGGGGACGTGCAGATGGATGCCGCGGTCCTTGAGGTCGCCGACCGGCAGGCTCAGCTCGGCTCCGTGCGAGCGCAGGAACGACAGCGCCAGCTGGGCCGACTCCTTCATGACGTCCCCGAGCTGACCGGTGAGGGTCACGCCCGTTCCGCCGGTCTCGGGGTCGGACAGCGAGGCCTCGACGAACAGCACCTCGCCGCCGGCCCCGGTGACCGCGAGCCCGGTGGCGACACCGGGCAGTGCGGTGCGCTCGGTCGACTCCGGCAGGAACCGTGGCCTTCCGACGAAGTCGCGCAGGGTGGCGGCCGACACCACCTGCTGCCCGGCTGCGTCGTCCAGGCGCGCGGTGACCTTGCGCATGACCCGAGCGAGCAGCCGCTCCAGCTCGCGGACACCGGCTTCGCGGGTGTAGGTCGAGGCGAGCTCGTGCAGCGCGTCGTCCTCCACCCGCACGTCGTCGCCGGTCAGCCCGGCGAGTTCGAGCTGGCGAGGCAGCAGGTGGTCGCGGGCGATGGTGACCTTCTCGTCCTCGGTGTAGCCGTCGAGCCGGACGAGCTCCATCCGGTCGAGCAGCGGCCCGGGAATCGACTCGAGCACGTTCGCCGTCGCGAGGAACACGACGTCGGACAGATCGAGCTCGACCTCAAGGTAGTGGTCGCGGAAGGTGTGGTTCTGCGCCGGGTCGAGCACCTCCAGCAGGGCCGCCGTCGGATCGCCCCGGTAGTCGGCGCCGACCTTGTCGATCTCGTCGAGCAGCACGACGGGGTTCATCGACCCCGCCTCCTTGAGCGCTCGCACGATGCGTCCGGGCATCGCCCCGACGTAGGTGCGCCGGTGCCCGCGGATCTCTGCCTCGTCGCGGACGCCACCGAGGGCGACGCGGACGAAGTTGCGACCCATCGCCCGGGCGACCGACTCGCCCAGCGAGGTCTTGCCGACCCCGGGCGGGCCGACGAGCGCAAGCACGGCGCCGCTGCGCCGACCCCCGACGACGCCGAGTCCGCGCTGCTCACGACGCCTGCGCACCGCCAGGAACTCGGTGATGCGCTCCTTGACGTCGTCCAGGCCGGCGTGGTCGGCGTCGAGCACCTGCCGCGCCCCGGTGACGTCGTAGCTGTCCTGAGTGCGCGTGCCCCACGGCAGCTCGAGCAGCGTGTCGAGCCAGGTGTGGATCCACCCCGCCTCCGGAGACTGGTCACTTGTGCGCTCGAGCTTGTCGAGCTCCTTCCGCGCAGCCTTACGGGCGGCGTCCGGCAGGTCCGCCGACTCCACGCGGCTGCGCAGGTCCTGCTCCTCGGAGCCGTCCGAGCTGCCGCCGGACAGGTCGCGCAGCTCCTTCTGGACGGCCGACAGCTGCTTGCGGAGCAGGAACTCGCGCTGCTGGCGGTCCATGCCCTCCTGGACGTCCTTGCGGATCGTCTCGGCGACGTCGAGCTCGGCCAGGTGCTCGCGGGCCAGCCGGACCACCAGGACCAGCCGGTCACGAACGTCCGCGGCCTGCAGCACGGCGAGCTTCTGCTCGGTCGACACGTACGGCGCGTAGCCCGCCGTGTCGGCCAGCAGGGACGGGTCGCTGATCCTGGCGATGGAGTCCACCAGCTGGGAGGCGCCCCGCTGGTGCAGGATCGAGGTCACGAGGCCCTTGTACTCGCGAGCCAGTCCGAGCACCTCCTCGTCGTAGGAGTCCGCCACCGGGACATCGGCGGCCTCGACCCACAGGGCCGCGCCGGGGCCGGTCGTGCCCGTGCCGATGGACGCCCGGTGCGTGCCGCGCAGGACGGCGCCCGCCTGTCCGCCGGGGAGCCGGCCGATCTGCTCGACGGTGGCGACGGTGCCGATGCCGGCGTAGCGCCCGGCCAGGCGGGGCACGAGCAGGACCGGCGTCTCAGCCAGCTGGGCAGCGTCGACGGCTGCCTGCACGTCGGTGGTGCCAAGTTCGATGGGGATGACCATGCCCGGCAGGACGACAGCGTCGTCGAGGGGCAGGACGGGGTAGTTGCGACTGTCAGCCATGAGCGTCCTTCTGAGGTTGCGCGTACCTCACTCAATGCTGACCGGGCCCGGGAGATTCCGGTGATGACGCGGCTCACGCTGCTAGCCGAACTGCGGATGGACGCGGGACCGGCCGCGGCGCGGCAACGCGGGACAGGTGGCGGGCGGCGGACGAGGGACAGGGGTGCGGCTGCCGACGGGGACGTCCGGCCTGCTGTCAGCAGTTGGGTGAGACCGGCCCCCGCCAACTGGACAACGCTCGAGAAGGGCAGTTGGCTCTTGCTCGCCGGGGGCGATCCTCGGGCTTCACGAGCATCCGGGAGACCGCTGTGGATCGAGAGACCGCCGTATGGGTTCAGCCGCCGCCGGTGCCGGTGATGCGGGTGATGAGTCCGCTCATGAGGCGCCTGCTGCGCTCGCCCCTCGCGTCCCGACTGCCTCCAGCGTTGACGCTGCTGGAGTTCGCCGGGCGCCGGTCCGGTCGCCGCTTTGCCGTGCCGGTCGGCGTGCACGAGGTGCAGGACGGTTCGGTGGTGTTCACCGAGGCCGGATGGCGACGCAACTTCGCCGGCGGGCACGAGGTCACGGTGCGCCGAGGCGGGAAGCGGCGGCACGGCAGAGGCGTGCTGGTCGAGGACCCCGTCGCCGTGGCAACCGCCCTGGGCGTCGCGCTCGAGCGCAGCGGAGCTCGGAACCTGGCGATCCGCACAGCGCCCGGCCATCAGGTCACGCACGACGACCTCGTTCGGCTGGCGCGGGGCATGGTCCGTCTCGAGCTCGACGAGTGAGCTGACGTCGCCCTGGTTGGCTTGTCCGGAAGCGGCCCGGCGCTGAGGAGTCGTCGTTTTTGGGTGACCGAAGCGGACGCCAAGCCGCCTCGGCACCGATGCCGCTGCTTCGCCCGAGCACGAGGGCCGTGCGAGCATCGCCCACGGGGCCTGATTCCTACCGTGCGGCGACCCGCCCACCGCACGCGGGGGCGGGGGCTCAAGCGCGGCAAACCTGCTACACCCTCTTGACGTGGCGCCATAACTCTGTAGTATGTCGTTTCTACCCGAGTCCTTCGACGACAAGGTTGACAGCGATGACGCTCACCGCCGACCAGGCCCCCGTGACGACCGAGCCCGACGCACCGGAGCACGCGGCTGCGGTCGTCGTCGACTTCGACACCTCGCCTGAGCGTTACAAGCACTGGTCCCTGTCCGTCGACGGCCCCGTCGCCACCCTCACGCTGCTGGTGGACGAGAAGGGAGGCATCGTCCCGGGCTACGACCTGAAGATGAACAGCTACGACCTCGGCGTCGACATCGAGCTGTACGACGCGGTCCAGCGGCTGCGCTTCGAGCACCCCGGCGTCAAGAGCGTCGTCGTCACAGGTGGCCTCGACCGGATGTTCTGTGCCGGGGCCAACATCCGGATGCTGGCGCAGAGCTCGCACAGCTGGAAGGTGAACTTCTGCAAGTTCACCAACGAGACGCGCAACGGCATCGAGGACGCCACCGCCAACTCGGGCCAGACCTACGTCGCGGCGCTCAACGGGACCGCGGCCGGCGGCGGCTACGAGATGGCCCTTGCCTGCGAGCAGATCGTCCTGGTCGACGACGGCTCGTCTGCCGTCTCGCTGCCCGAGGTGCCGCTGCTCGGCGTCCTGCCGGGCACCGGCGGCCTGACCCGGGTGGTCGACAAGCGCTTCGTTCGCAAGGACCGCGCCGACGTCTTTGCCACCCGGACCGAGGGGGTGCGCGGCGCCACCGCCGTGCAGTGGGGGCTGGTCGACGAGAGCGTGCCCATGAGCCGCTTCGGCGACGCCGTGCACGCGCGGGCGCTCGCCGCTGCCGGTGGCTCCTCCCGACCCGATGATGCAGCCGGCGTGACGCTGACCCCGCTGCCGCGCACCGAGTCCGAGGACGGCCTGTCCTACCGCTGGGTCAGCGCAGCCTTCGACCGGGCAGCCCGGCGGGTCGACATCACCGTGCGCGGCCCCGAGTCGGCCCCGCCCGCTGACGCCGCCGGCGTCCTCGAGCAGGGCGTCGACTACTGGCCGATGGCTCTCGCTCGCGAGCTGGACGACCTCATCCTCCGGCTGCGCACCAACGAGCTCGAGCTCGGCACGTGGGTCTTCCGGACCCAGGGGGATGCCGGCCAGGTGCTCGCGTACGACGCTCAGCTCGAGGCCCTGGCCGATGACTGGTTCGTCAACGAGGTGCGGCACTACCTCAAGCGCACGCTCAAGCGCCTCGATGTCACCAGTCGCAGCCTGTTCGCCGTGATCGAGCCCGGGAGCTGCTTTGCCGGGTCGCTGCTCGAGCTCGCGCTCGCCTGCGACCGGCAGTACATGCTCGAGGGAGTGCTGGAGGACGTCGACCCCGACGCCGACCCGGCCACCATCGTCGTGGGGCCGATCAACCTCGGCCCCCTGCCGATGGGCAACGGCCTGACCCGCCTGCAGTCCCGGTTCTACGGCCACGACGGCGAGCTGGCGGCTGTGGCGGCGCGCGCCGGTGAGCCGCTCGACGCTGCGGCCGCCGGCGAGCTCGGGTTGGTGACCATGACCCCGGACGACCTCGACTGGGACGACGAGCTGCGTATCGCCCTGGAGGAGCGCGCGTCTCTCTCGCCCGACGCCCTGACCGGCATGGAGGCGAACCACCGCTTTGTCGGCCCGGAGACGCTCGAGACCAAAGTGTTCGGGCGGTTGACCGCCTGGCAGAACTGGATTTTCATCCGACCCAACGCGAGCGGCCCGGACGGCGCGCTGCGGCGCTTCGGCTCGGGTACCCGCGCGAACTACTCGACCGCTCGGGTCTAGCCCCCGTCCCGTGCTAGCGGCTGCTGCCTGACCAGAAGGAGGCCTCATGACGTATGTGATCGCCAGCGCGTGCATCGACGTCAACGACAAGGCGTGCATGGACGAATGCCCGGTCGACTGCATCTACGAGGGCGACCGCAAGTCCTACATCAACCCCAAGGAGTGCATCGACTGCGGAGCCTGCGAGCCGGTCTGCCCGGTCGAGGCGATCTCGCAGGACCGGCGGGTTGACCCCGACCAGGAGCCGTTCATCGGCGACAACCGGCTGTTCTTCGTCGAGGTGCTGCCCGGCAGGGACGAGCCGATCGGTGCGCCGGGCGGCTCCCGCAACGTCGGGGCCATCGGTGTCGACACTCCGCTCGTTGCGGACTGGGAGGGCTGATGAGCGAGGGGAAGCCCGTCCGGGAGCTGTCCGACGAGGAGCTCGAGCAGCAGGGGACGCACGCGCACGCCACCCGCAACTGGGTGTTCCTGCACGGCACCGCCGACCAGTTCCACCACCACACCGAGCGCATGCTCGAGCTCGAGCAGGAGTACCTGCGCCGCCACCCCAAGCGGACGTGGCAGGGGAGCGGTGACACCCCGCGCGAGGTCGATGAAGCGACCCGCCTGCGGCTGGCGCTGCGCGGGCTGTCGCGTCAGATCGGTGCACTGCTCGCCGATGACCCCGGCGGAGCGCCCGAGGCGGCAGCTGCGGCCGCGCCCGACCAGGTGTCGGCGCTACTCGATCGGGTGCGTTCCGCCGATGGGCGGATGCATCGGTTGGAGCTGCACCAGGCGGCCCGCGAGATCGGCATCGGTCCGGTGGCCCTCGCCGCCCTGTACAAGGGCCCGGACGCGGTGCTGCGCACGGAGCGCGACGAGCGGGTGCTGACCGACAAGGGCGCGGCCGGCGGGCACGCCTTCGTCCCCGAGGCGGAGCGGACCTCACCCCTGCTGGAGTGGATGCAGGAGAGCGCGCCGACGTGGGATGCGGACAAGCAGCGCGTGTTCGCCACGGTTCCGCGCGGCGTCTTCGACTTCGGCGGCGAGGGCGGGGCCGGCCTCTCCGGGGAGTGGTGGTGCGCGCGCGACGAGTCCGGCAAGGCCGTCGGCTACGGCTGGATGGACTCCGGCTGGGGAGATGTCGAGGTGCTGCTCGCCGTTGACAGCGAGGCACAGGCCCGGGGCGTCGGCAGCTTCATCCTTGAGCATCTGGAGCAGGAGGCCTCCAAGCGCGGCGAGAACTACGTCTACAACGTCGTCCGCACGTCGCACCCGGACCGGGAGCGGTTGCACGACTGGCTCGCCGTCCGCGGCTACCGGGGCAGCGACAAGGACGAGGCATTGCGCAAGCGGGTGGAAACTGATAGCCCGTCGGCAGGACGAGGACCGTCGGCGGCCCCGGCGGCACCGGCGGCCCCGCACGAGTCACACGAGTCGCCAACGCCGCACTCCCTGACTTCCTCCGCTTCCGGTGAGAGCGGCCCGGAGGAGGCCGGCGGTTACGTGGAGGTCGAGGACCACAGGTACTGAGAACAGCGGACGGGGCGACTGGCCGACCCGGCAAGCTGGTCTCCCCCCCCGCAAGGGAGACACTGGTCCTGGCCGATCGGGGTTCGGGGGAGCCGCACGTGGGCGAGGCGACGGGCTCCGCACAGCATGGCGGGGCATCCACTGCTGATCCGGCGGTGACCAACCCTGCAGCAGAGGGCATCCCGCACGAGCCCGACTACCGGTTCACGCTCGCCAACGAGCGGACCTTCCTCGCCTGGATCCGCACCTCCCTCGCCCTGCTGGCGAGCGGCGTTGCCGTGGGCAACCTGGTGCCGACGTTCGGTACGGAAGCGCTGCGCAAGACGGCCGCGATCGCGCTGGCCCTGCTGGCCGTCCTCGCCGCCGTGACCAGCGTGGTCCGCTGGCAGCGCGTGCAGGCGGCACTCGACAACGATGAGCCGCTACCCCGCGCCCGTGTCGCCTACGTCCTGGCGGGCCTGCTCACCGTCCTTGCCGTCGCGGCCGCTCTGATCGTGCTGTTCGGACAGGGTGGCCGTGCGTGAGCGCGCCGGAGAACCCTGGGGTCGCTGTCGTCAGAAGCGGCTCCACCGCTCGTCGCCCGTTCGCCGGGCAGGCCGGCCTGCAGGCAGAGCGGACGGCGCTGGCGTGGAACCGGACCACTCTGGGGCTGCTGACCAACGGGGCCCTGCTGTGCCTGCGCGAGGCGCGTGGCCAGGACGCTGCCCCCGAGCTCGTGCTCGGGTGCGCCGCGCTGCTGATAGCTGCGGCTGTCACGGTCCTCAGTCGACGGCGCGTGCGGCTGCTCGCCAGCCGGGGGCAGCCGATCGGTCTGGCGCCCCGCCGGGAGGTCGTCCTCATCGGCTGGTCCGTCGTCGCGCTGTGCGCTGGTGCTGTCGTCGTGCTCGCCCTGCCGGTGCTGCCACGCTTCTAGCGCCGGGCTGCGGGAGATGGCCTTCACGCGGGTAGGAGGGGCGCGTGGACGTGCCGACGCTGGGGATCGAAGAGGAGTTCTTGCTGGTCGACGCCGGCACGGGCGGACTGCGCGAGGATGCCGAGGTGGTGCTGCAGCAGACCGGTGACGACCTCGAGCACGAGCTGCGTTCGGCGATGGTCGAGACCGGTAGCGCCGTGTGTGCCGACCTGGCGACGGCGCGCACGGAGTTGAGCGAGCGCCGAGCAACTGCTGTTGCTGCGGCCGCCCGGGTCGGCGCGCGGGTGCTCGCTACCGGGAGCCACCCGACGGCCACGCCGCACGAGCCGGGCTACGGCGACGAGCCGCGCTACCGGCGCATCGCCGAGGCCTTCGGGGTCGTCAGCCACGAGGCGCTGGTCTGCGGCTGCCACGTCCACGTCGCCGTTCCCGATCGGGAGGCCGGGGTCGCGGTTGTCGACCGGGTGCGTCCGTGGCTCGGTCCCCTCGTTGCCCTTTCGGTCAACAGCCCCTTGTGGCAGGGCCAGGACACCGGCTACCACAGCTGGCGGACGCAGGTCTGGTCCCGTTGGCCCACCGCCGGCCCGACCAGCCTGTTCCACGATCTGACGACGTACGACGCGCGCGCCGACGCCCTGGTCGCCTGCGGGGCAGCGATAGACCGCGCCGCGCTGTACTACGAGGTGCGGCTGTCGGAACAGTGGCCGACCGTCGAGGTGCGCGTGGGCGACGTATGCCTCGAGGTGGACGATGCCGTCCTCCTCGGCGGGCTGGCGCGCGCTCTCGTGATGACGGCCTTGGCTGACCGCGACCGGCCAGCACCCGACGTCCCCGTCGAGCTGCTGCGGGCGGCCACGTTCCAGGCCTCTCACGCCGGGCTGAGCGGCGAGCTGGTCGATCCGGTCGACTGGCAGCTGCGTCCGGCGGCTGCCGTGCTGGAGCTGCTCGTCGAGCACGTCGGCGATGCGCTGGAGCACGCGGGCGATGCCGGCCTGGTCACGGCGGGCATCGCCCGGCTCCAGCGCGAGGGGTCGGGGGCCGATCGCCAGCGGAACGCCTTCCAGCGGGCCGGCAGCCAGGCCGTCATCGACCTCGTCACCCTGCAGCCGGCATCACGCTGATGGGACTGCTCGTGCACCGTGGCGCGCGTCGGTGTCGAGCAGCCCCCGCGGCGGTGCTGCTTCTTGCCCTGGCAGTTGGGTGCGGGTCTGGCGGGTCTGGCGGCACTGGCGGCACTGGCGCACCGGCGGCAGGTGGCACGCCGGCCGCCCCCCGTTCGTCGGTGAGCGGCGGTGCAGCACCAACCCTGTCCGGCGGCGGCGCGGGCACGGTCCCGACGAGCCGAGCCCCGAGCCTCAGCAGGCCTGTCGGCAGCAGCCCCGCCATCACCCTCGCCTTTGCTGGGGACGTCCACTTTGAGGGCAGCTCGCGCGCTGCCTTGTCCGGTGGGCTGGCAGACATCACACCACTGCTGTCGCGTGCCGACCTCGCCATGGTCAACCTCGAGACCGCGGTCACGGGCCGGGGAACTCCTGCGCCGAAGAGCTTCACCTTCCGGGCCCCGCCGTCGGCGTTCGTCGCGCTCAAGAACGCCGGCGTCGATGTGGTGACGATGGCCAACAACCACGGCATGGACTACGGGGCGGACGGGCTGGCGGACTCGCTTGCCGCGTCGCGCCAGGCGGGGGTGCCGGTGGTCGGCGCCGGGGTCGACGAGACCGCTGCCTACGCGCCGTACATCGCCTCGGTGAAGGGCCGGCGGGTTGTCATCATCGGTGCCACCCAGGTGCTCGACGACAACCTGGTGACCGCCTGGACTGCGGGACCCGGCAAGCCGGGGCTGGCGTCGGCGAAGAACGAGGGCCGGCTGACCGCCGCCGTCCGGGCAGCCAGGGCGCACGCCGATGTCGTCGTCGTCGACCTGCACTGGGGGACAGAGCTCATCCAGTGCCCGACGCTGCGGCAGCGCACACTGGCCGCGGAGCTGGCCGAGGCGGGCGCCGACGTCATCGTTGGGTCGCACGCACACATCCTGCTCGGCGGTGGCTGGCTTCCCGGTGCCGGCGGGACCAGCGTTACCGGCCACGCGTACGTCGACTACGGCCTGGGCAACTTCGTCTTCTACGCCGGCACGCCGCAGACACAGCAGAGCGGCGTTCTCACGCTGACCGTGCAGGGAGGCAGACCGACCGCGGCGCAGTGGACGCCGGCACTGATCGGCGGAGGACTGCCGCGGCCCCTGACCGGAGCGGCCGCCACGGAGGCGACCGCGGCATGGAACGGCCTGCGCGCCTGCACCGGCCTGGCTGCCGCGCCTCCCGCCCCCTGAAAGCGGGCCGGTCAGTAGCGGGCGCCGACGACCTGGCTGCCCAGGGGGTCGAGCTCGGTCAGCGCCTCGGCGTCGAGCGTCACGTCGAGGGCGCCCACATTCTGCTCCAGCCAGGTCACCCGCTTGGTGCCCGGGATGGGCACGACCGGGATGTCGAGCCGCTCCTGCTGCGCGCTGACCCATGCCAGGGCCACCTGGGCGGGAGGCACGCCGAGCCGGTCCGCGACCCGCCGCACCGTCCCCGCGATGGCCTCGTTCGCCTCGCCGGCCTCGCCCCTGAACCGCGGGTTGCGGCCGCGGAAGTCCTTGGCCCCGAACGAGGAACGGTCGACGGTCCCGGTCAGGAAGCCCCGCCCCAGTGGGGAGTACGGCACCAGCCCGACGCCGAGCTCGGCCATCACCGAAGCCAGCGCCTCGGGGTCGCGGGTCCACAGCGAGTACTCGCTCTGCACCGCGCTGATCGGGTGCACCGCGTGCGCTCGGCGCAGCAGGTCCTCGCTCACCTCGCTCAGCCCTAGGTGGCGCACCTTGCCCTCGGCGACGAGTTCGGCCATCGCACCGACGGTCTCCTCGATCTCGGCGTCCTGCGCGGGACGGTGCAGGTAGTACAGGTCAATCGTGTCGACGCCCAGGCGCAGCAGCGAGGACTCGCACGACCGCTTGACGTAGCCCCGCTGGCCACGGATGAGGCGCCTGTCGTCGCCGCCCGTGCGGTCGATCCCGAACTTCGTCGCCAGCTGCACCTGCTCCCGCCGGTCGTGGATGGCCCGGCCGACGAGAACCTCGTTGTGACCGTCGCCGTAGACGTTGGCGGTGTCGAGGAACGTCACGCCGAGCTCGATGGCGCGGTGGACCGTAGCGATCGACTCGTCCCAGTCGGCCGGCCCGTACCACTCGCTCATGCCCATGCACCCCAGGCCCTGTGCTGAGACCCGCAGCCCACCCAGATCCACCGTGTTCATGCCCATCCCTTCGGTCTGCCAGACCGCGTTCAGTCGCTGGTGCGGCTGCCCCGCGGTAGCTGAGGACCTCCTGCCCCCGATGGGCAGGACCCGTAACGTGACTGGTCGTGCCTGAGCAATCAGCCCTCCGCCGGGGCCACGTCGACGTCCCTACGCCGGACGGTGCCGCCGATGCCTACCTCACACAGCCCGACGACGCCGGCCAGCATCCCGGCGTCCTCGTCTTCATGGACGGCATCGGCCTGCGCCCACGGCTGGAGCAGATGGCCGACCGCATGGCCGCGCAGGGCTACGCCGTACTCGTACCGAACCTGTTCTTCCGCGCGGGGCGCGCACCGGTGGTGCCCGACCTGGTCGCGCGGCTGCAGACCGAGGACCGAGCCGGCGTCATGGCCGAGCTGCGGCCGCTGATGCAGGCGCTGACGCCGCCGGTCGCCGCCCGCGACACCCAGGCCTACGTCGACTTCCTGGTCCACCAGCCCGGCGTGGCAGACGGGCTTATCGCAACGACGGGCTACTGCATGGGTGGAGCGCGCTCGCTGCGTGCCGCGGCGCAGCTGCCCGACCGCGTCGTCTCGGCGGCCAGCTTCCACGGCGGCAACCTCGCGCCGGACGACCCCTCGGGGCCGCAGCACGGTGCGCCCGCCATCCGCGCCGAGCTCTACTTCGCTCACGCCGACAGCGACGCCTCCATGCCTCCTGAGCAGGTGAAGCGGCTCGAGGCGGCGCTCGACGCTGCCGGTGTCACGTACCGCTCGGAGCTCTACGCCGGAGCGGCGCACGGCTTCACGATGAGCGACATGCCCGTGTACGACGCGGCAGCCGAGCAGCGGCACTGGGACGCCCTGCTCGGACTGCTCGCCCGGGCACTGCCCGCACGCTGACGGCGACGGCCTATAACTGCTCCGTCAGGGCCGGATCAATTGCCAGGTCAAGCTCTCGTGCGCTGGCAGCCAGGCGCTTGTCGCGTGTCCACAGGCAGGCGTCGTCGGCGGCCATTCGTGTAGCGGCAAGCAGCTGGACGTCGACGTAGCCGACGCCGCGACCCATCAGGCGATGGCGTTCGATAAACACGAGGGTCTCGTCGGGCGTTAGCACCGGGGCGGCTGGAAGGGTGCTTAGCAGTCCGAGGACTTCCTGTCGCTGTGACAGGTGGCCCAGTGCCAGCTCTCCGGTCACCCAGGGATGGCCGAGGACGAGGCCGCCTTCGAGCAGCCGCCGCAACGCCGGGTCGCCGACACGAAGGTGGTCGACCCATACCGATGTGTCGACCAGGATCACCGTGGTGCGGGACGGCGCCGGGACGCCGGAGTGAGCTCTGGTTCGGTCCCTCCCATCCTCGCGAGACGCCGCGCGCTCTCGCGTTCGATGAGCGCGCGCAGAGCCTGACGGACCAGAGCACTCTTCTCCGTTGTACCCGTAAGGCGCCGGGCTTCGGCGAGGAGATCGTCGTCGAGAGCCAGAGTCGTTCTCACGGGCTCCATCTTGGCACGACTATGAACATCGGATGACGACGGTCGTCGTGCCCGTGTCCTTGACGGGTCCCACCTGCGCGCTGCCTCTTCGCCGTGCAGTGGGGGCACACTGGTTCGTGTGGCTCGGAGGGACGGATCGGCGGCTCGTCGCGGTGCGCTCGGCGAGCTGGCGGCTGCTGTCAGTTCTCGCCGCCGGCGCCTGGGCGGTCTGCTCGCCCTCGTCGGCGTGCCCCTCACCACCGTTGCGCTGACCGCGTCCCGCTCCCAGCTCTCGCTCGCCGACGACCTGCTCGTCTACCTGCTGCTCGTCGTCGCCGTCTCGGTGGTCGGGGGCTTCTGGCCGGCCGTGCTGTCCGCGATTGCCGCCAGCTTGGTGCTCAACTGGTACTTCACCGAGCCATTGCACACTCTCAGCATCGAGGCGCCGCAGAACCTGCTGGCCCTGCTGCTGTTCGTCTGTGCAGCGATCAGCGTCAGCAGCGTCGTGCACCTTGCCGCCCGCCGGGCCGCGGAGGCAGCTCGCAGCTCGGCCGAGGCGCAGGCGCTGCTGGGGCTGGCTCGCGCCGTCCTCGGGGGCGCCGACACCCCTACGGCGGTGCTGGAGCAGGTCGACGCCACCCGGCAGATGTCGGCGCAGCTGGTCGAGCTGGTGAACGGGCGCTGGGTGCCCGTCACCAGCCGCGCTCCCTCGGCAGGGGAGGAAAAGCCGGCGCGCGTGCTCAGCGTCCGCGACGACCTGCGCCTGCTGCTGTACGGCGACGTGGCCGGCGTCAGCCCGCGGGTGCTCGACGGTCTCGCCGCGCAAGCCGCCGCCGCTCTGGACCGGGAACGCCTACGCACCCAGGCGGCGCAGGCGGAAGTGCTCGGCGAGGCGAACCGGGTGCGCACCGCCCTGCTCGCTGCGGTCAGCCACGACCTGCGCACGCCGCTCGCGTCGGTCAAGGCCGCGGTGTCGAGCCTGCGCCAGGACGACGTCGCCTGGTCGCCAGGGGACGAGCAGGAGCTGCTCGCGACGATCGAGGACGGCGCCGACCGGCTCGACTCCATCATCGGCAACCTGCTCGACATGAGCCGGTTGCAGACCGGCTCGCTTCAGCCGTTCCTGCGACCGACGGCCCTTGACGAGGTGGTCCCGCTCGCGCTGCTGGGGCTGGAGGGCGCCGCAGAGGTCCGGCTCGAGCTGCCCGACGCGCTGCCCCTGGTCCTCACCGACCCCGGGCTGCTCGAGCGGGTCGTGGCCAACCTCGTCGCCAACGGCTTGCGCTACAGCGCCGGACGCCCAGTCGCAGTCTCCGCGCGGGAGGCCGGCCACCACATCGTCCTGGAAGTCGTCGACCACGGTGCCGGCGTGCCCGAGGCGCAGCTCGACCGCATGTTCGAGCCCTTCCAGCGCCTGGGTGACCGGTCGGTCGGGGGGGTCGGCCTCGGGCTCGCTGTCGCTCGGGGCTTCGTCGAGGCGATGGGCGGGAGCATCCGGGCGACGCCGACGGCCGGGGGCGGGCTGACGATGCAGGTGGAGCTGCGGGCAGCGACCACGAGCGTCCCCACGCCGTGACAACAGTGTCCGGATGACGACCGTGCTGGTGGTCGACGACGATCCTGCCATCCTGCGGGCACTGCGCATCAACCTCAGCGCCCGCGACTACCGGGTGGTCACCGCTGCTGGCGGCGCCGAGGGCCTCGCGACCGTCGCCAGGGAGCGGCCGGACGTCATCGTGCTGGACCTCGGCCTGCCCGACATGGACGGCAGCGAGGTCATCCGCGGCGTGCGGGGCTGGGCAGCAACGCCGATCATCGTGCTGTCGGCGCGCGGCCAGGAGGCGGCCAAGGTTGCCGCGCTTGACGACGGCGCCGACGACTACGTGACCAAGCCGTTTGGGATGGACGAGCTGCTCGCCCGGCTGCGGGCCGCCGTCCGGCGTGCCGCACCCGGTCCTGACGACGAGCCGACCGTGACCACCGGGGGCTTCACCGTCGACCTGGCGGCCAAGAAGGTCCTGCTGCCGGACGGTCAGCCCGTGCGGCTGACCCCGACCGAGTGGCAGCTGTTGGAGGTTCTCGTGCGTCACAGCGGCCGGCTGGTCAGCGGACGGCAGCTGCTGCACGACGTCTGGGGTCCGGCGTACGGCACCGAGACCCACTACCTGCGCGTCTACATGGCCCAGCTGCGGCGCAAGCTCGAGCCCGACCCGTCGCGCCCCCGGTATCTGATCACTGAGCCGGGGCTCGGCTACCGGTTCACGGCGGATCCGACGAACCGGTAGCGGCCGGGGCGGGACGCGCGCAGTTCACCCGATCGAGCGACTCAAGGAGCCGGCGGGACAGCACGAAACACGTCATGACCGTTCCCCCCCGCCAGGAGGTATCCATGCCTACACCCGTGCGTCTGCTAACCGTCCGCGTCCTGCTGATGCTGCTCGGCGCCGCCTTCGCCGTGCTGGCCTTGAGCGCCGCTGTGTCCCCGGCTGGGCCGGGTCACCACGGCGCCAGCTACCACAGCGCCGGCAAGGTGTCGCCGAACAACAAGACCTGGAACTAGACAACCGCTGCCCGAGCACTAGACCGGTCGCTCTCCCAAGTGTCCGGGTTCGACAGCACCCGGTCAGGGGCCGGGCGGCGTTGTCGCGGCGGTTGCGCACTCTTCCCGTGGTGACGCTCCGCGCCGTGCCGTGGAACCCGCCACGCGTCCCGTCGTTGTCGACGAGATCGGCTGCGACCCGCAGGCTGTGCGGGTGAGATCACGTTCTTGGCAGTCGGCGCGCACGCGGGCACGAACGCCGCCGAAACTCGTGTCCGAGCCTCGCCCGAAGCCCGATCCCCGGCGCCCAGCCTCGGCGTCCCCTCCTGCTGCGACGTGCGGGGTTGCGTCAGCACCCTGACGGCGACGCCGCTGGTGGTTGGTGACAGGCGGCCAGTACCCAGCACGAGGCCCCGAAAAGCGGGGCAGAAACTCGTTCGGAAACTCTCAACACCGCTCGCACTCACCCGATCGGGTGGGCATAGGACCAGCAGGTCCAGCCACCCTTGCGCCGGTGAACAGGCGGATCCGGATGACCGCGTTGTCCCTCAAGCACCGTCCGGTGCAGCTTCGGGCCTGGCCGTTGTGGGCCGCGCCGGGCGCCTTCATCGGCTATCTGCTGGCCATGGTCGCCGTCTTCGTGGCGGTGGGCAGCGCGCTCCTGGCCAGCACGGCGCCGACGCCCGGGGACCTGGTGGGCTTCGCAGTCCTGCTGTGCAGTGCCGCACTGTGCGTGGAGGCGACCCGCCGGTTGGGGGAGGTGGCCGGGGTCGTCAGCGACCTTCAGTCGGCGTGGACGCTGCCGGTCGCGCTGTTGCTCCCGCCTGTGTATGCGTTGCTGGCACCCGTGCTGCTGAAAATACTGAGCCAGCTGCGGGTCGGTCGCAGCCTGCTCTACCGCCGCGTGTTGAGCGCGGCAGCCATCGGCTTGTCAAACTGCGCCGCCTCCGAGGTGTTCCACCGGTTGCTGACCGCTGGTAGTCCCATCAGCTCGATGTCGGCCAGCCCGGTCAGGACACTGTCGACCGGGCTGGGCTGCGCAGCAGTGTGCTACCTGGCGAACACGGCGCTGATCACCGCCGCGGTGCGGCTGGTGACCGTGGACGTCAGCTGGCGGCAGCTGCTGCTGGACCGGGAATCGCTGTACATCGACCTGGTCGAGATGTGCATGGGCATCATCATCTTTGTCGCCTGGACTGTTACCCCCGTCTTGATGCTGGTCGTGCTACCGCCCGCGCTGCTGCTGCAACGCAGCCTGACGTACGTCCAGATGCGCACCGCCGCCCGCACCGACACGAAGACCGGGCTGCTCAACGCGGGAGCTTGGCAGCAGGAAGCCGACCGGGAGCTCGTGCGCGCGACCCGCGAGAACCAGCCGTTGGCGGTGCTGATGATCGACCTTGACCACTTCAAGACCTTCAACGACACGCACGGCCACCTCGCCGGTGACCGGGCGCTCACCGCCGTCGCTCAAAGCTTCACGGCAGTCCTGCGGGTCTATGACAAGCTCGGTCGCTTCGGCGGCGAGGAGTTCGCTGTCGTGCTACCCAGCACCGACCTGGACGAAGCGCGCCAGGTCGGGGAGCGACTCCGCCGGGCGGTAGCCGAGCTTCCCATCCCCGGCGTCGACCCCGAAGCCCGGCTTACCGTCTCGATCGGCGCCGCGATTGCCGGAGCCCACGGAGCTGGCCTGATCGACCTGCTCACCGCCGCCGACCTCGCGCTGTACCGGGCCAAAGCCGCTGGACGTAACCAGGTCGCCTTCGCACCCGGCCTACCTTCACCTGCTGCTGGTGCGGTCCCTCAAGCACGACGACCAGAAGGTGCGAGGTGACGCTCGAAGCAGTGCCCATCTGCGTGGAACGGACGAAGCCGACGAACGGGCTGTTCGACAGTTAATCGTCCCCGGTCTGGTAGCGGGGCAGGCCGCGATCGACGCCGGCCAGCAACCGGGGACGACGACCGAGGACGCGGGGCGGATCAGAGCCCTCGAGCGGGAGAACAGGGAGCTCAAGCGAGCCAACGAGATTGCTGGCGGCGTCGCGCTCGGGATCGTTTCGGGGCCCGTGCTGGGTCTGCCGGGTGCTGCGCGCCCATGGTGTGCAGATCGCCCCGAGCAGCTACCGCGCCGCGCGGCGCCGCCCGCCGTGCGCCCGGGCGGTGCGTGACGCCCGGGTGCTCATCGAGATCGGCCGGATGCACGGCCACGAGAACTACGGCCGGTGTCTACGGGGTGCGCACGGTCTTCGCCCAGCTGGCCCGCAAGCGCGATACCAGTCGACTGGGCGCCGCCGGCGCCGTCGCCGTCGATGGGGACCGTCGGCGACAGCTACGACTGCGAGCAGCTACCTGTCAATGCAGCTGGGTCGCCTGGTTCAACCAGATCCGGCTGCTCGGCGCGATCGGGCACGTCCCGCCCGTCGAGTCAGAAGCCGCCTACTACGGTCACAACGACCCCGAGCAGCGGTCGCAGCCGGGACAACCAGCCTGCTGCTGAGCCAGGGACGGCTCAGCACGGACTCGGCTCAGCACGGACTCGCTCAGCCACGGGCTCGGCTCAGCACGGGCTCGGCTCAGTACGGACTCGCTCAGCACGGACCGTCCAACACGGCCCGAGTTACCAGCTGTCTGCCGCTGCTAGTTCCACACGACCTCGAGCGGTACAGGCCCGCCGACCGTAACGTCCCCGGAGCCTACTCTGGCGCCCTGGTGGGCCGGAGTGGCCAGCGACAGAGCGCTTGCCAGGGCCAGCGCGGCGAGCGCGACGCTGAACAGCATGAGTAGGACTCGAACCGAAGACAGGCGCAAGTACGCGAACACGTATACCTCCTGGCGGGAAGGGTGGTCCCTCACTGCATCGGCGGCCGCAGCCATACTTGAGGCGATTCTGCAGCATTCGATCAGGCTATTTGACCCGTTTGCGTGCCTGGGCAGCGCGGGTCACGCGCCGCGAAGCCACGACGTCCACGGCCGGCACCGGGACCGTTGGATCCGCCTGGCCTCCGGGCGCTGCTGCTGCGCCGTGCCGTACCTCGAAAGCCCGAGCCGCTGGCGTTTCCCTTCCGCGAGAGCTGACCCTTGGGCGGAGCGGAAGCCCACGCCCGATGCAGGAGCACCCCCGAGGCTTACCTAACGCAATCGGAAAGCCCTGACCAGTGCACTGTGGGTTACGAGAAGGAAGCGTGATGGAACTGGACGCGTCAGTTGCGACAACCGGGAAGAACGTCCGTGCATAGTGCCCTTGAGAACTTCTTGCATCACTCGATCGGGTGACCTGGAATGGGCCAGGTCCGTGCGCCTGCACCGGTGAAGGGAAGCGGCCTTGCATGGTGGCGTTACCAAGGTGAGGCACGGCTTGCCGCGGGTGCGCGCGTGGCCGTTGTGGCAGGAGCCGACTGCCCTGGTCGGCTACCTGCTGACGGTCGTGGGTGTGTTCGCGGCTGTTGGCGCCGCGCAGCTGGCCAGCACCGCGCCTTTGCTCGACGACCTGATCGTGTATGCCACCCTGCTGGCCTGCGCCGCGGTGTGCTTGGAGGCAACCCGCCGGCAGGGGGAGGCAGCCGGGCTGAGCAGAGCCTTCCAGTCCTACTGGACGCTGCCGATCGCGCTGCTGCTCCCGCCGGTGTATGGCCTGATAGCACCCGTGCCGCTCAAGGCCCTGACTCAGCTGCGGGTCGGACGCAGCGTGGTTCACCGCCGGGTGCTGACCGCAGCAGCTCTGGGACTGGCCCACTTCGCGGCCTCCGAAGTCTTCCACCGGCTGGTGGCTGCCGACACGTTGCGCGCGACGCTGGTAGCCAGCCCGGCCCGGACGATTCTGATCGCGTGTGGCTGCGTCGCGCTGGACTATCTGATCAATGTGGTGTTGGTCACGACAGCGGTGCGGCTGGCGGCTGCCGACGTCGCGTGGCGCCAGCTGCTGCTGAACCGTGAGTCGCTCTATATCGACCTGGTCGAGGTCTGCGGCGGCGTCATCGTCTTCGTGGCATGGGTGCTCACGCCGCTGCTGGTGCTGGTGCTGCTGCCGCCGGCACTACTGCTGCAACGCAGCCTGACCTATGTCCAGATGCGCACCGCTGCCCGCACCGACGCCAAGACCGGCCTTCTCAACGCGGGGGCCTGGCAGGAGGAAGCCAACCGGGAGATCGCACGCGCTACCCGTGACCATCACCCGCTGGCCGTGCTGATGATCGATGTGGACTTGTTCAAGAGCTTCAACGACACCCACGGCCATCTCGCCGGTGACCGGGCGCTCGCCGCTGCAGCCAACAGCCTCATCGGTGGCCTCCGGGTCTATGACCAGCTCGGCCGATTCGGCGGGGAGGAGTTCGCCGTCGTGCTGCCCAACACCGACCTGGACGAGACCTGCCGGGTCGCCGAGCGGCTTCGCAAAGCCGTGGCAGACCTGAGCATCCCCGGGGTCGACCCGAGCGTGCGGCTGACGATCTCGATCGGGGCTGCCATGCTCTCGCACGGCACCGCTTTGATCGACCTGCTCGCGGCGGCTGACAGCGCGCTGTACCGGGCTAAGGCGGACGGACGCAACCAGGTTGCCTTCGCGCCCGGCCTGCACGCACCACCGCCCGGCTCCCCTTTCACCCGCCGACCCTCAGGTGCCAGACGGCGCTGACATCGACACCGAGCGCACGCGGTTGACAACTGCAGCGTTGAGGGCGCGTCCCGCGGCCGGCCAGATGCGGACCAGCAGCCAGGGCGGGACGACCTGGTGGCGCGGTGTCGGCACGATGAGCTGGCCTCGCGTGACAGCATCGAGGGCCGCCCGGGCCACGACGTCCGGTGAGGTCCCCCGTGTGGCATAGAGCTCGGTCGCGCCGGCGTGGCGCTCCTGCCAGGCGCCGCGCATCGTCGAGGTGCGGACGATGTCGGTGGCGATCACGCCGGGGCACAGCGCGCTGACCCGGATGCGGTGCGGGCGCAACTCGGCGTCGAGGGCCTCGCTCAGCCCGATGACGGCCGCTTTCGTCGTCGAGTACGGCACCATCCCCGGCACGGGCAGCAGCCCGGCCACCGACGCCGTGTTGACGATGTGCGCCGGGCGCCCCTGGGCCAGCAGCCGGGGCACAAAGGCGTGCACGCCGTGCACGACGCCCATGAGGTTGACGTTGATGACGCGCTGCCAGTCCGAGAGCGGCGTGTCCGCGACGTTGCCCGCGTGCCCGATGCCGGCGTTGTTGAACAGCAGGTCGACTCCGCCGGCCTGGGCCACCTGCTCGGCGAGAGCGTCGACGGCCGCTGCATCGCAGACGTCGACGGTGTGAGCGACGGCTTGACCGCCGCTGTCGAGGATCTGGTGGGTCACCGCCTGGGCGCGCCCGGCATCGAGGTCGGCCACGTGCACGAATGCGCCGCGCCGGGCCAGCAGCAGCGCCAACGCGCGACCGATGCCGGAGCCGGCCCCGGTGACGACGGCCGTGCGGCCGTGCAGGTCTGCGCCCGACAGACCCGTCCCGGCGCGGGCCGTGCGGGCACGAACCCCCGCCAGCGCTGCGGCCGCGGCGACGACTGCCAGGGGCGTGCGCCTCATCCGCGGCTCACGCGCGGCTTGCGGATCCGGCGAGCGCGGCAGCCTGCGGCATCACGACGTCGAGCAGTGCGCCCAGGCGCCGGCTCACCTCCGGCCGCCGCTCCAATTGCACCATGTGCCCTGCACCCGGAAAGATGGTCAGCTCGCCCAGCGGCAGGGCGGCAGCGATGGCCTGGCTGTGCGGCAGCGGGCACAGCAGGTCACGGTCGCCGACGAGGACCACGGCGGGAACGTCCGCCAGCGCGGCCAGCGCCGAGCGCCGGTCGTGGTCGGAGAAGGTCGCGTGGAAGTAGGCCACGGTCTCGGCCGAGCACCCGGCCATGTCCTCGAGCGTCTCGCGCACGTGCTCCGGGTCGGCGGCCAGCCCGAAGATCAGGCGCGCCGTCCCGGCTGCGAGCTTGCGCGGCTTGCCCGCCTGCTCGCGCCGCAACGCCCGCTCGTTCAGGCGCGGCGTCAGCAGTTTGAAGGCTGCCGCTGCCGGCCGGGGCATCCCGTACGTCACGTCCTTGAGCTCGCCGGAGGAGGTGGCGACGAAGCCGACACCGACTACCCGTTCGCCGAACAGCTCGGATCGCTGCTCGGTAAGAGCCATGATCGTCATGCCGCCCATCGAGTGTCCGACCAGCACCACGGGTCCGGTGGGCGCCACGGCGTCAAGCACGGTGACGAGGTCGCGCGCCAACTGCTCCAGCCGTGCGGCCTCACGCGTGGTCCGGGCCGAGCGCCCGTGCCCGCGGTGGTCGTAGACCACGACTTTGAGGTCCGGCCGGGCGGCCGACAGGTCACGGACCTGGCCGGCCCACACCCGGGAGGACTGCACGTAGCCGTGCGCCAGCACCACCGTGCCCGCTGCCTGCTCCGGACCGTGCTCCTCGAGGTGCAGCGTCACGCCGTCGTCCGCTACAACCGTCCGCTGCCGCCCTTCGAGCGGTGGCACCGGGGTGATGGGCGGCTCGGGCGCTGGGTTGTCGACCCCGTGACCCGAGCCGTGCTGCTGCTGCGCGGCCCGGCCCCGCGCGAAGCGGGCAGCACCCGCGATCCCGGCGGCGCCGGCCAGGCCCGCCACCCACAGCGGTACCGGCCGTCGCGCGTCAGATACTCGCTGCCGCGGCAGTGCCTGCCTCATCCGGGCGGTGCGCGTGCTCATGAGGCGTCCTTTCCTGGCTTCTGCTGGGCGGCGGGCCTGAACTGATACGCGCTCAACTTCGGGCCGCGAGCGGCTGGGTCCGGGCGGCGCGCAACTCGTAGGCCTCGGCGTCGAAGCGTCGCATCTGCCGTGCGTAGGTGAACGTGTGGGTCGGCCACAGCGTGAAGTTGCGGCCGTTGGCGTCGCGGTACCACGAGCGGCAACCGCCCTGGTTCCAGACCGTGTCGTCGAGCTGCTGCTGCAGCTCGGCGTTGTAGCGCTCCTGGGCGCCGCGCCTGACCTCGAGCGCCTTCGCGCCGTATCGCCCGAGCGCCTTGAGGGCGTCGGACACGTACCGGATCTGCGCCTCGATCATCAGCACCACCGAGCTGTGCCCAAGCGCAGTGTTGGGCCCGAGCAGCAGGAACAGGTTGGGGAAGCCGGCGACCGTGGTGCCCCGGTGCGCCTCGGAGCCGTGGTCCTGCCAGGTCTCCGACAGGGTGCGGCCATTGCTGCCGACCAGCCGGTGGGCGACCGGGATGTCCATCACGTGAAAGCCCGTCCCAAAGATGATCACATCGACGTCGTGCTCCACGCCGTCGCCGTCGACGATGGAGTGCGGGCGCACCTCGCGCACCGCCGTCGTCACCACCCTGACGTTGGGCTGCGTGAGCGCCGGGTAGTAGTCGTCGCTGAGCAGCACCCGCTTGCACCCGATGGCGTAGTCGGGGGTGAGCTTGGCCCGCAGCTCGGAGTCGGCGACGTTGTCCTCGAGGTTCTTGCGGGCCTGCTTCTCTGCCAGGTTGCGCAGCGCGCCCCCCCGGGTGAACGACAGCAGGTTGAACTCGCGCAGCCAGTACACCGCCGCCCGAGCGGCCTGCTGGGCGACCGGGAGCCGTCGGAACACCGCCCGCTCGCGTTCCGTGATCGGCCGGTCCGGCCGCGGGACTACCCACGGTGGTGTGCGCTGGAAGACGGTGAGGTGGCCGACCATCGGCTGGATCGCGGGCACGACCTGGATCGCCGAGGCGCCGGTGCCGACCATCGCCACCCGCTTGCCGGAGAGGTCGACACTGTGGTCCCAGCGGGCGGAGTGGAAGGCCGGGCCGGCGAAGGTCTCGGCGCCGGGGACGTCCGGCAGCGCGGGCTCGACCAGGCCGCCGCAGCCACTCACCAGCACCTCGGCGGTCAGCTCGCCCCGGCTGGTGCGCAGCCGCCACACCAGCGCCTCGTCGTCCCAGACCCCCGCCTCGAGGTCGGTGTTCAGGTGCAGGCGGGGCCGCAGGCCGTACTCGTCGGTGACGCGCTCGAGGTACTCGCGGATTTCCGGCTGCCGGGAGAACACGTGCGACCACTCGCTGTTGGGGGCGAAGGAGAACGAGTACAGGTGGCTCGGCACGTCGCAGGCACAGCCCGGGTAGGTGTTGTCGCGCCACGTCCCACCTACGCCCGACGCGCGCTCGAGGACGACGAAGTCCTCGATGCCGTCCTGTTGCAGGCGAATGGCCATCCCGAGCCCGGAGAAGCCCGTCCCGACCACGCACACCCGCACGTGCGAAGGGAGCGGCGGCTGATCGGTGACCGCGCTGTCGGGCGAGACGGCAGGGCTTGAGGTATCGGCGGTGGTTGAAAGGACGGCTGTCACGGCACCCTCTTGGTCGGTCGACACGAGCGCGCGGATGGCGGTCGGCCACCGGCTTTGCCGTTATTCACCCGTGGCTGCGTCCGCAATCCTCGTCCCCCGCTGCCTCCTGTGGCGGCAGGGCACCCGGTTAGGGTGAGGCTCCGGTGCCGCTGGTGAGGAGCTGTTGCGTGGAGCTGTCGCAGGACGACATCACCGGCTTCGACAAGCTGCTCGGTGTGGAGCTGAAGGAGGCGACCGGCGACCGCGTCGTCATCACGTGCACCGTGCGGCCTGACCTGGCGCAGCCGTACGGCATCCTGCACGGCGGGGTGCACTGCTCGCTGATCGAGTCCGCGGCGAGCCTCGGTGCAGCGCTCTGGTTCGGCGAGCGGGGCAACGTGGTCGGGGTCGCCAACCACACCAATTTCCTGCGGGCCACCCGCAAGGGGACCCTGACCGTGACCGCCACGCCCGTGCAGCGCGGGCGCACGCAGCAGTTGTGGCGCGTGACGGTGACCAACGAGAGCGGCAAGGACGCCGCCACGGGCGAGGTCAGGATCGTCAACATCGCCAGCGCCGACGTCCTGGGGACCGCGCCTGCCTGAGCCCGGTCGACGGATCAAGCGACCTGCACGGCCAGCAGCGCGACATCGTCGGTCAGCGTGCCGAGCGAGCCCGTCAGCCGCTTGACGAGGGCGGTGGGACCGTCCTCTGGACGGTGCCGTGCGACGTCGGCCAGCAGCCGCGCGACATCGCTGTCGATGTCACCGGCGCGGGTCTCGATCAGGCCGTCGGTGTAGAGCAGGACGGTGCCGCCGGGAGGCAGCGTCACCTCTGCGAGCGCCCGGCCGTCGTCGCAGGGTGCTCCGAGCGGGACGCTGACCGCTCCAGTCAGCGCTTGCACGCTGCCGTCCGGCGCGAGCAGGACGGGTGGGAGGTGCCCGGCGTTGGCCCAGCGCATCAGCCGATTCCCCGCAGCGTCGGGCGGCTCCACTCGGGCGTAGACGCAGGTGGCGAGCTGGGCCATGTCGAAGCCCTGGACGAGTTGGTCCATCCGCTCGAGCACCCGAGAGGGGCTGTCACCGGCCCACGCGCACGTGCGCAGGACGCTGCGAAGCTGGCCCATCGCCGCCGCGGCCGCGAGGTCGTGCCCCATCACGTCACCGATCGCGAGCGCCGCTGCGCCGTCGGGCAGGCTGAACACGTCCCACCAGTCCCCGCCGATCTGGCTGTGCTCGGCCGCTGGCAGGTACTCGGCTGCGAGCTCGAGGCCCGGCACGTCAACCAGCGTCGGGAGCAGGCCGCACTGCAGCGTCAGGGCGATGCCGTGCTCGCGCGTGTACAGCCGGGCGTTGTCGATGGCCAGCCCGGCGCGGCGGCCGAGGTCCGCGGCGAGCTCAAGATCGTCACGCGTGAAGCGCCGCCCGGATGGACCGTCGACCAGCATCATCGCGCCCACGACCCGCTGCCGGGCCACGAGTGGCACGAACATCAGCGAGTCGGCACCGAGCTGCAGGCTGATGTCCTGGATCTCCCGTTCCGCAGGGGAGAGCGTGGTGCGGTCGGGGGGCGAGAAGTCGGCCCACAGCGACGGCGGTGCGCCGGCGAGCAGGTCCTGCAGCGGGCCGGCGGGTTCGAGTCGGGACGGGACGAGCGCGGCGTAGCGCTCGAGCAGGTCCTCACGCCCGTCGCGGTGGCGGACGAACGTGCGCATGCCGAGGTGACCCTGCTCGTCGGCCAGACTGATCAGCACCCAGTCGGCAAGCAGCGGCACGACCAGGCCCGACAACCGTTCGAGGGACTCGTCGACGTCGAGGGTGGCCGCGAGCAGGTTCGTCGCTTCGGCGAGCGTCGACAAGCGTGTCGCTGCCTGCTCGGCAGCGTGCAGGGCGTGCTCGGCCGCGTGGTGAGCCGCCTCCGCCTCCGCTCGTGCCTGGTCGGCGTCGGCACGGGCGACCCGTTCCGCCTCGAGCGCGGCCACCCGCTGCCGCTCGGCCTCCACGCGCTGCGTCACGTCGGCCTGGACGCCGACGACGTGCGTGAGCCGACCAGACTCGTCGCGGACGGGGCTGGTCGAGACCTCGTTCCAGAAGGCTGAGCCGTCCTTGCGGTAGTTCAGCAGGGTCACGGTGAGGTGCTCACCCGCGGCGAGAGCGTCTCGCATCCGCTGGACGGTGCCGGGGTCGGTGCCCGGTCCCTGCAGGAGGCGGCAGTTGCGGCCGAGCACCTCCTCAGCCGAGTAGCCCGTCGTCGCGGTGAAGGCGGGGTTGACCCATACCAGCGGAAGGTCGCCGGCCTGAGCGTCGGCGACGGTGAACGAGACGCCGCTGGCCAGCAGAGCGCGGACCGGTAGTACGGCAGCCGCTTCGCCGGACCACCAGCTGTCCCCGCCCCTCACGTCGTCCTGCTGCTCGGGCACCGGCCGATCGTAGTGGCGCGATCTTGACTAGGTGCTTGCCGCAACCGCACCCGCCGGTCAGCTGTGCAGCGGGCTGGCGAAGTTCAGGTGCAGCAGCACCGACGGATCGGTGATGGGCGCCTCCCACACGTGTCGGGCGCCGTCCGGAGCGAAGGCGTTCGGGTCGATGACCGTCCGGCCCCCGCTCGCCAGGAACGCGACGACCTGCTGCTGCCCCGGCAGGCTGCCGTCGACGAAGCTGGGGTTGAGCAGGAAGCCGTGCGGGTTCTTCGCCGCCTGCGGGCTGCGGTCGTTGCGGTACAGGTTCTCCCGGTCGAACAGCCGGCCGGCGGCGAGCACCGTGTAGCTGGTCGGGTTGGGCACGGTCCGGTCACCGAAGGCGTTCTGGAACAGCACTCGCTTGGGCTGGCTGCCGACCGGCGGCGTCGCCCGCAGCAGCGGCGCAAACGTCTCAGGGCTGCCCGACCGGGCAATCCACGTCTCGTCCGCGAGCGCCTGCTGGATGGCAACTGCCCCCGGCACGGGGGCGGTCACGGGAGCATCGCCCCGCAGCGGCATCGACTCGGTGAACCCGAAGTACCCACCGTTGAGCAGGCTCGGCTTGCGCCCCGCCAGATCCAGGCTGACGAGCGGCCGGAACGACGGCGACAGGCGGGCGACCTCACTGACCGGGCCGCCGGAGACGTTGGGAACCAGCGCTGGGATGAGGGGGTCGGTCCCGCCGAGCATGACGCCGTAGATGCCGCCGAAGCTCTGGCCGTAGTACGTCACCCCGGTCGGCCGCAGCAGGGGTCCGGTGCCTCCAGTGCCGCCGGTGCCGCCGGTGCCGCCAGTGACGAGGTCGCCGCCCCTCCCGACCGCACGGACCAGCGTCATGAGGTCGGCGACGGTCTGCCGCAGGCCGTCACGCTGGCCGACCGCGGCGAGTGGGTCGGGCTGCAGGGGCGCCGACACGCCCTCGACGCTCGTGATGGTCTTGCTGCCGTCGGCGTCGATGCCGCGGGCGTGTGCACTGAAACTGGTGGTCTTACCGCCTCCCGTCACGTCCCACGTACTGCGCGGCCCGTAGCCGTGCCCCACCACATCGGTCGCGATGGTGGCGATGCCGCGGCTGGCGTTGAAGTCGGCGGCGAGGAACAGGTCGGCGTCGGACTGGCCGAAGCCGTGGCCGAAGATGGCTACCGGCCAGCCGCCGGCGGGTTTGGGGCCGGCGGGAACGATCAGGACGAAGGGCAGCCGCGCCTTGCCCTGCACCTGCGGGCCGGCGCCGCGCGTGCCCGTCTGCGGGATCACGACGTCGCGCGTCAGCCACGACGGGGCAAAGTAGGAGCCGAACACGTAGCGCCCCGCGCCCGTGCCCGAGGTGTTGAAGACGCCAATCTCCACCGTCTTGCTGCCTTGGTCCTGGGTGTAGCTCAGCGTCGTGCCGGCGGCTGGGAAGGACTGCTCGACGTGCAGACCACGGCTGCCAGTGGGGATGCCGGCAGCCCGGTAGGCCACCCCGCTGTCGAGCTGGCGCCGCATGGCGAGCAGGCCGGAGGTGGCGCTCTCGGTGGTGAAGGTGGTCGCCGCCGTGGGCAGGTGGTTCTGGACCGTGCCGCACACCGTCAGCGTGTAGCGGCTGCTCAGTGCCAGCTGGCGCGCGGGATGGGCGTACACGCTGTGCGTGCTCGGGTCGTAGACGATCCGGTCGACGCCGATGCGGGCGCTGCTACTCCGGTCTGCGTCGGCGGTGATCGACATCGCGGCCGCCACGGCGGCTGGGTCGACGGAGCGGTCGAAGGTGAGCGCGAGCCGGGGGTCGACGTCGAAGCCGTCGAGCTGGTCGAGCAACCGCACGGTGTTGCAGTCGGTGGGGCGCTGGGTGCAGTTGGGCAAGGGAAGGGCGACCCGCCGGCCGGTCAGCTGCGAGGCGTCGCGGACAGTCTGCCTGTCGCTCGGGAACAGCCCGACCAGGCGCGCTCGCTGCATCGGCGGCGCACTGGTGGCGTTCGCGCCTGCAGCCGTCGCCCCCGCGCCGATGCCCACGACGGCAAGGGCCGTCCCCGCGCTCATGACCCTCAGTCGTGACCGTGCTGCTGCGCGCATGCAACTACCTTCCGTGGACCGTTGAGATGCAGGGTGGACGACGGCGTCCGCCGTCACACTTTGCAACGGCCCAGCGGCGGATCGGACAGCGGGGGTGCACCAGCCGCACCACCCGGCTCTACCGTCCTTCGCATGACGCGCTACCGGTTCCTCGATGCGATGGGCGATGTCGTCGCCGACGGAGAGTTCGATGACCACGCCGCAGCCATCGCGTGGGCGCACGACGACGAGGACCACGAGGAGGAGGTGCAGCGCGTCGAGTACCTCGGCCCGCACGGCGACTGGCGCTGGGCCGGCCCGCTGTCCGGCTGACCTGTCAGGCTGCGCGCATGGACGCTTCCATGGGCGCCGAGTTGCCAACTGTCGTTACCGAGTTCGCTCTCAGCAACGCCTTCCTCGGCCGGATCGTCGAGGTGTGCATCGTCACCGAGGACTATCGGCGCACGATGGCGGGTCTCGTGCGGCTGGGGGTCGGGCCGTTTCGGGTCTACACCTTCGACGACGGCAACCTGGCCGCGCCCACTTATCGCGGCGAGAGCAGCCCGTTCAGCCTGAAGGTGTGCTTCGCCAGCAACGACGGCCTGACGTGGGAGATCATGCAGCCGCTGGCGGGACGCACGATCATGCGGGAGTTCCTCGACGCCCACGGCGAGGGCATTCACCACGTCGCGTTCGACTGCAACGGCGCGCCATGGGACCAGCGCATCGCGCAGTTCGCCGGTCGCGGCTTCGGGGTCACCCAGTCCGGCCGGTGGCTCGACCAAAACTCGTTCTCGTTCTTCGACACCGAAGCAGCGACGACCACGTGCTTCGAGACCTACCACTTCCCGGACGGCTTCGATTTCCCGGAGCCGGAGGAGTGGTACCCCGGGCCGCCACCAGCGCATCAACCCTGAACACGCAGCCGGGTCACGTGCATGTGAGAGTAGGAGCCGACGGGCAAGCAGCCGGCGCACGCAGGGAAGCCCTCGCCGCACCCAGGTACCAGGAGGCCCGATGCGCACGCAGGTCGCCATCATCGGCGCCGGGCCGGCCGGGCTCCTGCTCTCGCACCTGCTGCATCGTGAGGGCATCGAGTCCGTGGTGCTCGAGGCGCGCAGCCGGGAGTACGTCGAGCAGCGGGTTCGCGCGGGCGTACTCGAGCATCCGACGGTGCAGCTGCTGGACGAGGTCGGCCTCGCCGACCGGCTGCACCGCGAGGGGCTGCAGCACGGGGGCATCCACCTGCTGTTCGACGGCGAGCGCCACCACCTCGACTTCACCGAGCTCACCGGCAAGACGATCACCGTGTACGGCCAGCAGGAGGTCGTGAAGGACCTGATCGCGGCACGGACCGCGAGCGGCGGCGACGTGCGCTTCGAGGTCTCGGACGTCGCGTTGCACGACCTCGACACCGACCGGCCCGGCGTCACCTTCACGCACGACGGCACGGCGCAGCGGATCGAGTGCGACATCGTCGCCGGCTGCGACGGCTTCCGCGGCGTCAGCCGAGGCACGATCCCTCCGGGCGTGCTCACGGAGTACCAGCGCGACTACCCGTTCGCCTGGCTCGGCATCCTCGCCGAGGCGCCCCCGTCGTCGCCGGAGCTGATCTACGCCTACCACGACAACGGCTTCGCGCTGCACAGCATGCGCTCGCCGGCGATCACTCGGAACTACTTGCAGGTGCAGCCGGACGAGGACCTCGACGGCTGGCCGGACGCCCGCATCTGGGACGAGCTGCAGACCCGGCTCGCCACCGAGGGGGAGCCGGCGCTGACCGAGGGGCCGCTGATCGAGAAGGGCGTGACGGCGATGCGCAGCTTCGTTGTCGAGCCGATGCAGTACGGGCGGCTGTTCCTCGGCGGCGACGCGGCGCACATCGTCCCGCCCACTGGCGCCAAGGGGATGAACCTCGCCGTCGCCGACGTACGCGTGCTCGCCCGGGCGATCGCGCGGTTCGAGCAGAAGAGTGGGGACGAGCTGTTGCGCGCCTACTCGGCAACGTGCCTGAAGCGGGTCTGGCGGGCCGAGCACTTCTCCTGGTGGATGACCTCGATGCTGCACCGGTTCGACGACGATCCGACCAACGACGCCTTCCAGCGGCAGCTGCAGCTCTCGCAACTGCGCTACACCGTCAGCTCCCACGCAGCCGCCGCGAGCCTGGCGGAGAACTACGTCGGGCTGCCGGTCGACGGGGACCAGTGATGGCACCGGACCCACCAGCGGCACTGGCGGGTGCCGGGCTGTTGCGACCGCTGCTCGCCGACGCCGGCATCGACGCCGGCCTGTCCGACGCCGCCCTGCTCCAGGCGATGCTCGACGTCGAGCGCGGGCTGGCCGGCGTGCTCGCCGAGCTCGGGGTCGTCCCATCCGCGGCAGCCGAAGCGATCGCCGCTGCATGCCGGGCCGGGCGCTACGACATCCGCGCGCTCGGCCAGGCCGGGGTCATCGACGGCAACCCGGTTCCGGCCCTCGTCCGAGAGCTCACGGCCGCCGTACCGGCAGAGGCCCGCCCGTGGGTGCACCACGGTGCGACGAGCCAGGACATCCTCGACACCGCCCTGATGCTGCTGGCCCGTGCTGCCGGTGCGAAGACGTCCGCAGCGGTGGGGGCGGCGGCGGACACCTGCGCGGACCTCGCGCGCACCCATCGCGGAACGCTCATGCCCGCCCGGACCCTCGGCCAGCAGGCGCTGCCCACGACCTTCGGGCTGAAAGCCGCCGGGTGGATGAGCTGCCTCGACGCGGCGGGTGCCCGGCTGCAGCAGGTACTGGACGAGGTGCTGGCCGTGCAGCTCGGCGGCGCCGTCGGGACGCTCGCCGGTCTGGGGGAGGCGGGCATTGCTGCCAGGTCGGGGCTCGCGAGCCGGCTCGAGCTCAGTGAGCCGGCGCTGGCCTGGCACACCGACCGCCAGCGCATCCTCGAGCTCGCCGGAGCGCTCGCCGCTGTCGTCGCCGCGACCGGCAAGGTCGCGCTCGATGTCGAGCTGCTGGCCCAGACCGAGGTCGGCGAGGTCACCCTCGGCGCCGGTGGCGGATCGTCGGCGATGCCGCACAAGCGCAACCCGGTCCCGGCCATCCTCATCCGGGCGGCGGCGGTCCGTGCGCCGGGGCTGCTGGCCACGCTGCACGCCGCGGCGGCGCAGGAGCACGAGCGTGCCGCCGGGGGGTGGCACGCCGAGTGGGACGTGCTGCGCGAGCTGCTCTCGCTGGCCGGAGGCGCTGCAGCTCGCCTCGCCGCCCTGCTCCCCGACCTGCACGTCGACGCTGCGCGGATGCGGGCAAACCTCGACTCCACCGGCGGGTTGCCGCTGTCCGAGGCCGTCGCCGCCCGGCTGGCGCCGAGCCTCGGCCGTGCCGACGCGCACGAGGTGGTGCGCCGCTGCGCGCGGCTCTCGGTCGAGAGCGGCCAGGCATTCCGGGCCGTACTCGTCGACGACGAGCAGGTGCGCGCCGTGCTGAGCGAGCACGACGTCGACGAAGCCCTGGACCCAGCGCGCTGGCTGGGGGCGACGAACGCGCTGATCGACCGGGCCCTGACCGACCATCTGCACCAAGCACCTTGAGCAGCCTGACAGCCTGACAGCCTGACAGCGATTGGACGAGGAGCGCGCCATGAACGACGACGAGCGGCGGACGCAGGGGATAGCGGTGCGCCGGCAGGTGCTGGGCGATGCGCACGTCGACCGCGCCACGGCTGGCACGACGTCGTTCAGCGCGGACTTCCAGGACTTCATCACCCGCTACGCATGGGGCGATATCTGGTCGCGCCCGGGGCTCGACCGGCGCACCCGCAGCGTGATCACCATCGCCCTGCTGGCCGGGCTCGGCCATCACGCGGAGCTGGCCCTGCACGTGCGAGCCGGGTTGCGCAACGGGCTCACGCGGGAGGAGATCTCGGAGGTGTTGCTCCAGATCGGCATCTACGCCGGGGTGCCGGCCGCCAATACCGCGTTCGGCATTGCGGCGGAGGTGCTCGCAACGGAGGGGCTCGCCAGCGAGGCGCCGGACAGCAACCCGCTTGCCAGCGAGGCCCCCTAGAGTCGAGGCCGTGGCCACCCCGCCGCGCCAGGGCGCGTCTCGTGCAGCTGCGAGCAGGCGGGCTCGGGTCGAGCAGCGCCGGCAGGCCGAGCGCGCGCAGCAGAAGCGGCGGCGCCTGCTGCTGACCGGTGCAGCTGTCCTCGCCGTCGCCCTGATCGCCGTTGGTGTGGTGGCTGCCGCGTCCGGCAGCGGCGGGAAAAAGGGTGCGACAAGCGCCGCAGCCCAGGTCCTCCCGTTGAGACCGACCGGCAAGGTCACCGTCGAGCAGCAGGCACAGCGCGTGCCGGACACCTCCGGCATCACCGGCGTGCTGGCCTGGAACACGCAGGGATGGCCGGGCGACGGCGCCCGCCACCCAGGTGCGCTCAGCCATGACCACGTCGCCGGGCCCGTGCGGTACTCCGTCACGCCGCCGGTGGGTGGGCCGCACAGCGGGACGTGGATGAACGCCGGGGTCTACGACAAGCCCATCCCCAGTGAGCGGGCGGTCCACAACATCGAGCACGGAGCGGTGTGGATCACCTACCGACCGTCCCTCGCGGCCGCCGAGGTGGCCGCGCTGACCGCGTTCGTCGGCCGGCAGTCGTTGATCCCCGAGGCGCAGGCGACCGGAGTGGCCGGGCAGGCGAACCGGTACGTCGACCTCAGCCCGTGGGCGACGAGCGCGCTGCCAGCTCCCATCGTGATCAGCAGCTGGGGCCGGCAGCTCCAGGTCAGCAGCGCGAGCGACCCGCGGCTGCAACGGTTCGTCGATGCGTTCCGCAACTCGCAGAAGTTCACCCCCGAGTTCGGCTCCGCGGTCGACGGCGTCGGTGTGCAGACGGGCGGCCGTCCCGCAGCTTTCGGCAGCACCAAACCCAACCCGTCCGGCTCGGCACCTTGATGCCCGCGGGCCTGGCAAGCGCGAGACGTCGGGTGCGATGACCGACGGCGCGCGATACGGCCCGGGTGTCTGGGCCGGTTCGGGCTCGTGGGACGGCACCGGGCTTCCGCCCATGGCCCGCGCCCGGCTCGACCGGCCGAGTTCGGTCCGCGGCTCCCTGCTGTCGGTCGGTGCGGCCGTCGGGGTCGAGGCAGTCGGGCTGCGGCCCGTCGGCGACGTGATGGGCGTGATCGTGCAGCACGTCGGGTGGCAGGGCCTCGGCTGCCCCAGCTACGGGGCGGGCGGCAGCTGGCGGGCTGCCCGCACCGTCGTCAGCGGCAGCGGCGGTGGATGGGCCGGCCTTGGCGGCTACGCGAAGGCGCTGTACAACGGCTACGACACCGCGCTCGGCCGGCTGATGCAGGAGGCGATGGCGCTGGGGGCGCACGGCGTCGTCGGCGTCACCTTTGGCGTGAGCCCGATGGGCCAGGGCAACCGCGAGTTCCTCGCGCTCGGTACCGCTGTCCGGGCCGATCTGCCGGTGCGGCAGCAAGCGCCCTTCTCCACTCTGCTGTCCGGGCAGGACACGGCCAAGCTGCTGCTGGCCGGGTGGGTGCCGGTCGCGGCGACCCTCGGACTGGCCGTCGGCATCCGCCACGACGACTTGTTGATGCAGCGCCAGGCGAAGGCGTGGCGGACCAACTCCGAGGTGGAGGGCTACACCGAGCTCGTCAGCGACACCCGGGCCGGCGCCCGCCGCGAGCTCGACGCCCGCGTGGGCGCCAGCGGCGCCGACGGCGCTGTGATCGACCTGATGAGCACTCAGGTCCACACCGTCGAGCCCACCGACAACCATAAGGACCACGTGGCCGAGTGCTACCTGCTCGGCTCGTCCATCGCCGGCCTCGGGCTGCCGTATCCCGTCGCGGCGCGCAGTCTCGCCGTCCTACCCGTGCGCTGACCAGGAGATGATCCAACTGTGACGAGCGAGAACCTGCCGACCGGCGGACCTGGCCCTCGACAGCGGGTGCCGGCGGCGCTTGACCCCGCCGCGCTCGGCATCCCGGCCGATGCCATCCGGCGCCTCGAGACGATGCGCCCGGGTCAGCCCGGCGCCCTGTTCACCTCCGACCTTTCGGTGAACGAGTTCCTGCTGGTGCGCGAGGCCGGCTTCCGCCCGCTCGGACTGGTCTTCGGCTCGAGCATCTACCACGTCGGGTTCCAGATGGGGCGGTGGAGCCAGAACCAGGAGCTCGACACCCTGACCAGCGCGATGTACCACGCGCGCGAGCTGGCGATGACCCGGATGGAGGCCGAGGCCGCCCAGCTCGGTGCCGACGGGGTCGTCGGCGTGCGGTTGGAGGTGGAGTTCAAGGAGTTCGGCACCGACCTCGCCGAGTTCATTGCCGTCGGTACCGCCGTCATCGCCGACGAGGCCGCCCCGCCGCATCACGGCAGCTGGCGCAACGTCCACGGTCTGCCGTTCACCTCCGACCTCAGCGGCCAGGACTTCTGGACCCTGCTGCAGTCCGGCTACGCACCGGTGGGGATGGTGATGGGCACGTGCGTCTACCACATCGCCCACCAGCGCTTCTGGCAGACCGTGGGCAACACCGGGCAGAACGTCGAGATCCCGCAGTTCACCGAGGCGCTGTACGACGCGCGGGAGCTGGCCATGAGCCGGATGCAGGCCGAGGCCGAGCAGCTGGACGCCGAGGGCATCGTCGGCGTGCAGCTGCTCTCGCTGCCGCACCGGTGGGGAGGGCACACCACCGAGTTCTTCGCGATCGGCACGGCCATCCGTCCGCTGCGCCCCGACCACCGCATCCCCGCGCCGCAGTTCGTGCTGCCGCTCACCGGCTGAGCGGGCAGTGACCGACCCGCCCGAGGGCGCAGCCGAGCTCCCGTCGGAGCTGGGCGCCCTCGGCGACCTCTACGGCGTGTTGTACACGCTCACGGCCGACCGCACCGACGTCTCCGGCTACGCGCAGGTGCTGACCGACGCGCTCGGCACCGCTTTCCCGCCGGGAATGGTCGAGGTGGCTCGCGAGCGAGGCATGGGCGATCGGCTAGCCGGCCGCCCCGGGCGTGCCACCAGCCTGACCGTGCACGGACAGGCGCAGGAGCTCGAGCTGCGCGCCGGCCGGCACGGGCAGGTCGAGGCCGAGGTCCGGCAGGTCGTCCGCGGCGTCGTCATCTCGCGCCGGATGGTCAACGTCGACGTCTGGCTCCGCGCGCTGGCCGACGAGCTGCAGGCGCAGGCAGGACGAGCGGCCGCCAGCCGGGAGGCGCTGCGGCGCCTGCTCGGCGGCTGACGCCGGCGAGTCAGGGCGGTGCTACCGGCAGCACGGCAGCGGCTGGGCGCACAGCTGCTGTCCGGCCCCCCGGCGCACGACGTCGTCGCCGTCGTGGAGCGGCTGCTGGCCGTGCAGGCGCAGGACCCGCGGGGGGCGCGCCTGGCCGTCCGCGCTCGAACGAGCGGGTTGACCGCGGCTGACGTGGACGCAGCGCTGAACGAGCGGTCCGTCGTCATCACCTGGCTCAACCGCGGCACGCTGCACCTGGTCCGTGGCGAGGACTACTGGTGGCTGCAGGCCCTGACGACGCCGCAGCTCATCACCGGTAACGCCCGGCGGCTGATGCAGGAGGGCGTGCCACCGGACGCCGCCGAGCGGGGCGTTCGGGCTGTGGAGCAGGCGCTGACGGCGGACGGGCCGCTGACCCGGGCGCAGTTGCGGGAGCGCGTCCGTGCCGCCGGTGTCCGGGTGGAGGGGCAGGCGCTGGTGCACGTCCTGTTCCGCGCGAGCCTGTCGGGGCTGGTCGTCCGCGGGCCCATGGTCGGCGCCGAGCATGCGTTCGTGCTGGTCGGCGATTGGCTGGGGCACGGGCCGGTGGTCGACCGCGAGCAGGCGCTCGCCGAGCTCGCCCGGCGCTACCTGGCCGGCCACGGACCGGCCAGTGACCGGGACCTCGCCCGGTGGGCGAACCTGCCGCTGCGCGACGTGCGGCTGGGCCTCGGGGCGATCAGCGACGAGGTCGACACGGGTGACGACGGGCTGCTCGACCTGCGCGGCCGGCCCGAGGCCGAGCCCGCTCCGCCGCGGCTGCTGGGAGCCTTCGACCCGCTGCTGCTCGGCTGGGTGTCGCGGGAGCCGGTGGTCGGGCGGTACCAGGGCGTCGTCACCAGCAACGGCATCTTCCGATCGTTCGCCCTGGTCGAGGGCCGCGCTGTGGGGCTGTGGAGCCTGGTGCGCGATCGTCCCGTCCTTGCGCCGTTCGGCGCCCTGCCCGCTGAGGTCGAGGACGCCCTGCAGACCGACGCGCTCGACGTCCAGCGCTTCCTCGGGACGGGCTGACGGACATCACGTTGCCGACCGTCATTCGGGGGCCCCGCCGCACACAAAGGACCCACACAGCGTCGTTTCCGGGCTGCCGGCAGGCACTTTGTGTGCTGCGCCTGGCTCGCTCGCACACAAACGGCGTGATCCAGCAGTTGTTTCGGCCCCGAAGAGCGACTTTGTGTGCGCCGTGGCGGTGCACGCAAGCAAGGCGCGTCCGGTCAGGCCGACTGCAGTCCGTCCCAGGACCAGTGCGGCATGGCCAAGCCAGCCGGAACGGTGGCGCCGACCGCGGAGTACGCAAGAATGTCGCTGACAGCCCACTGCATGTACGCGTGCAGAGCAGCGCGGAATTCGGGGTCGTCCGGCAGCCCGGCGCCGTCGACCGCCTGGTCGAAGCAGGCCACGAAGCGCCGGCCGAGGTCGCTCAAGTCGCTGTTACCCGCATGCATGTGCTGCAGCCCGGACTGGTCGCCACACGACGACGAGTACCGGTGCGGTCCGCCCATGACCTCCGCCCAGTAGGCGGCCAGGCGCTCGAGGTGCTGCGGATGCTGGTCCGGGTGCGAGAACGGGTGGTTGAGCTCCGGGTCCTGCAAGCACCGAGCGTGATGAGCGGCGGCCAGCGCGAGAAAAGCCGGCTCGCCGCCGGCGAACTCGAACAGTGACGGACGCACCAGACGAGCGTGACACCTAACGCGTGTGGAGCGCCAGGGCTTCCGCGCCGCCAGCAACCGGTCGACCAGCAAACCGGGTAGAACGTCAGGGTGAGCTTGACGAAAGGCAGCGGCCCCTTTGGCGCCACCCCCGGCGGATCGTTCAACTTCGACCCGCATGCCCCGAAGTCCGTCCTGTACCTGGAGAGCTGTCCCCGGCGGGTGCGGGTCACGTTGGGCGGACAGACGGTGGCCGACAGCGTGGCCGTCCAGCTGCTGCACCCGCCGGGCCGCACGCCGACCTACCTGTTCCCGGCCGACGACGTCCGCACCGAGCTGTTCGAGCCGAGCGAGACGGCGCCGCTTCGACCCGGCGATGGGCGAAGGGACCTACTGGAGCGTTGGCGTCGGGACGCGCCGAGCCCTCGATGCCGCGTACTCCTTCCAGTCACCCCCCGAGCCCGCAGCCGGCATCGCAGGCTTGATTGCTTTCGACTGGGACTCCATGGACGGGGTGTTCGAGGAGGACGAGGAGGTTTTCGTCCATCCCCGGGACCCCTACACCCGCATTGACGTGCTGCGCAGTTCCCGGCACATCCGGGTCAGCGTCGGCGGTCTCGTCGTCGCGGAGTCGACCCGCTCCCGGATGCTGCTGGAGAGCGGACTGCCGGTCCGCTACTACCTGCCGCGCGAGGATGTGCGCGAGGACCTGCTCGAACCGAGCTACACGACGACCCGCTGCCCGTACAAGGGCATCGCCCACTACTGGTCCCTGCGCGGCAGATTGCCGGATGACGGGGATCTGGACGAGAAGGACATCGCCTGGAGCTACCCGGAGCCGATGCACGACGCCGAGGCCGTGCGCGGGATGCTGTGCTTCGTCGAGGAGCGCGTCGACCTCGAGATGAGCAACCCCGACGGCCTGCGGAAGCCTGGCTGACGGGCAGGAACGAACCCGCAGTCAGCCCGGTTGGTCCAGGGGTGAGCGCCCCGACGACAGTCACCCGCAAGTCGGTGGGGCTGCGCTCCGAACGCGGGCCGCTGCTCGGGGCGCTGATGTTGGCGACCGCGCTGGTTGCGCTGGACTCCACGATCATCGCCACCGCGGTGCCCTCGATCGTGAAGGACCTGGGCGGCTTCTCACAGTTTCCCTGGCTGTTCTCCATCTACCTGCTCGCGCAAGCGGTGTCGACGCCCATCTACGGGCGCCTGTCCGACGTGCTGGGCCGCAAGCCGATCATGCTTGCCGGCATCGGCGTGTTCCTGGTCGGCTCGGTCCTGTGCGGGATCGCCTGGTCGATGCCGGTGCTGATCGTCTGTCGGGCGCTGCAGGGGCTCGGTGCCGGTGCTGTCCTGCCGATGAGCAACACCATCGCCGGCGACGTCTACACCCTCGCCGAGCGGGCGAAGGTGCAGGGCTACCTGGCCAGCGTGTGGGGCGTGGCGTCCGTCGTCGGCCCGACGCTCGGCGGTGCGTTCTCCGAGTACGGCACCTGGCGGTGGATCTTCTGGGTCAACATCCCGCTGGGCCTGATCGCCGTGCTGGTGCTGCACCGCACCTTCGCCGAGCAGGTGGTGCGCAAGCAAGGCGTCATCGACTACCCGGGCGCCGCGCTGCTCAGCGGCGGGTGCGCCCTGCTCATCCTGGGGCTGCTCGAAGGCGGCGAGGCGTGGGCATGGGCGTCGGTGCCGTCGGTGGCGGCGCTGGCGGGCGGGACCGCGCTGGTGATCGGCTTCGTGCTGGTCGAGCGCCGGGTCACCGCCCCGATCCTGCCGCTGTGGGTGTTCACCCGGCGGGTCCTGCTGGCCTCCAGCCTGGTTGCCGTCGCAGTTGGCGCGATCGTCCTCGGCCTGACCTCGTACGTGCCCACCTTCGCCCAAGGCGCTGCGGGGGCGGGGCCGATCACCGCGGGCTTCACCCTGGCGACGCTGACCGTCGGTTGGCCGCTCGCCGCCGCGCAGTCCGGGCGGATGTACCTGCGCATCGGGTTCCGGCGCACCGCGCTCGTCGGCTGCGTCCTCACCGTCGCGGGCACCGTGCTGGTGGCGCTGGCGACGGCTCGGCAGGACGGCTTGCTTGCCATTGCCGCGGCGTGCTTCATCGTCGGGACGGGCCTGGGCCTGGTCGCCAGCCCGACCCTGATCGCCGCCCAGTCCAGCGTCGGGTGGGCCGAGCGCGGCGTGGTCACCGGGAACAACTTGTTCGCCCGGTCGCTCGGCAGCGCTCTCGCCGTCGCGGCCTTCGGTGCCGTGGCCAACGCGGTGCTTGATGGTCGACGTCCCACCGGCCAGGTGTTGACGGACGCCAGCACCGCGGTGTTCACCGGAGTGGCGGCCGTCGCCGTCGTCATGGTCGCAGCGGTCGCGATGATGCCGAGGGGGACTTCGGCGACCATGCTGGGTGACCCCGCGGCGGCGCCGGCTGACGTGTCGGCCGAGCACAGCACGTCTGCCAGCTGAGCCCTAGCCGGCGCGCAGCAGTGCGATGGAGCGTCGGCGGCGCCCGCGCCCAGGGTCGGTGATGTTGACCGTGGCCGAGTAACCCGGCTGAAGAAAGGAGATAGCCGTCTGATGGAGCTGACCTACTCGGAGTCGGTCGTCATCGACCGTCCCGCCGACTCGCTGTACGACATGGTTTCCGACATCACGCGGATGGGGGAGTGGAGCCCCGTCTGCAAGGCCTGCTGGTGGGACCCCGGAGAGGGGCCGCGTGTCGGCGCGTGGTTCACCGGCCGGAACGAGACGCCGGAGCGGACCTGGGAGACCCGCTCCCAGGTCGTGGCCGCCGAGCCGGGCCACGAGTTCGCCTGGACGGTCGGGGAGTCGTGGATCCGCTGGGGCTACACCTTCGCCCCCGCGGCGCAGGGCACGAAGGTCACCGAGTCCTGGGAGTTCCTGCCCGCCGGCATCGCCCGGTTCCACGAGCGGTACGGCGACGACGCCCAGGCGCAGATCGCCGACCGCACCGCGGCCGCGCACACCGGCATTCCGCAGACCCTCGCCGCCCTGAAGCGAGCAGTCGAGGCGGGCTGACCGGCGGCCCGGTGCGGGGGGCGCCGAGGCTCAGGCGCCGCGGAAGGCCGAGACCCCGGCGTACGTCGGGACGAAGGCCATGTCGTTGTACAGCGTCGGGCTCGCGAAGCGGCTGGCGCGCCCTACCGGCAGCTGCTGCCTGGTCGCGCCCGTGGCCGGGTCCAGGCCGTAGAAGATGCCACCGGAGGGGCTGAGCGACCACACGAGACCGCCGCCCACGACCGGCGAGCCGGTGACCGCGCTGCCGGCGTGCCAGAGCACGTGCGGTGCGCCGGCGCTGTCGACGCTGACCGCGCGCAGGCCGTCGGTGCACGGCACGTAGACCGTGTTGCCGGCGACTGCTGTCCCGCCGTACGCGGCGCACAACTGCGTCGTGGTGACCTGAGCACCGATCCCGCCGAGCCGGCCGGCGCGCAGCGTGTAGGCCGTCGACGACTTGCCCACCGCGAGAAGGTAGCCATTGGCGGTCAGGCTGGGAGAGGTGGAGCCGAGGTCGGCGTCGACGGCGTTGTCGTGCTGCCACGTGCTCGGGGCGAACGAGTCGAGCAGCCGCAGGTCGGGCGAGAGCTTGAGGACCGAGTCGCCGCCGTCCCAGGCGCCGGATGTCGCCGCGCTGTTGCCGACCTGAACCAGCAGATTGCCCGCGGGGTCGACGACGGCGCCGGGCGGGGCCCAGATGCCGCCCTCCCGCGCGGTCGGCACGGTGTAGGACAGCAGGGAGCCGGTGCCCGAGGTGCTGCTCGCCACGACCGTGCCGCGGTAGGCGCCGCAGTCGCCGGCGAGCCCTCCGTAGGGCACGTACACCCGGCCGGCGGTGACAGTCAGCGCAGCTCGCTGCTGGCTCACCGTTGGGTCACTCGCGGGCGGGTCGATGCTGCGCAGCACGCGGCGCGCGCCGTTCGTGGGGTCGACCCCCACCAGCAGGTGTGTCACCGCGCCCGCAACCCGCGTCTCGGCCACCGCGAACACCAGCTTCGTCGCCGGGTCGTACGCCGGGGTGCCGGTGATGCCGAGCGGATCGATGTTGCCGCAGGGCAGCGACGAGCGCGCCACCGGCGTGCCGACGTGCAGCGACCAGCGCACCGCCCCCGAGGCCGCGTCCAACCCATACATGGTGTCGTTCTCCGTGGCGGCGACGAGCGTGCCCCCTACCACCAGCGGCTGCGCGTAGACGGCACCGTCGAGGCCTCTGGTCCACGACGCCGTCAGGTGGCCGGCGGCAGCCAGGTCAGCGTCGACCCCGGTGCGTGCCGGGTCGCGGTGGTAGGTCCACCAGCCGTTGTCGCAGCCCGCCGTGGCGGTCAAGGCGAGCGCGGACAGGGCAAGTGCTGGAAGAGTCCGGCGCAGCCGCGTAGAGGTCATGATGCACCATCGGGACGCTGGTGATCCTTTGAACGCGTCGTAGTCACTCAATCGCAGAGCGTTATCGAAACATCGCCCTCGAGCTTCAATGCCGTCACCGAACCGGGCGAAGCAGCCCACCCGCAGCACGGTGTCGAGTGCTGCAAACCGCAGAGGCGACCCGATGCCGGGTCCGTCCATCAGCCTTGTCTGTGACGCTGACCGGGTACCTGCCGAGCAGACTCCCGGGGGCAAACGTGGTGCACCAGGTGTCCAGCCGACGCGTCAGGCACGTAGTGCTCGGCAGTGGCGCGATCGGCAGCGCTGCCGCCTACTGGCTCAGCCAGCAGTCGAGCAGCGGCGTCCTGGTGCTCGAGCAGTATGGCCTCGGCCACGACCGGGGGGCGTCGGAGGATCACTCCCGCATCATCCGGCACGCCTACCACAGCACCGACTACACCGTCCTCACCAGCGCGGCCTTTGCGGCGTGGGACCACGTCTCGGAACGCACCGGGCTGCCGCTCGTGCTGCGCACCGGCGGCATCGACCTCGGGGTCGGGCCGGCGGGCGAGGCCGAGATCGCCAGCTACTCGGCCGCGCTTGAAGCGGCGGGGCACGCCTGCCAGGTGCTCGACGCCGGGCAGATCCGGCGCCGCTGGCCGCAGTGGCGGGTCACGGATGACACCGTCGCCGTCCACCAGGGCGACTCCGGCGTCCTCGACATCCGCAAGGCGAACGCCGCCCACGTCGCGCTGGCTCGCCAGGCCGGCGTCAGCTTCCGGGAGCACACCGTCGTGCACCGGATCGAGGCCCACGACGACAGAGTCGAGATCGTCACCGACGACGAGGTCATCACCGCCGACACCCTCAGCGTCTGCGCCGGCTCCTGGACGGAGACCGCGCTGCAGGGCCTCGACACGCGCATTCCGCTGACGCTCACGCACGAGCAGGTGACGTACTGGTCGACACCGAACCTGCGCGAGTTCGCACCCGACCGCTTCGGCGTATGGATCCACCACGGCCCGGAGGCGACCTACTACGGCTTCCCGGTCTACGGCGAGGCCGCGGTCAAGGCGGGACGCGATGTCTCCGGCCGGGTGGTGACGCAGGAAACGCGCACATCGGCCCCCGACCCGGACAACCTCGCAGACCTCACCGCGTTCATGGCCGAGCACCTGCCCGGCGGCCTCGGCCCCGAGCTGCTGACCAAGACCTGCGTCTACGACCTCACGCCCGACCGCAACTTCGTTCTCGATGTCCTGCCGGAGGCCCCGCGGGTGGCAGTCTTCGTCGGCGCGGGGCACGCGGCGAAGTTCGCGAGCCTCGCCGGGCGCATCCTGGCCGACCTGGCCACAGCCGGTGGCACCAGCTACCCGATCGACGCGTTCCGGCTCGACCGGCCGGCGCTCACCGACCCGGCCTACGAGTCGAACTTCCGCTTCACCCAGCCGGCGATGGCCTGACCCCTGTTGCTGAAGCCGGACACTGCCCGCCGTCATCCGAACACCTCTAGACCCACGGGACATGCGATGACCAGCATCGAGACAGCAACCCCAGCCTTGCCGGCACCCTCGCCGCCGGGCAGGGCCGGCCCCGGGTGGGCTCCGACCCTGGCTCCAACGCTCGCCGGCCACGAGTACACCGACCCGGCCGTGTTCGCGCTGGAGCGCGAGCGCATCTTCTCGCGGGAGTGGACCTACGTCGGCCACGTGAGCCAGGCCGCACGGCCGGGCGACGTCATCCGCTTCACCGTCGGCAACGAGAGCGTCATCGTCGTGCGCGGCCGCGACCGGCAGCTCCGCGCCTTCCTCAACGTGTGCCGGCACCGCGGCGCGCTGCTCTGCCTGAACGACAGCGGCAACGCCGGCAAGGCGATCCGCTGCCCCTACCACGCCTGGACCTACGCGCTCGACGGACGCCTCATCACGGCTCCGAACTGGGATGCGATGTCCGACGTCGACAAGGGCGACCACGGCCTGCACGAGGTGGCGCTGGACGTCTGGGAGGGGCTGGTGTTCGTCACGCTCGATGAGGACCCGCCGCCGCTGGAGTCGGCGCTGCGGCCCCAGTTCGACTACCGCTTCGGCACCGACGAGGAGGCGGCGAGCCGCTGGCGGATCGCCGACCTCGTGGTGGGCGCGAGCCGGCGGTACGAGGTCGCGGCCAACTGGAAGATCATCCAGGAGAACTTCCAGGAGTGCTACCACTGCGGCACGATCCACCCCGAGCTGGTCGAGCAGGTGCCGATGTTCCGGTCGTTCGCCGAGCTCGGTACCGGCGGCTACCACACCGATGGCTACGGCTTCAGCGCGGACAAGGATGCCTTCTCGCTGACCGGCCGCCCGGCCTTCGAGCGGCTGCCCGGGCTGCTGCCCACCGACGACCGCCGCTACTTCGGGCTGGTGCTGCGCCCGAACTGTTTCGTCTCGCTGCTGCCCGACCACGTGATCGTCCACCGCTTCCTGCCGCTCGGCCCCGACCGCACCCAGGTGGTCTGCGACTGGCTGTTCCAGGCGCACGAGGTGGCCCGACCGGACTTCGACCCGACGGACACCGTCGAGCTGTTCCACCGGGTGAACGAGCAGGACTTCACCGCCGCAGAGTGGTGCCAGCCGAACATGGGCTCGCGTGCCTACCGCCGGGGCGGCGTGCTGGTGCCGACGGAGGCCGAGATCATCTCGAACTGGTACTACGCCTGGTACCGGCGGCTGATGGCCGTACCAGGGCGGGAGCAGGGCGCCACGTGAACATGCCCCGCCTGCTCGACGTGTGCGGAGTGGCTGACCTGCCGGACGAGGGCTCCGCAGTCGTGACCGACCCGGTCGCCGGCCGGATCGTCATCTTCCGCGTGGCCGAGGAGTACTTCGGGCTGCAGGACCGGTGCAGCCACCAGGAGGCGCGGCTCTCCGACGGGTTCCTCGACGGCTGCGCTGTCGAGTGCCCGCTGCATGCCTCGCTGTTCGACCTGCGCACCGGTCTGCCCGAGATGCTCCCGGCGACCGAGCCGGTGCGGACCTACCCCGTCCACGTGGCGGGGGACCGGATCGTCGTCGACGCAGGCGCGCCTTCCCCGGATACGGCTCACGTGGGCGCTGCTCAGAACGGCGCCGGCCCCCGCGCCTTCTCGCCGACGTAACCGCCGTTGCGCAGCCGCTGCAGCTTGACGGCCAGGTGCAGCAGCAGCCGGTCGGACCCGTCCGCCATCGACATCCCCGTCATCTCCTCCACCCGGGTCAAGCGGGTGTAGAGAGTGGTCCGGTGGATGCCGAGCTGGCGCGCGGCCTGCTGCTTGTCGCCGGCACAGTCGAGCACCGTCTCCACGGTCAGCAGCAGGTTGTCGGCGGCCCCGATGCCGCGCAGCAGGTTGTACAGCCCTGGCGGCACCAGGTCGTTGCCGACCACCTCGTGCGGCAGCTGGGCGACGAGCATGTAGCCGCCGAGCTCGCTCCAGCGCACGATCGTCTTCTGCGGCGTGATGGCATCGGACACCGACAGCGCCGTGATCGCTTGGCGGTAGGCGCTGCCAGCGGCGCCGAGCCCTTGCGTGGGGTCGCTGATCCCGACCCGCCAGGTATTCGAGGGCCGGTTGCCGCCCATCGCCTCGAGCAGCTGGTGCCCGAGGCGGGGCAGGTCGTCCTGGCCGATCGGCCGGCGCCGGGCCAGCAGCACGACGGCCTGCCGCTCGGTCACCGACGACAGCCAGCCCGCGGGCGGCAGTCGCCGGCAGACCTGCGTGACGGTGGTGGGCAGCCGGGCGGCATCCTCGAGCACCTGGCCGGAGAAGCGCAGGACCAGCACGCCGACGTGTGCATCGTCCTGGATGAGGCCGTAGCTGAGCGTCTCGGCTGCCGCCGCCGACCGCAGGTTGGCGTCGGTCTGCAGCAGCTGGCCGAGCAGGTAGCTGGCCAGCGAGCTGTCGCGGTCCTGGATCACGAGACGCTGCCGCAGGATGCCGGCGATGGTCTCGGCGGTCGCGACGGCATCCGCGACCTCGGCCGGGGTCATGCTGTCGTCGGCGTCGATGATCCACAGGAACCCGAGCAGGCTGTCCTGGTAGGTGATGGGCACGGCGAGCCGGGCCACCAGCTCCAGCTCGGGCTTGCCCGGCAGCCGCGTAGGCGCGCGCAGGGTTCGCAGGCTGGCGTAGTCGACATCCTCGGGGCGGGTCCGGCGGTGCAGCAGCGACCAGATGCGGGCCGGATCGGAGTCGCCGAAGTCCTGGCCGGCGGCCAGCAGGCGCAGCGTGTGGTCATCGACGGCGATCCCGCGGCTGAGGCGGGCACCGAGGGCGTCGACCTCGTCCTGCAGCCTGTCCACGGGCCGACGCTATCTAGACGATCAAGCCGGGCTGCGGTGACACGGGCGTTGCCGCGGCAGGCCGGCGAGCGCCTGGTCGAGGTCGGCGATCAGCTCGGCGGTGTCCTCCAGGCCGACCGAGAGCCGCAGCAGGCTGTCGGGCATCGCCGCCTCCCCGGTCAGCGTGCAGTGCGTCATCCTGGCGGGATGCTGCACCAGTGACTCCACGCTGCCCAGCGACACTGCCAGGGTGACCAGCCGCAGGGAGGCGCAGACGTCGGACGCGGCCTGCAGGTCGCCGTCGACCTCGAACGACACCACGCCCCCGAAGTCCGACATCTGGCGCTTGGCCAGGTCGTGGTCGGGGTGGCAGGTGAGGCCGGGGTAGTGCACGCGGCGCACGGCCGGGTGCTCCTGCAGCCATTCGGCGATGAGCATCGCGCTCTGGCAGACCTGGCGCATCCGCACCGGCAGCGTCTTGATGCCGCGCAGCACCAGCCAGGAGTCGAACGGGGCCGCGGCCGTGCCGATGATGCCGCAGGTCCTGGCCACGCGGGCGCCGATCGCGGCGTCTGCTGAGACGACGACGCCGCCCGTGACGTCCGAGTGCCCGCTGAGGTACTTGGTGGTGGAGTGCACGACGACGTCGGCGCCGAGCGTAAGGGGCTGCTGCAGGTACGGCGAGCCGAACGTCGCGTCCACGGCGAGCAGGGCGCCGGCCGCGTGAGCGACCGTCGCGACCGCACCGATGTCGGTGATGGTCAGCAGCGGGTTGGTCGGCGTCTCGGCCCACACCAGCGTGGTGGAGAGCAGCACCGCTGCCGCGACGGCGTCGAGGTCCTGCATGTCGACCGCCGTGAAGGCCAGCCCCCAGCCGGCGAGGACCTCGGCGAACAGGTCCCACGTCCCGCCGTAGGTCGTCGCCGGGATGACGACGTGGTCGCCGGCGCGGCACAGGCTGAGCAGTGCCGTCGTCGTCGCGGCCATCCCCGAACCGGTGGCGGTTGCCCGCGCGCCGCCTTCGAGGTCGGCCAGGCATTCTTCCACTGCTGTGCGGGTGGGGTTCGCGATGCGGGAGTAGTCCCATCCGCCTTCGAGCACCACCGGCCGCTCGAAGGTCGAGACCTGGTAGATCGGGACCGAGACAGCGCCGTTGTGCTCGTGCGGGCGCTGCCCGGCGTGCACGGCCCGGCTGGCGAAGGAGCTCACAGCAGCCCACGCTCTCACCGCCGGCCGCCGCAGGCAGCAGGCACGCTGTCGTGCGTTGTCGGGCGGTGGCGGTGCACCATGTCGCGCCTGTGATCCCTCGCGCAGGACCGAGGCACACCCGGTCGTGCGTGCTTTCGCCAGGCAGGCTGGTGGGGTGAGTCGCGGTGCCGGGCGCAGGGCGGCCGCCGCGACGTCGGCGCTCGCGGCCATCGTGCTGCTCGCCGCCGCCGGATGCGGCAGCGCCGGCCCCGCACCCGCCCGCTGCGCGGCACGCGCCCCGGGCGAGACGTCGTCGATCCTCGACCTCGAGCAGACGCAGAACGCCGCCACCATCGCCGCCGTCGGCAAGCGGCTCGGGCTTGCGGATCACGCGGTCAGCGTCGCCCTCGCCGCCGCGCTCCAGGAGTCCAAGCTGCGCAACCTGGACTACGGCGACCGCGACTCGCTGGGCATCTTCCAGCAGCGGCCGTCGCAGGGCTGGGGGCCGCCGGAGCGGATCCTCGTCCCGCGACTCGCCGCAGCGGCCTTCTTCACGCGGCTGCGCTCGATACCTGGATGGCAGACGTTGCCCGTCGCCGACGCGGCCCAGGCCGTCCAGCACTCGGCCTCGGCGGCCGCCTACGAACAGTGGGACACCGAGGCGCGGCTGCTGGCCCGGACGCTGACCGGCGAGGTCACCGCCGGCCTGTCGTGCAGCGGGCTGCCCAGATCCGCCGCGCTGCAGGAGGCGCCCCTCACCACGGCGGCAAGCGACGAGATGGGGGCGGGACGCCTGCACTCCAGCGCTGCAGGGCAGGTCTGGGCCAGTGCGACGTGGCTTGTCGCGCATGCCGACGCGTTCGGGGTCAGTGCGGTGACGGCTGCCGGCCAGCGGTGGACCCGGGAGTCCGGGCGGTGGCAGCCTGATGCGGCGGCGGGCCCGGGAGTCACGTACGCGTAAGTCGCCGCGGCCGCAGTTGTGGAGCACAGTTGTGGAGCACGAATGGGGAGCAAGGCTGCGAGCGCGGTCCATCATGGCGCCATGAAGCACGGTGCACGAGCTACAGCACTGGCCGCATCTGCCGCCCTGCTGGCCCTTGGCGGGTGCGGTGGTTCCAGCAAGGGTGCGAGCGCCCCGAGCTTGCCCTCGAACTCCGCATCGAGCTCTACGGGCCCGACCTCGGCGTCCAGCGCTGCCGCCTCTGGCGGGGCCGCCGACCAGGTGTACCTGTCGATCGGCGACTCCTACGCTGCGGGCTACCAGCCGACGGGCTTCCGGGTGGGGCACACGACGACCAACGGTTTCGCCTACCAGCTCGTCGGGGCCGCGCGGGCCAAGGGCTACGACCTGAGGCTGGTCAACGTCGGCTGCAGTGGCGCCACGACCACCTCGGTGCTGCAGGCTCCCGGCTGCCGTCCCACTGGCCTCGGGCCGGGGGCCGCCTCCTACGGCAGCCAGACCCAGGCCGACGCCGCGGTAGCGGCGCTGCAGCAACACAAGGGCTCGACCGCGCTCATCACCGTGTCGATCGGAGGCAACGACATCACCGCCTGCGCGCTCGCCCCGTCTCCCATCCCCTGCCTGACGCAGGCCGTGGCCAAGGTCAAGACCAACCTCACCACGCTGCTGCAGCGCCTGCGGGCCGCAGCCGGACCAGCCGTGCCGATCATCGGCTCGACGTACCCCGACGTGCTCCTCGGCGGTTACGTCACCGGCTTCGCCACGGGCAAGCAGCTGGCGGGCCTGTCGGTCACGGCCTTCCGCTCGGTGGTCAATCCGGCGCTCAAGGCGGCCTACGAGGGGGTAGGCGGCTCGTTCGTCGACATCACCGCAGCGACCGGCGCGTACGGTCCGCTGACCCAGACGACAACCGTGGCGCCCTACGGTGTGGTGCCGGTCCCCGTCGCCAAGGTCTGCGAGCTGACCTACGCCTGCCAGTTCCGCGACATCCACCCGCGTACGCCGGGCTACAAGCTGATCGCCGACGCGGTCGTCGGCGTGCTGGCGGCCCACAAGTAGCCGGTCACCCGGCGACTCGTCGCCGGCCACCACGGAGCACCATGTCCGCATGACTCGCCGCACGTCGCCACCGTTTCGCGCCGACCACGTCGGCTCCCTGCTCCGGCCCGCCTCGCTGCTCGCGGCCCGAACGCAAGCAGCCGATGGCCGGCTCAGCGCCGAGGAGCTGCGTTCAGCCGAGGACGAGGCGATCCGCGAGGTTGTGCGGATGCAGGAGGAGACCGGGCTGCAGTCGGCGACCGACGGCGAGTTCCGCCGCGCCTCCTGGCACATGGACTTCATCTACCAGCTCGGGGGCATCAGCAAGGCCGACACCTCGATGCACGTGCACTTCGAGAACGAGCAAGGCTCGATCGACTTCGCACCGCCGGCCACGGCCGTCGACGGGACGGTGCGGCTCGAGGCTCCGATCTTCACCGACGACTTCGCTTTCCTGCAGTCCTCCGTCACGACCGCGACGCCCAAGCTGACGATCCCGTCCCCGAGCATGGTCCACTACCGCGGCGGCCGGGCAGCCATCTCCCGCGAGGTCTACCCCGACCTCGAGCAGTTCTGGCAGGACCTCGCGGCGGCCTACGCCGAGGAGATCCGCGTGCTGGCCGCGCAGGGATGCACCTACCTGCAGCTCGACGACACCAGCCTGGCGTACCTCAACGACCCGAAGCAGCGTGAGCTGGTCCGGTCGCAGGGCGACGACGGCGACAAGCAGCACCTGCGCAACATCGCGGAGATCAACGAGGCACTGCGCGGCCGGCCCGAGGGCCTGACCGTCACGACCCATATGTGCCGCGGCAACTTCCGGTCGTCATGGGCAGCGGAGGGCGGCTACGACTACGTGGCCGAGGCGCTGTTCTCCGAGCTCGAGGTCGAGGGGTTCTTCCTGGAGTTCGACGACTCGCGCTCGGGCGGCTTCGAGCCGCTCCGTTTCGTGCCACCGGGCAAGATCGTGGTGCTGGGCCTGGTCACCACCAAGCGCCCGGAGCTGGAGTCCAAGGACGACCTGTTGCGCCGGATCGAGGAGGCGAGCAAGGTCGTGCCGCTCGACCAGCTGGCGCTCTCGCCGCAGTGCGGCTTCTCGTCCACGGTCGAGGGCAACGCGCTCACGGCCGACGACCAACGCGCGAAGCTGCGGCTGATCGTCGAGACCGCGGCCGAGGTGTGGGGCTAGCTTTCGAGCCACCCTTGTCATCGTCGTCATCGTCTGGGTTGATGTTCCGGTCCGCGGCACGCCGTGGCCGCGAACCGAAAGCTCAACCTCCAGGCACCGGCTCAGCCTGGCAGGTGGTTGCCTTGTCTCGTCATGCTCGTCACGCGCCCGGCGTGCTCCGGGGGCGGCTCCACGACCGGTTGCTCACCATGCCGTCGGGCTGCTCCGGGCTGCGCACCGTTGGCCGCAACGGCGCCAGCGGCGGGCTCGACCGATGCCGCGGGCCGCTCCACAAGGCCGGCACCGCGTCGACCTCGGCACACAGCCGGTACGCGATCGCCTCGTAGTTGATCCGCCACCCGGCGAAGTGCTGCCACGCCTCCAAGACATCGCGCTCGCACTCGAAACCCACGTCGGTGAGGCCTTGCACCGCCGACTCGAACTCCTCGAACGTCAGCTCGATGCCGTCATCGGGGCGAGGATCGGGGTCGTACGGCAGCTGAATGGCGTCGGCGATCTGTCGTAACGCCAAGAAACCCATCCGCAGGGCGAGCCGTGCGGACACTGGTGCGCGCGAGGGCGCAAGGGCGGTCAAGAGGGCGGCGCTGTCCATCACCGCGAGCATGGCGACGACCCAGTGGGTGTAGGGCTGCGGCGAGCGGAACCGGATCAGGGCCGGGTAGTTGCTGTGGCTCTCGGCGACGTCGGCCGCCCAACGCTCCCAGCCCTGGTACAGCCCGTCGAGCTCGCCCTCTGCCTGCAGGCCGACGCGGGTGCGAGCCAGCAGCTCAGGCCCGAAGGGCGGGTTGCCGGCCCGAGCCCCCAGCAGCGTCACTTCGGTCTCGCGCCGGTTGAACGCGCCGTAGATCGTCGGCAGGTAACCGATCTGCAGCGCGACCGTCGCAAGCCCGGTCGCGGCGGCAAAGAAGTCGATGGCCGTAGCCCAGGGGTGGTTGCTCGTCTGGAAGCCCAGGGTCAGCAGCGACGAGCCGGCCTCCCGGGTCGACTCGCCGATGTGCCGGGTCTGCGGCCAGAGCAGCAGCGTGAAGGCCACGAGGAACAGCAGCAGCCACGCTGCCAACAGCGTGAGCAGGAACATCGGCCCCTGGGCGGCGAGAACACCGTCCCGGTCGCGGTACGAATCCATCCGGGCGGTGGCCAGGCGAAAGAACCACTTCGTCACGGTGTCAGCCCACCGCGCCAGGCGTCCCAGGCGCCCGCGCGGGATCACCAGGGTGCGCAGCAAGCTCGCACTCGTCGTCAAAGCGATCACCGCGCCGAGCACGGCGGCGAGCACGCGAACGATCTGCACGTCCCCAGTCTGCCGATCCGCTGCCCCTGCCTGGATGTGAGCCGCCCACGAGGGATCGACTCGGGCCCGGTCGCACAGCAAAGCCACAGCCCGGGCACAGCGCCACCCGATGCTGGGACGAGACGGTCACGTCATGACAGCGACGATGCTCCCGCCGCAGCCTGCCGACGCGACCGGTCCGTTTGGGCCGTCCGGGGTGACGACCTCTTCCGGGTCCTGTCGCGTGTTGACCGAGCAACCGGGGCGGCCGCTGCTCGACGTCGTCATTCCTGTCTACAACGAGGAGGCCGACCTCGAGCAGTGCATCGGGCGACTCCACGAGCACCTGGCGAGCGGGTTTCCGTACTCGGCGCGCATCACCGTCGCCGACAACGCGAGCACCGACCGCACGCTGGCAGTCGCCCAGCGGCTCCAGGCCCAGATACCGGGACTCACGGTGGTGCATCTCGACGAGAAGGGGCGCGGCCGTGCCCTGCGCGCGGCCTGGTCGCAGTCGGACGCGGCGGTGCTGGCCTACATGGACGTCGACCTGTCGACCGACCTCGCCGCGCTGCTCCCGCTCGTCGCCCCCCTGGTCTCAGGACACTCCGACCTCGCCATCGGCTCTCGCCTGTCGCGCAGTTCACGGGTGGTGCGGGGCACCAAGCGCGAACTCATCTCGCGCAGCTACAACCTCATCCTGCGCAGCACCCTCGCCGCCCGGTTCTCCGACGCCCAGTGCGGTTTCAAGGCCATCCGCACCGACATCGCGCGTCAGCTGCTTCCGCTGGTGAAGGACCATGCGTGGTTCTTCGACACCGAGCTGCTCGTGCTGGCCGAGCGCGCCGGCCTGCGGATTCACGAGGTTCCCGTCGACTGGGTCGACGACCCGAACAGCAGCGTCGACATCGTCGCGACCGCCAGGGCCGACCTCAGGGGAGTGCTGCGGCTCGGGCGGGGGCTCGCGACGGGTCAGCTGCCGCTGGCCGACCTGCGTGCCACGTTTGCGCGCGCACCCCTTCCGGCGGCGCAGGCGGCGGGGCCCGACGTGCCCGGCGTGCCGGCAGGGTTGCCGCGCCAGGTGCTGCGGTTCGGCGCCGTCGGCGTGGCCAGCACGGTGGCCTACCTGGTGCTGTTCACCCTGCTGCGCGGTACGACCGGCTCCCAGCCCGCCAACTTCGTCGCTCTGCTCGTCACGGCGCTCGCCAACACGGCGGCGAACCGGCGGCTCACCTTCGGCGTCCGTGGTAGCAGGCACGCGGGCCGGCACCAGGTGGAGGGCCTCGTCGTGTTCGGGCTCGGCCTGGCGCTCACCAGCGGCTCGCTTGCCCTCCTGACCGCCGTGACGACGACACCGTCGCGGCTCGTCGAGCTCTCGGTGCTGGTCGGTGCGAACGCAGCAGCCACCGTCCTTCGCTTCCTGCTCTTTCGCGCCTGGGTCTTCCACCCACGGCGCAGCTCCTGACTATCGCGTACCGCTTCGCCGCCCAGCCCGCACCGCGTGGCCTCGAGATTCGCGTTCTTTCAGCCCTGCACCAGCCGTTCGCCAGCCTGTCATCAGCCAAGGAGACGACATGACAACGACAGCGCCCCCTGACCAGACCACCAGCCCTGACCTCGACGACCGGGCTTCGCCGGGCATGGTGGGCTCCCCAGCGCGCCCCGCAGGCACGGTTGCCCCGCGCCCCGCCAGCAGCCGCCTCACACGGCTGGCGCGGGGAGCTGACGATGACCCGCGCTGGGCTCGGCCGGCGCTGCTGCTCCTGCTGGCCGCGACGGCGGCCCTGTACTTGTGGGACCTCGGCGCCTCGAGCACCGCCAACAGCTTCTACGCTGCGGCCGTTCAGGCAGGCACCAAGAGCTGGAAGGCGATGTTCTTCGGCTCCCTCGACTGGAACAACGTCATCACGGTCGACAAGCCGGCAGTGTTCATGTGGCCGATGGAGATCGCCAGCCGGCTGTTCGGCTTCAACAGCTGGAGCATGCTCGTTCCGCAGGCGCTCGAGGGCGTGCTCGCCGTCGGGCTGCTCGCAGCTACCGTGCGCCGCACCTCAGGTCACGCCGCCGGGCTGCTTGCGGGGTTCGCGCTGGCTGTCACCCCGGTCGCCGCGCTGATGTTCCGGTTCAACAACCCGGACGCGATGCTCACCCTGCTGCTGGTCGGTGCCGGGTACGCCGTCGTCCGCGCACTGCAGAACGGCAGCACGAAGTGGCTGCTCGTGGCCGGAGCGTGCATCGGCACCAGCTTCATCACCAAGATGGGGCAGGCGCTGTTGATCGTCCCCGCCCTGGGTCTGGCCTACCTGGTTGCCGCTCCGACCCCGATCGTCCGGCGGCTGCTGCAGCTGCTGGCCGCGGGTGTGACGATGGTGCTGAGTGCAGGCTGGTACTTCGCCGCAGTCGACCTGTGGCCCGCAGCGAGCCGCCCCTACATCGGCGGGTCGACCACCAACTCCCTGCTCGAGCTCGCCCTCGGCTACAACGGGCTCGGCCGGCTGTTCGGCAACACCGCGGGTAACGGCGGTGGTGGCGGCGGCGGGTTCGGCGGTGGCGGCGGCGGGTTCGGCGGAGCCGGCGGCGGCTTCGGCGGCCCGACCGGCATCACGCGCCTGTTCTCCAGCGACATGGCGACGGAGGCCTCGTGGCTCCTGCCGACCGCCCTGCTCGCGCTCGTCGTGGGGCTCTGGCTGACCCGCCGTGCCCCCCGCACCGACCTGCGCCGCGCCGCCCTGATCCTGTTCGGTGGCTGGCTGCTTGTCACCGGCGGCGTGTTCAGCTTCATGCAGGGCACGATCCATCCCTATTACCTGATCGCGCTCGCTCCTGGCATCGTCGGCGTCGTCGCGGTGACCGCCCGCGAGCTGTGGATCACCCGCGCCAGCGCGGTGTCGCGCACCGCGGCCGTCGTGCTGGTGGCAGTCACTGCCGCGTGGGACGCGCACCTGCTCGGGCTCACGACAACCTTCTTGCCGGCGCTGCGCTACGTGCTGGTGGCCGCGGCCGTCGTGGCTGCCGTCGGGCTGATGGCCACCCCCTGGCTGCGTCCCGGCCGGCGTGGCGCGACCGCGCTGGCCGCCGTCCTCGCAGCGGTCTGCCTGGCGGGCCTCGGCGGAACGGCCGCGTATGCGCTCGACACCGCGAGCCAACCGCACACGGGCAGCATGCCGAGCGCCGGCCCGGCCGGCACGGCAGGTAGCGGCGGTTCCTTAGGGGCCCGACCTGGCGGCACTCCGCCGGCCGGGCTCAGCGCCGCAACGGGTCAGCCTGCTAATGGAACCGCCGGTCCCGGCGGCGGGCAGCAAGCCAACGCCCAGGTCGTGGCCTTGCTGAAGGCAACCACCACACGGTGGGCCGCTGCTGCCACGGGCTCGATGAGTGCCGCACCGCTGCAACTCGCCAGCGGCACGGCGGTGATGAGCATCGGCGGCTTCAACGGCGGGGACCCGGCGCCGACCCTGGCACAGTTCGAGCAGTACGTCGCCGCGGGCCAGGTCCGCTACTTCGGCGGCGGCGGCGGCGGCGGCGGCGGCGGCGGCTTCGGCGGCGGCTTCGGCGGCGGGGGTGGCAACGGTTCCGGGAGCCAGATCAGCAGCTGGGTCGCGTCGCACTACAAGGCGATCACGGTGGGGGGCCAGACGGTGTACGACCTCAGCGCTCCCGCTAGCTGAGCGCATCGAGGAGCTGATGGCTGGTCACCTAGCACGCGTGTGGCCCCGGCACCTGCCGGGGCCACACGCTTTCGGCGCCGCCGGTGGGCGCTCCTGCCGGCCAGGGGTGCGGAAACTCTAGGAACCGACGGGGGTTGTGCCGAACATGAGGACGCGCCGACCGATGTCGTAGTGGACGTCGTCGCTGCGCGACAGCAGGTTCTGCAGCACCTCGGCGTCCTCTGCGTCGAGCGTCAGAACCTCTTCCCACGCCCCCTGGTCGAGGACGAGCTGCAGGGTGATCATCCCCGGCTCGCCGGACTCGGCAGCGGTCCAGCTGAACTGGTAGTGGCTGAGCTGGCGGACCTTGATGCTGTCGTCAGTCATGCGTGTCACGAGTGCCTCCGAGTGTCGTCGATCTGCTCGGGGGGTGGTCCGAGCGTTGAGGGTCCTGCCCACCTTCGGCTCGGCTAGCCACCGGTCGCCGGCGAAAGCGGCTTGCTTTCAACGGGCCGTACTGGCCGCAAGGAAGGCGTTAGCTGGGGCGGACGACTCGCTCGCTGGAAGCTCCTGGCGCGGAGACTCACTCGGCAGGCTCCGCAGGCTTGATTCGGTCAAGATTGTGACGCAGACTCCGATGTGTGCCGAACCCGGCTGACGCCGATCCCCTGTTGCGTGGCGCTTCCCTGCGGGTGACCCAACCGCGCCTGGCTGTGCTGTCCGCCGTGCAGGAGCACCCGCATGCCGACACCGATACCCTCATCGGCATCGTCCGCGCGCAGCTGGGCGCGGTCTCGCATCAGGCCGTTTACGACGTGCTGCGGGTGTTGACGGGCGCCGGGTTGGTGCGGCGCATCCAGCCGTCTGGTTCCGTCGCAAGATTCGAGGCGCGCGTCGGTGACAACCACCATCACGTCGTGTGCCGGTCCTGTGGCGCGATGGCCGATGTGGACTGCGCTGTCGGTGACGCGCCTTGCCTGACCGCATCCGACGACGCCGGCTTCGAGATCGATGAGGCCGAGGTCGTCTACTGGGGCCGCTGCTCGGCATGCGACGTGCCACCCGCTGACTCACTTTCACCCACCGCACAGATGCAGAGAGGTACGCCGTGACCACGCCCGACACCAAGAGCAACAGCGAGTCCGAGAACCCGGCGATCCCGGGGCCGACCGCCCAGACCAGCGGTCGCCCGCACACGAACCGGGACTGGTGGCCTAACCAGGTCGATCTCTCGGTCCTGAACAAGCCGGCGCGCGACTCAGATCCGTTGGGGCCGGACTTCAACTACAAGACGGCGGTCAAGAGCCTGGACTTCGACGCGGTCAAGGCCGACCTGGTGCAGGTGATGCGCACATCACAGGACTGGTGGCCAGCGGACTACGGTCATTACGGCCCGCTGTTCATCCGTATGTCGTGGCACGCGGCCGGCACATATCGCCAGAATGACGGCCGTGGGGGTGCCGGCAGCGGCGAACAGCGCTTCGCCCCGCTGAACAGCTGGCCGGACAACGCGAGCCTCGATAAGGCCCGCCGGTTGCTGTTGCCCGTCAAGCAGAGGTACGGCCGGGCGCTGTCCTGGGCGGACCTGCTGGTCCTGGCTGGCAACGTCGCGCACGAGGACATGGGTTTCACGACGTTCGGCTTCGCGTTCGGCCGAGAGGACGTCTGGCAGCCCGAAGAGGTCGTCTGGGGGCCGGAGGACACGTGGCTGGGCGATGAGCGCTACAGCGGTGAACGGGAGCTGTCCGAGGACGTGGGCGCCGTCCAGATGGGTCTGATCTACGTCAACCCTGAGGGTCCGAACGGCGAGCCGGACCCGATGCGCTCCGCCCGAGACATCAGGGAGACGTTCGCCCGGATGGCCATGAACGACGAGGAGACCGTCGCCCTCATCGCCGGCGGCCACACGTTCGGCAAGACGCACGGCGCGGGCGACCCTTCGCTCGTGGGCCCGGAGCCGGAAGGTTGCCCGGTCCACTCGAACGGGCTGGGCTGGGCGAACCAGCTCGGCAGCGGCAAAGCCGAGTACACCATCACCTCCGGCCTCGAGGGCGCCTGGACGCCCACTCCCACGACCTGGGACGACAGCTACTTCAAGACGCTGTTCGGCTGGGAGTGGGAGCTCACCCAGAGTCCGGCCGGCGCCAAGCAGTGGCAGCCGACCGACCCGGCGTCCGAGATCGTGCCCGACGCCCACCGTCCCGGCGTGAAGCACCGCCCGATGATGGCGACGAGCGACGTCGCCCTGATCACCGACCCGGTCTACAAGCAGATCTCGCAGCGCTACAAGGACGACCCGCAGCTGTTCGCCGATACCTACGCACGTGCCTGGTTCAAGCTGCTGCACCGCGACATGGGTCCTTTCTCGCGCTACGTAGGCCCGTGGGTGCCTGAGGCACAGCCGTGGCAGGACCCGGTCCCGGCGGTCGAGCACGACCTTCTCGGCGAGGCGGACGTCGCTGAGCTCAAGCGCACGATCCTCGCCTCCGGCCTGGCGGTCTCCGAGCTCGCGAACACCGCCTGGGCTGCCGCCGCGTCATTCCGCGGCACTGACCGGCGCGGGGGTGCCAACGGCGGCCGCCTTCGCCTCGCGCCTCAGAAGGACTGGGCCGTCAACGCCGGCACCGCGGAAGTCGTCGCGAAGCTCGAGGAGGTTCGCTCCTCCTTCGGCAAGCCGGTCTCGATCGCGGACCTGATCGTGCTCGGCGGATGCGCAGCGGTTGAGAAGGCCGCTGCGGACGCCGGCGTCGACGTCACCGTGCCGTTCACGCCGGGCCGCACGGACGCCTCGCAGGAGCAGACCGACGTCGACACGTTCCGCTGGCTCGAGCCCCGAGCTGACGGCTTCCGCAACTGGGTCAAGCCCGGCTCGAAGCTCAAGCCCGAGACGCTCCTGATCGACCGCGCCTACATGCTGGAGCTCACCGCCAAGGAGATGACCGTGTTGGTCGGCGGCCTGCGCGCGCTCGGTGCCAACACCGGCGGGGTGAAGCACGGCGTCTTCACCGACAGCGCCGGCGTGCTCACGCCCGACTTCTTTCGCCACTTGCTCGACCTCGACATCACCTGGCGGACGTCGACGAACGACGAGGGCGTCTACGAGGGCCTCGACGCCGAAGGGAACGTCGTACGCACCGCCACTGCCTCCGACCTGGTCTTCGGGTCGAACTCGATCCTGCGCGGCATCGTTGAGGTCTACTCGGCCGACGACGCCAAGGAGACGTTCGTGCGCGACTTCGTCGACGCGTGGGACAAGGTCATGATGCTCGACCGCTACGACGTGAAGTAGGTCCTCCCGATCGATCAGCGCCCTGCGCAGGTCGATGCCGCTGACCTGTCCGGTCTTTTGTCACCGGACAGGTCAGCCCAGCGGGAGGCCGCCGAGCGCCCGAGGTGACTCGTTCGACGGTGGTCCATCCGTTGCGGACCTCGCACCGACGGTCGTGGGTTCTATTTCCCGCGCGAGGGATATTCACCAGGTCTTGCGGTGTGCCTACCGGTCCGTAGGGAACACAAGATCCGACAAGTCCACGCGAGCGTATGGAAAGGAGATCAGATGACGTCCCCTGGTTACGACGACGGGACCATCCGCGTCTTCCCGGGCGACCCCGGCCCGATGCCCCCGACGGGTGCCAGCACCGGTCGGGACCAGGCCGGTCAGGTTGCCGACACGGCCAAGGAGCAGGCGGGCCAGGTGGCTGGTACCGCCAGGGAGCAGGCCGGGCAGGTCGCCGGTACCGCCAAGGAGCACGCCGGTCACGTCGCCGGCACGGCGAGCGAGCAGGCGAGCCAGGTGACCGGGACCGCCAAGGAGCAGGCCAGCGAGGTCGTTGGCACTGCGAAGGAGCAGGTCACGCAGGTGGCCGGCGAGGCGGCAAACCACGCGCGTGACCTGCTGGACCAGGCTCGCACCCAGGTGCAGGGCCAGGTTGTCAGCCAGAAGGGCCAGTTGACCGAGCGGCTGCGGCAGATCGCGACCGAGCTGAGTGACCTCGCGTCCGGCAAGGGCAGTCCTCAGGGCGCCGGCGGTGCCGTTGCCGGTCTCGCCCAGCAGGCAAGCCAGCGCGCCCAGGGTTTCGCTGACTACATCGAGCGGCGCGAGCCTCAGGACCTGCTCAACGACGGGCGCGCCTTCGCCGGTCGCCGACCCGGCGCGTTCCTGGCAGGTGCGGCCGTGCTTGGCGCAGTTGCCGGCCGCCTCGTCAAGGGCGTCAAGGCCGACTCCAGTTCCAGCGGGTCGCTGCAGGGGCAGGCGTCGGTGCCGACCACTCTGCGGTCTTCGCAGCCGGCGTACGGCGGGGCGCTGCCTCCGGTGTCGCCCGTGCAGGCGATGCCTGCCCGTCCGGTATCGGAGAGGCCCATCGCCCCGGTGGCGACCCCGGCCTCGCAGGGTGCGCGCACCGATCCGTACCGGCTGAGCGGTACCGAGGTTCCGGCTGAGCCGGTGACCATCATCGACGAAGCACCGCTGGGGGACCCGATGCCCCTGACGCCGCAGCCGCATGAGCGTCCTTACGGAGGACCGACAGGTGGCTGAGATCTACACCGGCGGTCGGTCAGACATGTCGACCGACCGCCCGGATGTCTCGCAGGCTTCGGTCGGCGAGCTGGTCAGCGACGTCGCGGCAGACTTCTCTACCCTGATCCGTCAAGAGATCGAGCTGGCCAAGGCGGAGATCAAGGAGGAGGCGACCAAGGCGGGCAAGGGCGTCGGCATGCTCGGCGGGGCCGGCCTGGCCGGCTACTTCGCCCTGCTGTTCGCCTCCGTGGCCCTGATGTACCTGATCAACCTTGTGGTGCCACTCGGTTGGGCCGCGCTGATCGTTGCTGCCATCTGGGGCCTCGCGGCCGCGGTGCTGGCGGCGAGCGGCCGCAAGAAGCTCAAGACTGTCTCACCCGCTCCCACGCAGACAGCCGAAACCCTGAAGGAGGATGTCCAGTGGGCAAAAGCCCGGACGAAATAAGGCGTGACATCGAGCGGACCCGCGCAGAGCTCGGCGGCGACCTCGACACGCTCAACGAGAAGGTCAACCCGGCCCGTATCGCCGAGCGTCGCGTCGACTCGGCACGTGCCGCGGTCGCCGGCGTCAAGGAGCGGGTCATGGGCTCCAGCGACGACGGCAGCGGCGTGCGCGGTGCCGCGTCGAACGTGACCGGCACCGTCTCCGGTGCAGCGTCATCGGTCACCGACACGGTCTCTGGCACCACGTCCAACATCGCTGACTCGGTGAGTGGTACTGCGGGGGCAGTCGGCGACCGGGCTAAAGCCGCTCCGCAGTTGGCACGGGCTCGCGCCCAGGGCAACCCGTTCGCCGCCGGTGTCATCGCCTTCGGCGCCGGCTGGCTGGTGTCGTCGTTGATCCCGGTCAGTCAGAAGGAGGCACAGGCCTCGCACCACCTCACCGACAAGGCCAGCGAGCTGGCCGAGCCGGTGAAGGAGCAGCTGACCGGTGCGGCCCAGGAGATCAAGGAAAACCTGGTTCCGCAGGTGCAGCAGGCAGCCGACCAGCTCAAGGAGTCGGCCACGTCGGCGACCTCGACTGTGCAGGACCACGCCCAGAGTGCTGTCGGCGAGGTCAAGGGCACGGCACAGGATGCCGCGGCCCACGTCAAGGACACGGCCCAGTCCTCGGCCGCAGAGGTCAAGGACACCGCACAGTCTTCAGCTGCCGAGGTGAAGGGGACGGCGCAGTCGTCGGCCTCTGAGGTTCGCGGCACCGCGCAGGACGTGCGCAACCCGTAACAGCATCCGCACGACGCTCGCTGCTCGCCTGCCCCTGGGGTCGGCGAGCAGTCGGCGTTTCGATGATGTGACGAGCCCAAGAACGTCGTACCGGTAGGCCATCATGAGCCCAGAGCCTGGAACCGGTCGACAGGAGCTTCACTGTGAGCACGCTGCAGGAACCACGCTCGGCGACGGCCCCGCGGTCGGAGCTGCCGGGTGGTCGTCCGCGCCGGCTCTGGGCATTCGGCGTGCTGGCCGTGCTCGTCCTGCTCGTCGGCCTGGGCGGCGGGGGCTTCCAGAGCAAGCTCGCCGACGTGCAGAAGAACGACAACTCCGCATTTTTGCCGGCGTCCGCTGAGTCGACCAAGGTCGACAAGCTGGCTGCGCCGTTCACGCCGACGAGCACGATCCCAGGGTTCCTCGTCTACCAGCGGGCCGGTGGGCTGACGGCAGCTGACCGTTCCAAGGTCGCCGCCGATGCTCAGCGGTTGAGCGCGGTACCCGGCGTCGCCGGCGACCAGGTGGCGCCGCCGACCTTCTCCCGCGACGGCACGGCGGTCTCAATCCTGGTCCCACTGGCGACCAAGACCGGTGGCAAGACGGCGACGGGTCCGGAGCTGAGCGCTGCGGAGAAGCGCATCGAGGCGGTCGGGAAAGCCAGCAACCCCAGCGGGCTCGTCGTCCACACGGCGGGGGCCGGCGGGTTGATCGGGGCGCTGATCGATGCTTTCAACGGCATCGACGGCAAGCTCCTGCTGGTAGCCGGGATCGTGGTCATCCTGCTGCTGCTCATCGTCTACCGCAGCCCCGTGCTGTGGTTCTTTCCGCTGTTCTCGGCCGTTCTGTCGCTGGGCGCCGCCTCCCTCGTCATCTACTTCCTGGCCAAGGGCGGAGTGATCACGCTCAACGGTCAGAGCCAGGGCATTCTGTCGGTCCTCGTGATCGGCGCGGGGACCGACTACGCGCTGCTGCTGATCAGCAGGTACCGCGAAGAGCTGCACAACTACCACAGCCGGCGCGATGCCATGATCCGCGCCTGGCGGGGGGCCGCGCCGGCCATCTTGGCGTCGGCCACGACGGTCATCATCGGGTTGCTGTGCCTGCTCGTCAGCCAGCTCAACTCCAACCGGGGGCTGGGCCCGGTCTCCGCCATCGGGATCGCGTGCACGGTCGTCGTGATGCTGACCTTCCTTCCCGTCGCCTTGGTGCTCTGCGGGCGGTGGATATTCTGGCCGCGCATTCCGAGGGTCGACCAGAGCCGGGGACTCGAGACGCACGGCATGTGGGGCCGCGTGGCCGAGGGCGTAGGGCGCCGCTCGCGGCGCAGCTGGGTGTCCGCCGCGCTGGTCCTGCTCGCCTGCGTGGCACTCGTCCCCACGCTGCGCGACGGCGGGCTGTCAACGGCACAGGCGTTCACCAGCAACCCCGACGCGGTGCAGGGGCAGAAGATCTACGACGCGCAGTTCAGCCAGGGCGCGGGCGCCCCCGCTGTCATCCTCACCAACGCCGCACAGCTCGACGCGGTCACGGCCGCGGTCCGCCGCGTCGAGGGGGTCGAGAAGAGCCCGGGGGCGGTCTGCCTGCAGCCGGACTACGTCAAGCTCGCCGCCTTGGTGAAGGCCAATCCCGCTCTGGCGAGCGGCCGTGGCGCAAGTGGGGCGGCGTGCCTGCCGTCGCAGCTGTCGGTCTCGCCCCGCGACGGCCGGACCGTTCTCAACGCCACGCTGTCGTCGGCCTACGACAGCGAAGCCGCCTACGCGACGATTCAGCGCCTCCGCACGGCCGTCCACGCGGTACCTGGCGCGGATGCTCTCGTCGGCGGGCAGTCGGGTTTCAACCTCGACGTGCAGAAGGCGTCGACGCGCGACCGAAACGTGATCATCCCGCTCGTGCTGCTGGTGATCCTGCTGGTGCTGGCGGTGGTGCTGCGCGCAGTGGTGGCGCCGCTGCTGCTGATCACGACCGTCGTGCTCTCATTCGCCGCCACGCTCGGCGTGTGCGCGGTCGCCTTCAACCACGTCTTCAGGTTCCCGAACTCCGACCCGTCCTTCCCGCTGTTCGCGTTCATCTTCCTCGTCGCGCTCGGCATCGACTACAACATCTTCCTCATGACCCGGGTACGGGAGGAGGCGCTCGGCCACGGGACCCGGCGGGGCGTCCTGCGGGGGCTGGCGGTTACCGGCGGGGTCATCACCTCCGCGGGCGTCGTGCTCGCCTCCACCTTCGCTGTGCTCGGCGTTCTGCCACTGGTGTTCCTGGCCGAGCTCGGGTTCGCCGTGGCGTTCGGCGTCTTGCTCGACACGCTGCTCGTGCGCTCGGTGCTGGTCCCGGCGCTGTCCTACGACATCGGCCGCCGCATCTGGTGGCCGAGCAAGCTGGGCCGCGGGGCACCCTGAGCGAGCACCCGCCCGCTTGCGAGCAGCCGCTCGGGCTATGACTGGGGTGCGGATCAGCCCGATGTGGGCACGGGGCGGGTATGACAGCGCAGCCCGGCTCAACCCCCCCGCCCATCGCGTCGTCCACACCGCCAATGCCCTCCGTCCCGACGCTGTCCTTCATCGGCACCGCGACCACGCTGCTGCGTCTGGGGGAGTTCACCATCCTCACCGACCCGAACTTCCTGCACCGCGGTGAGCGGGCCTATCTCGGGCGCGGGTTGTGGTCGAAGCGGCTGACGGAGCCGGCCATGCCACCGGGAGGTCTGCCGGCGTTGGACCTGGTGCTGCTCTCGCACCTGCACGGCGACCACTTCGACAGGCGGGCAAGCCGCGAGCTCGACCACAAACTGCCGGTCGTCACCACGCGGCATGCCGCACGCCGGCTGCGGCTGCGCGGGTTCGACAACGCGGTGGCCCTGGGCACCTGGGAGACCCACGAGGTCCGGCGCGGGGGGCAGACCCTGCGCATCACGTCGATGCCGGGGCGGCACGCTCCCGGGGCCGCTCAGCAGCTGCTCCCCCCGGTCATGGGCAGTCTCGTCGAACTCATGGCTGATGCGGGGGCGCCCGATGTGCGCCCCTTCCGGCTCTACATCACCGGTGACACCCTGATGGTCGACGAGCTGCGCTCCGTTCCGGAGCGCTACCCGGACCTTGATGCGGCGGTCGTCCACGTCGGGGGGACGAAGATCCTCGGGATGCTCGTGACGATGGACGCACAGCAGGGCGTCGACCTCGTCGAGCTGGTCCGGCCGGGTGTCGCGGTGCCCGTGCACTACGACGACTACGGCGTGTTCCGCTCCCCGCTGAGCGAGTTCAGGGCTGAGGCGCAGCGGCGGCTGCCGGCCGGGGCCGTCCAGTACGTCGAGCGCGGGCAGACCGTGCCCTTGGCGCGCCTGACGCCCTGAGCGCGGGAGCGCCCTGACGCCCTGAGCGCCGCAGCCGGCTCTAGTGCCGGCGCTTCTCGACCAGCTCAGCCAGGCGCTCCAGCGACTCCACGTTGCGGCGGCGCAGCAGTTCCTCGCTGAGCCGGTTGTGCACCTTCTGTGCCGGGCCCGACTGGGGCGACTCCTCCATCGTGATGGTCGTCCCCTCGTCCGTCGGCGTGAGCGTGAGTGCGACCCGGGCGGTGCCGAACGGCCACGCTCGCGCGGTCAGCACCAGGCGGCGCCCGGGCTCGACCTCGACCACCTCGGTGTTGTCCTCGATCAAGACGGGCCAGGCCCCCACGGAGTGGTGGATGCGCCGGCCCACGGCGGGCCAGCCGTCGTCAACTCCGCGGATGTGGGAGGCGCCCACCACCCAGAGCCCATAGAGCCATCCATCGGACAGCGCCTTGAAGACAGTTTCTGGTGAGACCTGAACGGTGCGGGTGACAACAGGCATGCACGTGGCCTCCCCCATGATCGGGGCGTCATCACCTCCGAATCGCACATCCGGGTTGGTCGGGTGCGACAACGGCGGCGATAAGGTCCCTTGAACTGGGCCACAGGGGATGAGGAACGTGGACTTTCTCGTCGCGCGCAACCCCGATCCGCACAGCACGCTGCCGTTCCTGGTGCGCCTGCCGTTGGCGGGTTCGAGCGTCGTCCTGAAGACGAGGGACACGTGGCCGCGGACCAGCAAGGTCTACTGCCACCGGGCCGACGGCTGGCCCGAGGACGCCGACGTGATCGAGCGGGTGCCGGTGCGCTCGTGCGTCCGGCGCGGTCCGGCGATCGACCTGGTGCTCGAGCGAGGCCGGGAGAACCGCTCGCAACTGGTCCTGACGCGGGCTCGGGGCCGTGAGGTCATCTTCTGGCAGTCGCCGCGGACGGCCAAGCAGGCGCGGCCCAACGTGGGGCTGCCCACCCGGCGCGCTGCGGGGCACGTCCCCGAGATCGTCGTCGACTCGGGGGAGAAGTACCCGTACGCGTTCAAGCACCAGCAGGCGAGCACGGTGCGCCGCAGGCTGCCAGCAGGCGACTACGCGGTCGAGCACGGCGGCGCCGTCGTCGCGGCAGTGGAGCGCAAGTCCCTGGCCGACCTGGCCGCGAGCCTGCTCTCGGGGCGCCTGACCTACGCCCTGGCCGAGCTGAGCGCCCTGCCGCGGGCGGCGCTCGTCGTCGAGGAGCGTTACAGCCGCATCTTCAAGCTCGCACGCGCCAGCAGGCGCGGTCGCGGAGGCGCTCGCGGAGGCACAAGCGCGGTTCCCCTCGGTCCCGATCATGTTCGCGGAGACGCGGCCGCTCGCGGAGGAGTGGACCTACCGCTACCTCGGAGCTGCCCTGACCGAGGCGATGGGCGGTGCGGCGACCGGTGATCTCGAGGCGCGGCTCGGAGCCATGCCGGCGCATGACGACGACCCGGTGCCGCCTGCCGGACCTTCGCCGGCCGCCGTGCGCCACTGGGCGACTGCCAACGGGCTGGCCGTGGCGGGCCGTGGCCGCATCCCGGCAGCGGTGCTCAGGGCATACGAGTCACGAGCTGTCTGAGCGGGCCTGACGCCGCCTGACATAGGCCCGTCGCTGCACTAGGCAATCGCGTCGAGCGCGCGCCGGGCCTCGTCGTCGAGCACGACCTCAGCCGCGGCAAGGTTCTCCTCCAGGTGCGCGAGGGACGACGTGCCGGGGATCAGTAGCACCTGCGGCGCCAGCGCGAGCAGCCAGGCCAGTGCCACCTGCCCGGCTGTGGCGCCCAGGCGGGAAGCGGTCGCCGCCACGACCGGGTGGTTGAGCACCGGCTTGTCCGGCGCGAAGGCCGAGCCGAGCGGGAAGAACGGAACGAAGGGAATGCCCTTGTCGGCGCACTCCTGCAGCACGGGCAGGCCTGCGCGGTCGGTGACGTTGAGCGGGTTCTGCACGCAGACGATCGGGGTCAGCTCCAGCGCGTGCAGCAGCTGGTCGTGGCGCACGTTGCTGAGGCCGACCCCCGCGATCAGGCCCTCGTCGCGCGCCGCCGCCTCGCCCCAAGCTGATCGTCCAAGTTGACGCCCGTGCCGTGGCCGGCGTCCAGCAGCCGCAGGTTCACGGCAGCGAGCCGGTCAACTCCAAGGGTGCGCAGGTTGTCCTCGATGCCGCTGCGCAGCTCCTCCGGCCGGTCCGCCGGCAGCCAGCCGCCCTTGTCGTCTCGCCTTGCCCCGACCTTGCTCACCAGCGCCAGGTTGTCCGGGAACGGGTGCAGTGCCTCGCGCAACAGCTCGTTGGCGACGTCGGGACCGTAGTACTGAGCGGTGTCGATGTGGTCGACCCCGAGCTCGACCGCTCGCCGGACTACCGCGAGCGCCTGCTCCCGGTCTCGCGGTGGGCCCATGACGCCGGGGCCGGGTAGCTGCATCGCCCCGAAGCCCATCCGGTTGACCTCGTAGGGACCCAGCTGAGCGCGATGCGGCATGCCGCAAGGGTAGAGGCAGCGCCCCCCTACCGCAGCGTGCTCAGCGCGGCCGTCATCGCACCCAGCTCGTCGAGCAGGCCGTCGGCGGAGGCGTCGATCGCCTCGTTGCTGGTGAGCACGCCGTCGTCGCTGACGTACTGGCGGACGAAGGGCAGGGCGACCGCGCCCTGAATGGGCACCATCTTGAGCGCCGTGATCACCTGCTTGAGCATCTGGACGGCGCGCAGGCCGCCGGAGACGCCGCCATAGCTGACGAAGCTGACCGCCTTGTTCTGCCACTCGACGAACAAGAAGTCGATGGCGTTCTTGAGCGCGCCATTGATGCCGTAGTTGTACTCGGGCATGACGAACACGTAGGCGTCGCCGCGGGAGACGGTCTCGCTCCAGCGCAGCGTGTGCTCGTGTGTGTAGCGGTGCAGCCGCGGGTGGTTGGGCTCGTCGAGCAGCGGCAACCCGACCTCCGCGAGGTCGACGACCTCGACCTGGAAACCCCCATGCAGCCGCGCGCGTGCCGCGAACCAGTCGGCGACGTGGAAGCCCACCCGGCCGGGCCGGGTACTGGCGATGATGACCTGCAGGACGGGCTGGCTCACGCGGATGGACTCCTTCAAGGGGATCGGCGGCAGGCGGCCACCACCTCTGCAGAGTAGGGTTCACTCGCCGTAAGCACACAGGAGCGCGGGTGCCTCGTGAGCCAAGAAGGAGCGCGGTGAGCAGTCCGGCAGGCGCACTCAAGCGGTTCTTCGTGGGCCGGCCACTCGACAGCGGGCAGCTCGGCGACACCCTGCTGCCCAAGAAGCTCGCCCTGCCGGTCTTCGCCAGCGACGCCCTGTCGTCCGTGGCGTACGCGACCGAAGAGATCCTGCTCGTGCTCAGCCTCGGCGGGATCGCGCTGTTCCACTACACCGGCTACATTGCCGCCGGCGTCGTGCTGCTGATGCTGGTGGTCGTCGCGTCGTACCGGCAGAACGTGCACGCCTACCCCTCCGGCGGAGGCGACTACGAGGTGGCGACGACCAACCTCGGGCCCTCGGCCGGCCTGGTGGTGGCCAGCGCGCTGCTCGTCGACTACGTGCTGACTGTCGCGGTGTCGGTCAGTGCCGGCGTGGCCAACATCGCCTCCGCGTTCCCGTCCCTGGCCGGGCACAACGTGACGATCGCGCTGGCCGTTGTCGCCATCATCACCTTCCTCAACCTGCGGGGGCTGCGCGAGTCGGGCACCGCGTTCGCCATCCCGACCTACCTGTTCGTCGCGGCGATTGTCGTGCTGCTCGCGGTCGGGGCCTACAAGGTGCTGCTCGGCAGCGGGATGACGGCCGAGAGCGCGAAGTACCAGATACAAGGGGGGTCACACTTCGCCGGCCTGGCTCTGGTGTTCGTCCTGCTGCGAGCCTTTGCCTCCGGGTGCACGGCGCTCACCGGCGTCGAGGCGATCAGCAACGGCGTGCCGGCCTTCAAGCCGCCCAAGAGCAAGAACGCCGCCACCACGCTCGCCCTGCTCGGTGTGATCGCCGTATCCATGTTCATCGGCGTGACGGCGCTGGCGCTCGCCAGCCACGTGCACACCTCGGAGAACCCGTCCGACCTGGTCGGATTACCGGCGGGGCAGCCGGTGCGGACCGTCATCGCGCAGGTCGGCGCCGCGGCGTTCGGCGGCGGCTCGCCGCTGTTCTACTTCACCCAGTTCGTCACCGCGCTGATCCTCGTGCTCGCGGCCAACACGGCATTCAATGGCTTCCCTGTGCTCGGCTCGATCCTCGCGCGCGACAGCTACCTGCCGCGCCAGCTGCGCACCCGCGGTGACCGGCTGGTCTTCTCCAACGGGGTGCTGCTGCTCGCCGGGTTCGCCGCCCTGCTGATCATCACGTTCCAGGCATCGCCCACCCGATTGATCCAGCTCTACATCATCGGGGTGTTCGTCTCCTTCGTCTGCAGCCAGACCGGGATGGTGCGGCACTGGACCCGGTTGCTGCGGACCGAGACGGACACCGCCCGCCGGCGGCAGATGACCCGGTCACGCGTGATCAACTCTATCGGCGCCGCGTTCACCAGCATCGTGCTCGTCATCGTGCTGATCACCAAGTTCGCCCGGGGCGCCTGGATCGTCGTCGTGGCGATGCCGATCATCTTCTTGACGATGCGATCGGTCCGGCGGCACTACGACCGGGTGCGCGAGGAGTTGCAGCCCTCCGATACGCGGCCGATCCTGCCGAGCAACAACCACGCGATCGTGCTGGTGTCGAAGCTGCACGCACCCACCATCCGCGCCCTCGGCTACGCGCAGGCGACCCGGCCGTCGCGGCTCGAAGCGGTCACGGTCAGTGTCGACGAGGCCGAGCTGGTCGGCCTGCAGGAGGAGTGGGACCGCCTGGCAATCCCCATCGACCTGAAGGTGCTGCACTCCCCGTACCGCGAGATCACCAAGCCGGTGCTCGACTACGTGAGCCGCCTGCGCTCGACCAACCCGCGCGACATCGTGACCGTCTACATCCCCGAGTACGTGGTGGGCCACTGGTGGGAGCAGCTGCTGCACAACCAGTCGGCGCTGCGGCTCAAGGGGCGCCTGCTCTACCAGCGCGGAGTCGTCGTCGCGAGCGTGCCCTACCAGCTGCAGTCCTCCGAGCGCCGGGTCAACCAGTCGGTCACCCCGCGGATGCCCGGCCTGCGCTGGTCCGAGTCGACACCGACCGGGGCCAGGCGCAGCGAGCCGAACGGCGAGGCCGGGACGAACGGGCGGCAGCCCGCGGCCGTCAGCAGGGCGGCGGGCGACGCCGAGCGTTAGGCAGGATGCGCCGGGGGCTGCGCGGCCGCGCTGCCGGTGAGGCGCCGCAGCGAGCTGTAGGTCGGCACGAGGGCGTCGTACAGGTCGGTCAGCACCGGCCGCAGCTCGGCGTAGACGCGGCTCGCCGCCTCGCCTGGCGCCACCGTGTGGTCGATGCGCACCAGGTCCGCTGCCGCTTCCAGCGAGTCCAGCCGTCCCAGTGCGTGCATGCCCAGCAGGGCGGCACCCAGGCTGGAGCCCTCATGCCCGGCGGGATAGCTCACGGGCATGCCGAGTGCATCGGCGAGCAGCTGCTGCCACAGTGGGCTGCGGGCGAATCCGCCGGTCGCACGGACCTCGTGCACCTCGTGCCCAGCCGCCCGCACGGACTCGAGGACGAGCGCGAGCTGCTGGCACACCCCCTCAAGGGCCGCCCGTACCAGGTGGCCGCGCCGGTGCTCGCGGGTCAGCCCGACGTAGGCGCCCAGCGGCAGCGGGCTCCACTGCGGGGCGCGCTCGCCGAGCAGGTAGGGGAGCATCAACAGTCCGTTACTTCCGGGAGGGATGTCGGCAGCGAGGTCGAGCAGGGCGAGCGATGTCTGCTCGGCATCGGCGCCCAGCCCGGGAGCCAGCGCGTCACCGGCCCACTCGAGCACGATCCCCCCGTTGTTGATCGCGCCGCCGACCACCCAGCGGTCGGTGGTCAGGGCATAGCAGAAGACGCCGCCGGACGGGTCGACGCCCGGCCGCTCGACAGTCACCCGCAGGGCGCCGCTGGTCCCGATCGAGCATGCCGCCACCCCTGGCCTTACGGCGCCGAGGCCGAGGTTGGCGAGCGGGCCGTCACCGGCGCCGACCACGACGGGCGTGGTCGGCGCCAGGCCGATCGCATCGGCGACGGAAGCGAGAAGCCCCGGCAGCACCGTGGTGGTGGGGACGAGCTCAGGCAGCTGCCCTGCCGTGACGCCGGCGAGCTCCAGCGCCTCGGCGTCCCACTCAAGCCGGGTGATGTCGAGCAGGCCAGTCCCGGATGCGAGTGAGTGGTCGATGACGAGACGCCCGCACAGCCTCAGCAGGAGGTACTCCTTGATCCCCACCCAGTGCCCGACGCTGGCGGCAAGCGCGGCGTCGTGCTCGTGGAACCACATCAGCTTGGCGAGCGGCGACATGGGATGAACCGGCGTGCCGGTTCGGAGGTGCAGCGCGAGGCCGCGTGCCGAGGTGCGCAGCTGCTCGACCTGCGCAGCGGCCCGCGTGTCGGCCCAGGTGATGGAAGGGGTCAGCGGCGTCCCGTCGGCCGCGAGCCCGATCAGGCTGTGCATTGCGGAGCTGAACGACAGGCCGGCGATGGGGCGATCGAGGCTATCGAGGCTACGGACTGCGGCCACGACGACTCGAAGCCCCGTGAGGACGGCATCCAGGATGCCAGCGGGGTCCTGCTCGGCCCACCCGGGATGCGGTTCGGAGAGCGGGTAGCCGGCGGAGTGCGAGGCGAGGGCGGCGTAGGTCGAGTCGTAGGCCGCCACCTTGGTGCTCGTCGTGCCGATGTCGACGGTCAGGATGACGGCGCCGTCCGCGCCGTCCGCGCTGACCGCGCTAGCGCCGGCCACTACCCGGCGGGTACCGCCGCCGTGCCAAAGCGCCGAGCCGACCGCTCACGTGCCTTCGCGGCCTCGACCGCCCTGTCTTTCGGCGGTGACGAGGCCAGCAGCTCGTCCAGCAAGGCCATCGAAGCCGCCGTGACGGCGTCGACCGCACGCTCGACGGCTTCCGCGTTGCGCTGCGCCGGCTGTGCCGCCCCGCTGATCTTGCGGACGTACTGCAGCGCGGCGCTGCGCACCTCCTCCGGCGTCGCCGGCGGGTCGATGTTGTGCAGGCTGCGGATGTTGCGACACATGCGGGCATCGTAGGGCTGCGGCCCAGGCGGTGCGGCCGCTCCTCACCAGGTCGAGTGCCGAATGGTCACCGACATCCTCGGCCCGACCGGCCTCGCGGTCTTCGGGACACAGTGCTGCCAGTCGTGCTGGCACGCGCCGCCCATCACGATCAGGTCGCCGTGCCCCGGCTGGAAGGTGTGCGTCGTCGTCCTCGTCGTTGTCTTCAAGGCGGCTGGCCGCAGCAGGAACCGTCGGCACGCGCCCAGCGACACCGTCGCCACCAGCGGGTTGGTCAGCACTCGGGCGTTGCGGGCGCCGTGCCACGCCACCCCGTCCTGGCCGTTGCGGTAGAGGTTGACCCAGACGCTGTCGAAGTGCACGCCGTACCGGGTGCTGAGCGCGGAGCAGATGTCCCGGACTGCCTGGGGCAGCTCGGTCAGCGGAGCGGGGTCGTCGGCCTCGGCAGTAGGGCCGCCGTGCGGCAGCTCGCGCATCGCTGCCGCGGTGTCGGTCCGGCTCCACGTCCTGCTGCCAGGGCCGACCGCCCACCCCGCCGTGAGCCGGGGCTCGCGGACGGTGCGCTCGTACATCCACACCTCGCGCTGGCGCCACTGCGCCGTCCGGAGCACGTCGTCGAACAGCTGGTCGGCGCCGGAGAGCCAGCCGGGCGCGTAGTCGATCCAGGAGGTGGCGTCGAGCTCGGTCCGCGTGAGCGAGTAGAGGTGCAGATCGGCAGCGGCGGGCCCTTGGTCGAGCAGCGACGGCTGCAGCAGCAGTGGCTCGTCCACACCCGCAACGGTAGCGATGACCAACGCCAACTTCTGCTGCAATTTCCTCCATTTTGCGGCTTCCGGCGCGCCGCGCTTGCACTGCGCCTCGGCTCCGTATTTGTTGCTGATGTTGCCGCCGTCCCGCCGGGCGGCGGTGTTGCACGACGAAAGTTGCGCCGATGCGTGCGTCCCGCCCTGCTCGCCCTGATCGGTTCCTCAGCCCCCTGCTTGCCGCAGCCGCCGCCACTGCGCTGGTGACTGCCGGCGTCGGCCTGGCTCCTCCTGCGCTGGCAGCCGGCCCGGCAGCCGCGGGCCCGGCAGCCGTAGCCGCCGACGGCTCCGGGCCGCATCGCAACGTCATCGTCCTGTTGAAGAACCAGCACGCCGAAGCGCCTGCCGCGCCCTCGACGCTCGGCGTCCGGCGTCAGCGGGTCCAGGCTGACCAGGCCCCCGTGAAGCGCCAGGTGCAAAGCGCCGGAGGCACGCTCGGACCGAGCTACACCACCCTCAACGGCTTCGCCGCCAGCGTCCCGACCGGTGACCTGGCCGCACTGAGGGCAGACCCCACGGTAGCCGCGGTGGTGCCCGACCTACCACTGACCCGGCCCAAGGCCAGGCCTGACAGCACCGGTCCCGCACCTGGCACAACGCCCGCCCCGACACCTGCGGGAGCCTGCCCGACCGACCCGGCCAAGCCGAAGCTGGAGCCGCAAGCCCTCGAGGTCACGCACACCAGCTCCGACGATCCGAGCGCCCCGACCGCGCGCAAGCTGGGCGCGACCGGAGCGGGCGTCAAGGTCGCGTTCATCGCCGACGGGCTCGACGTCAACAACCTCGACTTCATCCGGACCGACGGCAGCCACGTCATCACCGACTACAAGGACTTCAGCGGTGACGGCACGGCAGCGCTCACCAGCGGGGCGGAGGCGTTCGGCGACGCCAGCTCGATCGCGGCGCAGGGCCGGGTGAGCTACGACCTGTCGAGCTTCGTCAACCCCGCCGCGCAGACGCTGCCCACGGGCTGCACCATCCGCATCGAGGGGGTGGCGCCCGGCGCGGAGGTGGTGGCGCTCAAGGTGTTCGGGGGTGAGACCGCCCCGACCTCGGGGTTCCTCGCGGCCATCGAGTACGCGGTCAACACCGACCAGGTCGACGTGATCAACGAGTCGTTCGGCGGCAACCCGTACCCGGACAACGGCACCGACCCCATCTCGATCTTCGACGAGAACGCCGTCGCCGCCGGGGTCACCGTCGTCTCCAGCAGCGGAGACGCCGGGATCGGCGGCACGGTCGGCTCGCCCGCAAGCTCGCCCGGGGTGATCCTGGTCGGGGCATCGACGACCTTCCGGCTGTACTCCCAGATCGGCTATGCGGGCTTCCCGCTCTCCAACGGCACCTACGCCGACGACCAGTCGAGCGGGCTGTCGTCCGCCGGCATCACCCAGGGCGGCTTCACCCCGGGCCCGTTCGTTCCGGGCCGCTACACCACCTCGGGTGTCCCGCGCGACCCGCGAACCCTCGATCTGCTCGCTCCCGGTGACTCCGGCTGGGCGGTGTGCTCCGCTGACCCCAACTACACCAACTGCACCAACGCGCTCGGCGATCCGTCGCCCATCATCGACTTCGGTGGAACCAGCCAGTCGTCCCCCCTCACCGCCGGCGGCGCGGCCCTCGTCATCCAGACCTACCGGGCAGCCCACGGCGGAGCGAGCCCGGGCCCCGACCTGGTCCGCAGGATCCTCGACAGCTCGGCCGACGACCTGGGCCTGCCGGCGGAGGAGCAGGGTGCGGGCCGGCTCAACACCTACCGGGCGGTGCAGCTCGCGCGGTCGGCTGCGGCGCCCACCCCTCCCGGCACCGGTGGACTGCTGCTGAACTCCCCCGGCCTGACCGGGCACGCCGCGCCGGGCGCTGCGCTGACCCGCACGGTCACAGTGACCAACCAGGGCGGAACGGCTCGGCAGGTCGTCGCGGGGCTGCGGGCCGTCGACGAGCCCGTCTCGACGGCCACCCAGCGCACGACGTTGACCAGCGGCACGGCGGACGGCACGTTCCTCGACGCCTTCGGCATCACGCGCATCTTCAAGAAGGTGCCGATCGTCGTCCCGGCCGGGGCGGACCGCGTGGAGGTCGACGCCTACGGCACGGGCGCCGGCACGACGAGCCTGCGTCTCGCCCTGCTCGACCCCACCGGTCGGTACACGGCCTTCTCCATCCCGCAGGGCCCGGGCAACAACGCGGTGACCGACGTGCACGACCCCGCTCCGGGACGGTGGACGGCCATCGTGTTCTCCAGCCAGAGCGCAGCAGGATACAAAGGACCGGTCTCGCTGCGGGTCGCAGCCACCCGGGCGCGGTCGGCCGGCACGGTCACGCCGGCGACCTTCCCACTGGCGGCCGGCGCCAGCCGGACGCTGTCGGTCGCCACAACAGCTCCACGCTCCGGTAGCACCGCCGCCTCGCTGGTGCTGAGCGGGACCGGGCTCGGCAGCATCTTCGGCGGGACTGGCGCTTCCTCACTTCCCGTCGTCACAACGGCGGTCGCCCCCGTCACTCCCGCCGGCGTTACGGTCTCGGGAACGTTCACCAAGGGCAACGGCCGCGCGTACAGCCCCGCGCAGACCGACACCTACCTGCTCGACGTGCCCGCGGGGCAGCCTGCGCTCACCGTCGACCTGCGACAGCCGACCGCACACCCGAACAACGTCTCCGTATATCTCATCAGCCCCGAGGGCGAGCCCCTCGGGCTCGAGACCAACGAGAAGTCCGTCCTCGGCGGTGGCACCCGGTTCAGTCCTGGGCTGACGACGTCGACCCTGTCGCCGCGTCCCGGCCGCTGGACGCTGGTGGTCGTCCTCAACAACCCGGTCGCGGGTGCGGCGCTGCCCCAGCCGTATACGGCGACGGTCTCGTTCCGCAGCCGCGTGACGGTCAGCTCGGCGGGGTTGCCCCGGGGGACCACCCTGACGCGGGGACGGGTCGCCGCAGCGTCTGTGACGGTGAGCAACAACGGGCCCGCGCCGGAGGCCGTGTTCCTCGACCCGCGCACCGCGAAGCTCGCGTCGTACACGCTGACCCCGCAGACCGACACCCAGGACCTGCAGCTGCATCCCACGGGCGACCAGGCGCCCGCGGCACCGAGTTGGCTGGTGCCCACGCAGTCGTCGGCGTTCGCGGTGCAGGGCAGCGCCACGCAACGCGCCTTCTTCGACGTGCAGCCACTCGTGACCCTTGCTCCTGACGTCGAGTCCACGTTCGGCACGGCGCCCAAGGCCAGCATCACCGCCGCCGAGCTTGCGCCCGGCCTGTGGGGCGCCTTCCCCGGCCCCATCGGACCGTTCGGCGACGATCCCGCGCCGGACGGGACCATCAGCCTCACCGCCTCGGTGAGCACGCTGGCCTTCGACGACACTGTGACGACGTCGACCGGCAACTTCTGGCGCCAGAGCATCGATGCGAACGCGACTGTGGATCCGGTCGTACTCCCGCCAGGCGCGTCGGCCACGCTGAAGGTTTCGATCACCCCGACGGCCGCGCGCGGCACGGTGGTGAGCGGCCGGCTGTTCGTCGACACCGAGAACCCCGTGACGCAGTCGGGCAGCGAGCTCGCCGTGCTGCCCTACCGCTACACGGTGGGGTAGGGCTTTCCAATTTTCTCAGCATTCAGGGTTGCTGAGCGGCGGGGGTCGGTGCGCCCTCCCGCCGCCTTCGGTGCGACGATCGGTGGATGCCGACCGCTCGTGCCACGACAGTCATCGACGCGCCTGTCGACGTCGTCTTCGCCTACGTCGACGACTGGAGGCACGCGCCGGTCTACACCCAGGACCTGGTCAAGTGGGAGCCGGCTGGCGAGCAGACCAAGGGCCTCGGGTCGGTGTTCCACGCCGCCATGAAGATGGGGCCGATCACGCAGGAGTCGACCCTCGAGATCGTCCGGTACCAGCCCGACGCCGAGCTCGGCTGGGAGCCGCGGGCGGGGTTCTCCCAGCGGGGTGCCTACACCTTCACGGCTGTGGGCGACGGGACCGAGGTGAGCTTCGAGATCCAGTTCGACCTGCCCGGCGGCATGGCCGGCCGCCTGCTTGGCAAGACGATCGAGCCGATCCTGAAACAGAACGTCAGCCAGACGCTGAAGAACCTCAAGCGCGAGCTGCAGGGCAGTGGCTGAGGCAGTTCCCGACTCAGTGACCGCTGCGAACACCTCGGAGCTCGATCACCGGCGCGAGTTCGTCCAGCGAGCCACCGCGCTGCAGCGGCCGGCGTCGGTCCCCGAGCTGGTGCTGCACCTGGCGGGTGAGATCACCCCGATCTGGCAGATGACCGAGGTCGAGCTGGCCACCGAGGGGCTGCCCCCACCCTTCTGGGCCTTCGCATGGGCGGGCGGCCAGGCGGTCGCCCGCTACGTCCTCGACCATCCGGAGCGCGTGGCGGGCCGACGCGTGCTCGACCTCGCGGCCGGCTCCGGCATCTGCGGGATAGCAGCGTGCCTCGCAGGTGCTGCGGGAGTAGTGGCCGCCGACATCGACCCGTTCTGCGCCGCGAGCATCGCGCTCAACGCTGCCGCCAACGGCGTCGAGGTCGCGTTCACCGACGTCGACCTGCTGGGCGCCCCGCCCCCGGCTGCCGACGGCGTGCTGGCCGGGGACGTCTGCTACGAGCAGCAGATGAGCCGGCAGATGCTCGGGTGGCTGCGGCAGGCGCACGAGGCCGGCGCGCTGGTGCTGCTGGGCGACCCCGGTCGGGCCTACCTCGACACCGGGGGACTCACCCTGCTGGCCGAGTACGACATCGTCACCACGCCCGAGCTCGAGGATGCCGCCAGCAAGCGCACGAGGGTCTACACGCTGGCCTGAGCCCTGGGGGCCCCGCTCACGTCGGCGCACACTTGGCCGCCGGCCTGTCTGATCCCGGCGGGACACCGTTCCGCGGTTATCGTGCCGATGGCGGCCACGCATTCGCCGACTGGCCGGTGATGCGGCCAGCGCGGCGCCAAACCGAGCCGCACACCACCCGACCCGAAGGTGACCCATGCCAGCCGACCCGCACCCGACCGACCACCCGCCCCGCGAGCTGGAAGAGACCGAGTACGACGTCATCGTGCTCGGCGGCGGCTCGACCGGGGAGAACGTGGCCGACTACGCGCACCGCGGCGGCCTGTCCACCGTCGTCGTCGAGGCCGAGCTGGTCGGCGGCGACTGTTCCTACTGGGCGTGCATGCCCAGCAAGGCGCTGCTGCGCTCCGGGGAGGCGCTCGACGCGGCCCGTGACATCGCCGGCGCCCGGGAGGCGGTCACCGGGCAGCTCGACGCTCCCGCCGTACTCGCCCGCCGCAACAGCTTCACCAGCAACTGGAACGACGAGAGCCAGGTCCAGTGGCTGCAGACCACCGGGCTGCCGCTGGTGCGGGGGACCGGTCGTCTGGTCGCGCCGCGCCAGGTCGAGGTCACGGGCCCCGAGGGCGACACCGTGATGCTGCACGCCCGCCAGGCCGTCGTCATCGCGACAGGGAGCAAGGCCGCGCTGCCGCCGATCGACGGGCTCGCCGGCGCCGCGCCGTGGACGAGCCGCGACGCGACGAGCGCCCAGCAGGTGCCAGCGAGCCTGGTGATCCTCGGCGGCGGCGTGATCGCCGTCGAGATGGCGACGGCCTACCACGGGCTCGGCACCCAGCAGGTCACCTTGCTCGAACGCGCGTCAAGGCTGCTCGGCAAGTCCGAGCCGGAGGCCAGCTCACGGCTGGGAACGGCGTTGACCGAGCGAGGGATCGACGTGCGCACCGGCGTCCAGGCGACGGCAGTGCACCGCGGCGCAGACGGCCGGGTCACGGTCACCACCGGCGATGGCGGCGAGGTGCGGGCCGACGAGGTGCTGGTCGCGCTCGGCCGCTCACCGCGCTCGGACGACCTCGGGCTCGAGGTCGTCGGGCTGACGCCGGGCACGTACCTGTCGACTGACGACAGCATGCTGGTCGACGGCGTGGACGGCGACTGGCTCTATGCCTGCGGCGACGCCAACGGCCGGGTGCTGCTGACCCACCAGGGCAAGTACCAGGCCCGCGCCTGCGGGATGGCGATCGCGGCGCGGGCTCGCGGCGAGCAGGTGCAGCCGGCCGCGTGGTCGCGGTATGCGGCGACGGCCGACCACCGCTCGGTGCCGCAGGTCGTGTTCACCGACCCGCAGGTCGCGGCGGTCGGGCTGACCGAGGCCGAGGCCCGCGAGCAGGGTCTTGACGTGCGCACGGTGGAGTACGAGCTGGGCAACATCGCGGGTGCTTCGCTGCGTGCCGACGGGTACTCGGGCTGGGCCAAGCTCGTCGTCGACGCGGGAACGCGCGCCCTCGTCGGCGCCACGTTTCTCGGCTCCGACGTCGCCGAGCTGATCCATTCGGCCACGATCGCGGTGGTCGGCGAGGTGCCCGTCGACCGGCTGTGGCACGCCGTGCCGTCCTACCCGACGATCTCCGAGGTGTGGATCCGGCTGCTGGACCTGCTGTTCCGCGAGCTCGAGCTGCGCTGACCCTCCTGCCGTCGTGGTGCTCCGGCTCGTCGCGCCGGGGTTCCCGCCCACCGGATGACGGTCACGACGGCGACGAGCGCGAGCGCGAGGCCGAAGGCGCGGACGCCGATCGTCGTCTTCAGCGCCTCCTGCGGCTGTGCGTAGAGGGGATACGCCGCAACGGCAACGGCCAGCCACTCCCAGCGGGCCTCCACCGCCGCCAGTGCCACCAGGGTGAGGGCGTACCAGGGCTGTACCGGCGTCGCTACCAGCAGAGCCGCTCCGACCGTCCAGAGGGCCATTCGGGTCGGTGTGGGCCGGGAGCGCCAGCTGATCCCGGTGACGGTCGCAACGACGAGCACGGCTACGACCTTGGCCGCGGAGCCGGACAGCCCTAGGGCGGCCAGCAGCAGGAACCGGCCGCCGGTCGAGTACCCCTCGACCGACAGGTACTGAGGCAGGAAGCCGAGCACTCCCGGGCCGACGGCGAGGACGTGCGGGACGTAGGACAGCCCCACGAGCCCGACCGCAGCACCTAGCACCCGAAGCGGTCGCCGGCGCAGCGCCGCGGGCAGCAGCAGGGCGGGGTAGAGCTTGACCCCGACCGCGGCGCCGAGCAGCCCGCCCGCGAACGTGGCCCGCTTGCGCATCGCGAGGTGCAGTCCGGCCAGTCCGAGCAGCGCAGCGAGGGCGTCGACATGGGCATCGGAACCGACGTCGAGGCCCGCCAGCGGCGACCAGGCATAGAGAGCCGCCCACCCCGCCGGGCGCCCGCCCGCGCGCAGCATCGCGACCAGCAGGGCCACCAGCGCGAGGGAACCGGCGTCTGCCCACAGCTGCAGGTGCCGCTCCCGGTCGAAGCCGGGCAGGTAGTGCTCGAGGAGGAACCACGCCTCGCCCACGGGCGGGTAGATGGTGTGCGCGTTGCGGTAGTTGATGCGGGTGCACGACGGGGTGGTCGGCGGCGTGATGCAGCCGGCGGGGTCGGGGAACAACCACCCGTCACGCAGCCGGGCGAGCGACGGGTCGACCGGGGTGTAGCGGTACGGGTCGATGCCCGCGGCCTGCACCCGGCCGTCCCAGGCGTAGCGGTACATGTCGTCCGACAGCTGAGGCCCGCGCCCGAAACCGGCGGCGGGCAGCGCGATGGCGCCGGCGGCGAGGACGAGCAGTACGAGGCCGCGGCGCGGAGCGGCACGCTCTAGGCCCCGGCGCGGAGCGGCACGCTCAAGGGTGGGCGGAGCGGCACGCACCAGCAGCAGCGCGCCGAGCAGGGTGAGGGCCCACCACGCCTCGATCAGCCGCAGCATGGTGGCATGCCCGTGATCGGTCGGCGGCTGTCGCCCGACCCTCAGCTGAACGACGACGAGCACCAAGCCCACCGCTGCCGCGCCGAGGGTAGCGAGTGCAGGCAGCAGGGCAGCCGCCCGGCCCGGTCGCCTGCTGCGCCCCGGCGGGCAACCGGTCTGCTGCGCAGCTCCCACGTGGCAGAGCCTGCCACCGCCCGTGCTCTCGGCTCGTCTCGACGCTCGTGTCCGCAGGCGCAATCACCCCAGCCGCAGACCGCCTCCGAGGTTGCAGATGCGTAACCGCGCTCGGCATGGGAGGCTGCGGAGGGCGCGACTCGGCGGAAGGGACCCTGACATGACCACGTATCTCGTCACCGGAGGCACTGGCCTGATCGGTCGGCAGCTGCTGACTCGGCTGCTGCGGCGTGACGATGCGGAGGTGTACGCGCTCGTCCGCGAGCAGTCGCTCGGGCGGCTGCAGCAGGCGTTGGCCGGGGTCGAGGGCGGATCGCGCGTCACGCCGCTGACCGGCGACCTCACGGTTGACGGCCTCGGGGTCTCCGCCGCGACCCGCGAGCGGCTGCGGGGCCGCATCGACCACCTGGTGCACCTGGCCGCCCTTTATGACATGACGGCGGGCGAGGAGCGCAACCAGCAGGTCAACGTGGCCGGAACTCGCCGGGTGGTCGAGCTGGCCGAAGACCTGCAGGTGGGCTGCCTGCATCACGTCTCGTCCGTGGCGGTGGCCGGCGATGCCCCCGGCGTGTTCACCGAGGACATGTTCGACGAGGGGCAGAACCTGCCCTCGCCATACCACGCGACCAAGTTCGAGGCCGAGGCGCTGGTGCGCTGCGGATCCGTGCCCTGGCGGGTCTACCGGCCCGCCGTCGTGGTCGGTGACTCGCGGACCGGCGCGATGGACAAGGTCGATGGTCCGTACTACCTGTTCCCGACCATCGCCTTCCTCGCGGACGTCCCGGCCGCCAGCGCAGTGCCGCTGGTCAGCCCGGATCTCGGATCCACCAACGTCGTCCCCGTCGACTACGTCGCCGACGCCATCGACGCGCTCATGCACAAGCCCGGGCTCGACGGGCGCGCATTCCACCTGACCCACCCGCGTCCGCAGAAGCTCATCGACGTCTACAACGCTTTCGCCCGCGTCGCTGGCGCCCCGATCGTGCGGGTGGCGCTGCCCAGCCTGCCCGGCGGGTCGCTGGTGCGTGAAGCAGCCGGCCTCGCTGCCCGGCTGCCCGGTGTCAGGCAGGCCGCCGAGCTGTCGCTGGCCCGGATCGGCGTTCCGTTCGAGGTGCTGCCGCACTCGACGTTCACCTGCGAGTTCGTGAGCACGGCCACCCGCGCGGAACTGGCCACGGAGGGTGTGGTCGCGCCCCCCGAGCTCGACGACTACGCCGCCGTGCTCTGGAACTACTGGGCGATGAAGCTCGACCCGCTGCGCTTTCGTCGCGAGCGGGAGGGCGGGCCGCTGGCAGGCCGAACCGTCGCTGTCACGGGTGCCTCCTCGGGCATCGGCCGGGCGGCTGCCCTGCGGGTGGCCGAGCATGGCGGCGTGCCGCTGCTGCTGGCCCGGCGCACGGAGGAGCTGGAGAAGGTCCGGGAGCAGATCGAGGCCACCGGCGGGGAGGCGTACGTCTACTCGGTCGACCTGACCAACCAGGAGTCGGTCGACGCCTGCGTCAAGCAGATGCTCGCCGACCACGACGGCGTCGACATGCTCGTCAACAACGCCGGCCGCTCCATCCGCCGGTCGGTCAAGCTCTCCTACGACAGGTTCCACGACTACGAGCGCACGATGGCGCTCAACTACTTCGCGCCGGTCCGGCTCATCCTGGCGCTGCTGCCGAGCATGACCGAGCGGCAGTTCGGCCACATTGTCAACGTCTCGTCCATCGGCGTGCAGACGAACGTGCCGCGCTTCTCGGCCTACGTCGCGAGCAAGGCGGCGCTCGACGCGTTCAGCCGGGTCGTCGCCACCGAGCTGGTCGGCGACGGGATCACCTTCACCAACGTGCACATGCCGCTGGTGCGCACCCCGATGATCGCCCCCACGACGATGTACGACCGGTTCCCGACCCTGTCACCGGAGCAGGCGGGCCAGGTCATCGTCGACTCGCTGGTGCGGAAGCCCAAGCACTGGGGCACCCCCCTGGGCACCGCGGCGGTCGTGTCGACTGCGCTCGCCCCGCGGGTGGTCGATGCCATCCTGCACACCGCCTACCTCGCCTTCCCGGACTCCACGGCCGACGGCGGCGCGGGAGGCAACCCGCTCAGCCAGGCGCCCGACGCCCTCTCCCGGGGGGCGGTCGTCATGATGCGGCTGCTGCCCGGAGTGCACTGGTAGCCCGGCGGTGACGACGCTGCTGCCGCGGGCCGGACCAGCCGGCGCCGAGCCAGGTAGCGAGGCCGAGTCCGGTGCCGGTGCCGGTGTCGGTGCCGGTGCCGGTGCCGGTGTCGATGTTGCGGGCAGCGGCGGCAGCCTGGGCATGGCTGAGACCCACGTCGTCACCAACCAGGTGCCGCCGTTCGTTGGCCACGACGTCGCCGCCGACCCGCCGCTGCTCGAGGCCGTAGCGCGGGAGAATGCGGCCTGGTGCCTGGAAGACCTGCACCGGCTCGGCCGGCTTGCCGGCAGCGAGCAGGCGCAGCGCTGGGGCGACGAGGCCAACCGCTACCCGCCAGTCCTGCGCACCCACGACCGCTACGGCAACCGCATCGACGAGGTCGAGTTCCATCCGTCCTGGCACGCGATGCTCGACGTCGCGGTCCGCGAGGGCCTGGGTGCGGTCCCGTGGACTGAGCCCGGCCCCGGCGCCCACGTCGCCCGGGCGGCGAGGTTCACCGTCTGGGGCACCATCGACGCCGGCCACCTGTGCCCGATGTCGATGACGTACGCGGCCATTCCCGCGCTGCGCACCACTCCCGAGCTGGCGGCCGTCTACGAGCCGCTGCTGGGCAGCCGCGAGTACGACCCGGGGCTGCGCGAGCCCACCGGCAAGCGCGGCCTGCTTGCCGGCATGGGGATGACGGAGAAGCAGGGCGGCTCCGACGTCCGCAGCAACACCACGACAGCGACGCCTTCGGGCGACGGCAGCTACCGGCTGCGCGGGCACAAGTGGTTCACCAGCGCGCCGATGTGCGACGTGTTCCTCGTCCTTGCGCAAGCGCCGCGGGGGCTGTCGTGCTTCCTCGTCCCGCGGGTGCTCCCCGATGGCAGCCGGAACCCGTTCCGCATCCAGCGCCTCAAGGACAAGCTGGGCAACCGCAGCAACGCCAGCTCCGAGCCCGAGTTCGACGACACCCTCGGGTGGCTCGTGGGGGAGGAGGGCCGGGGCGTGCGCACCATCATCGGGATGGTTGCGATGACCCGGCTCGACAACGTGGTGGGCTCCGCCGGCGCCATGCGGGCCGCGCTCGCGCAAGCGGCGCATCACGCCCGGCACCGCAGCGCGTTCGGCTCGTTGCTGGTCGACAAGCCGTTGATGCGCAACGTGCTCGCCGACCTCGCCGTCGAGTCCGAGGCCGCGACCGCACTGGCGTTCCGCCTGGCCGGTGCCGTCGACCGGGCCGCGCAGGGCGATGCCGGCGAGGCCGCGTTCGCCCGACTGGCCACGGCTGCCGGCAAGTACTGGGTGTGCAAGCGGCAGCCGGCTGTGGTCGTCGAGGCGATGGAGTGCCTCGGCGGCAACGGTTACGTCGAGGAGTCGGGGCTGCCGCGGATGTACCGCGAGGCTCCGCTCAACGGCATCTGGGAGGGTTCGGGCAACGTCAACGCGCTCGACGTGCTGCGGGCGATGCTGCGCGAGCCGGACAGTGTCGAGGCGGTGCGGGCGGAGGTGGCTGCCGCGCTAGGCGCCGACGGCCGCCTGGATGCAGCCTGGCGGCAGGTGGAGCACGACCTTGCTGATCCGGCCGACCCCGAGCTGCGGGCCCGGCGGACGGTCGAGCGTCTCGCCCTCGTGCTGCAGGGCTGCCTGCTGGTTCGCCACGCGCCCACCGCTGTTGCCGACGCCTTCTGCGCCTCACGGCTGGCGGGTGACGCGGGCCTCGCGTTCGGGACGCTGCCACGCGGCCTCGACCTCGAGGCGGTGCTGGAGCGGGCTCCGGCCGGCCGCTGAGTCCAGCTGCTGACGCGCGGGCTCGCGCAGTCAGTTGCTGGCGGCGAGCACCCGAGCCGCAGCAGGCTGCTCGCCGGCGGCGGGAAGAAGGGAGCCGGGGCAGGGGCGCCCTTCATGCAGGTGCTGACGGATGGTCTTGGTCTCACCGACCCAGCGAAGGGGTCGGGAGGCCTCACAGATAGCGCATGTGGCGCGCGGTCGAACGGGCATTCTCCGAGCAAACCCGACCTGAGTCACAGTCGCGTGACGAGATGGTTACGGCTGGCTGGCACTTTGTCGGCGACCCTTCCGCGGCCACAGCCCATCCACGCCACAGCCCCACCCAGGTCGACTCCGACCGTTCACGGAGCAGCCGTACAGCGACTTCGCAGCATCGGCGGTCATCGTCGATCAGGTGACGACGCAGAGCATGACGACGACGTACCTGCCACCCGGCACCGCTCCCGATCTTGCGGACCGCCCATCCGGCGCCGTCGGTTCGGCATCCCGCCCCCTGCGTGACGCCTCGCCGCTGAGGCGCGTGCTGCGGGGTCGGCCGGATGACGCGGCATGGGTGCGCCCGGCGCTGCTGACGCTGCTCGTCGGCACCACGTTGCTGTACTTCTGGGACCTGGGCGCGAGCGGCTGGGGCAACAGCTTCTACTCCGCCGCCGTGCAGGCGGGCAGCAAGAGCTGGGAGGCGTCCTTCTTCGGCTCCTCCGACGCGGCCAACTCGATCACGGTCGACAAGCCGCCGGCGGCCCTGTGGGTCATGGAGCTGTCGGCTCGACTGTTCGGCGTCAACCACTGGAGCGTGCTCGGCCCCCAGGCCCTCGAGGGCGTCGCTGCTGTCGGCCTGCTCTACGCGGCCGTCCGCCGCCACTTCTCAGCGGCCGCGGGGCTGATCGCCGGAGCGGTGCTCGCCCTGACGCCCGTCGCGGTGCTGATGTTCCGGTTCAACAACCCCGACGCCCTGCTCGTGCTGCTCGTCGTCGCCGCGGCCTACGCACTGACACGTGCCCTGGACGCCGGGTCGACCCGCTGGCTGGCCCTCGCCGGCGCCCTGGTCGGGTTCGGCTTCCTCGCGAAGATGCTGCAGTCGCTGCTCGTCGTCCCGGCGTTCGCGCTGGTCTACCTGCTGGCCGCTCCGGTCAGCCTGCGGCGGCGCATCATCGGGCTGCTCGTCTCCGGGCTGGCGATGGTCGCTGCCGCGGGGTGGTGGATCGCCGCCGTGGCGCTGACCCCGGCGTCCTCCCGCCCCTTCATCGGCGGCTCGCAGCACAACAGCATCACCGAGCTGACGTTCGGCTACAACGGGTTCGGGCGCCTCACCGGCAACGAGACCGGCAGCGTCGGCGGCGGCGGCTTCGGCGGTGCCGGCGCCGCAGGTGGCAGCCGCTGGGGGACGACCGGAGCCACGCGCCTGTTCGGCTCGGAGATGGGCACCCAGATCGCCTGGCTGCTGCCCGCTGCGCTGCTGCTCCTCGCGGCCGGCCTGTGGTTCACCCGTAGGGCATCTCGGACGGACGGCCGCCGCGCCTCCCTGCTGCTCTGGGGTGGGTGGCTGGTGGTCACCGGAGTCACGTTCAGCTACGCCCAAGGGATCATTCACCCGTACTACACGGTCGCGCTGGCTCCAGCCATCGGCGCCCTGGTCGGTGCGGGCAGCACCCTGCTGTGGGAGCGCCGTGAGTCACCGGCCGCGCGGTTGCTGCTCGCTGCCGCAGTGGCGGGGACCGGCGTTTGGGCGTACGTGCTGCTCGACCGCACCCCGACCTTCCAGCCCTGGGTGCGCGTGACGGTCGCCTTCCTCGCCCTGGCTGCTGCGGTCATCCTCGTCGGCCTGCCGTGGCTCGGGCGCCGCCTTGTCACGCTGCTTGCGCTCGGCTCACTGGCCGCGGTTCTCGGCGCCCCGGCTGCCTACGCTGCCGACACCGCGACCACGCCGCACACCGGAGCCATTCCGTCAGCGGGGCCGGCGTCCAGCGGTCCTGGCGGCTTCGGCGGCGGCCGTTTCGGGGGGCTGCAGGGTGGGCGCCTCGGCTTCCCGGGTGCTGCTCCCGGCGGGCTGCCGGGCGGCGCACTGCCGGGCGGAGGTTTCGCTGGCGGCACGGGAGCCGCCGGCGCCCGCGGCGCGATGGGCGGTGCCGGCGGCCTGCTGGGCTCGCGAACCCCGGCAGCGGCGCTCGTCACTGCTCTTAAGGCCAACGCCTCTCAGTACACCTGGGTGGCAGCGACGGTCGGGTCGAACAGTGCTGCGGGAGTGCAGCTGGCGACCGGGCTGCCCGTGATGCCGATCGGCGGCTTCAACGGCAGTGACCCGTCGCCGACGCTCGCGCAGTTCCAGAGCGACGTCCGCGCCGGAACGATTCACTACTTCCTCACCGGCGGCGGGTTCGGCGGGGGCGCGCAGTCCGGGGGCAGTCAAGCGGCGAGCGAGATCGCCGCCTGGGTGCAGGCCCACTACACCGCCAGCACGATCGGCGGCCAGACGGTGTACGACCTCAGCCCGGCCGGCACGGCCGGATGAGCCGGTGGGGAGCGTCGCAGATGCGCAGGCTCTTCTCGACCGACTCCCGCCGCGGGCCGGCCGCCTGCAGTTCCCGCTCGACGTCGGGGGCAGGACACACAGCATCCGGAACTGCCGGCCGATGCGGTGGACGTACAGGCGTTCGATGTCGTGCCACGCAAACCGCCGGACGCCGCCCTCCCCGCGAAAGGCCTGGACGAACAAGCCCTGTTCGTCCGCCATCAGCAGCGGCGCCCGGTTGCGCAGCGACAGCACTGACATGACGACGATGAACACGCCGGGGATCAGCAGGATCAGGCCGGCGGTCAGGAACACGAAAGACAGGAGGGCGCCGCTCAGCACCAGAACCCCACCGAGGATCGTCTGCAGCACGAAGCGGCGGGTGCTGTTGCGGACGACGATTGGAGCGGTGGCGGGCATGGACATGGCAACACCTCCTAGGTCTGCTCGCAGGTTACGGTCTGCGACACCGCCACTACGCCAGCTGAGTGCAGCGGCCGAGCCGAGGAGGCGCCTGACGCACCGGGCTCGTGCGGCCGCTGCGCTCGCTGTCCTCGGCGGGCTCGCCGCCGGGTGCGGGAGCAGCAGCACGCCGAGCGACAGCACGTCCAGTTCCGGCGCGCCAGCGGTGGCCCCGACTACGCTCACCGCCTCCCCGAGCGTCGGCTCCGCTGCACCATCCAGTGCCCCGTCGACTGTCCCGTCCACTGCCCCGTCCACTTCGTCCGCGGCAAGCAGCACGGCAGGTAGCTGCAGTCGATCCGTCCATCAGACAGGCAGGACACGAACTATCGGGGTGGCGGACGACGCATCCACCGTGTGCCTGACGATCGGCGAGCAGCTGAGGGTCGTGCTGCCCGCTGACGCAATGGGAGGCTGGGCACAGGTCGGCGTCGTCGGACCGGCGTTGAGCCGGCCGCAGGCTCCAGCGGCCGTGCCCAGCGGCCAGACCGTTGCCACCACCCAGGCAACCGGGCCCGGAACCGGACGGGTCCTCGCCGTGCAGGACTGCCCCGGGCAGCAGGGCTGCCGCACCTGGGTCGTCGAGGTGCGGGTGCGGGCAGCGCCGTGAGCAGTGACGGCCCAGGGACCGCGCAGTGACGGTGCAGTGAGGGCGCAGTCACGGCACGGTCCGGCAGGTGGAGCACGTGACCTGGTGATCGGATGGAACGCGCAGGCAAGTGCGACCATCGGGACAGCGCAATCCACAGGGATGCCCGGCGCGCCTACCTGTACCCCTTGCTGCGTGGTGAGATAAGGGTCACCACGCCGGACCTCCTGGTCCCTGTCCGGCAGTGCAGGCAGGAGGGGCGATGGGCAGCAGCGTGGCTCTCATCATCGGCGGTTGGCTCTTGGTCAGCGTGCCACTTGCCCTGGTCGTCGGACGCTGCATCGCCGCCCGCGACCGCCGCAGTTCCTTGCCTGGCGCGGAGCTGGAGCGCGTGGCGCCTGTGGGGTCGGCGCCAACGTCCGCCGTCATCGATCTGACCGACCGTGCGCTGGCGCGTTCCCGGCAAGGACTGCCGCCTGGCTGAGGCGTTCACTGGCCGCCTGGGTCAGCCCGGAAGAGGTGCCGGCCCTCCAGGTTCGGGCGCGGGATCGGGCGTCGGCGACGGTGTCGGGCCGGGGTCGGGCAACGGCGGAGCCGGAGGCTCCGGTTGCGCCGGCGGCGGCGAGCCGGGCACGGGGGCAGGGTCCATCGGAGGTGCGCTCATGCGCGAGCCCTACCCGGCCCCGGCTGGTTCAGGCGGCCACTGTGCGTCTAGCCGGCCGACTACAGGTATGGCATCGGGTCAACCGGGTTGCCGTCCAGCCGAACCTCGAAGTGCAGGTGCGGGCCGGTCGACCAGCCCGTCGTCCCCACCCGGCCGATCAGCTGTCCGGCCTGCACGCTCTGCCCGACGCTGACGAGAATCGCCGACTGGTGGCCGTAGCACGTCGCGAGGCCGTCACCGCGGTCGATGCAGGTGAAGTTGCCGTAGCCCTGCTCCCAACCGGCGTAGGCGACCTGTCCGGAGGTCGCCGCCACGATGGGTGTTCCCGTGGGAGCGGCGATGTCCTGCCCGGGGTGGAAGCCCTGCACGCCGGTCAGAGGATCGACGCGGGGGCCGAAGCCTGAGCTGAACGAGCCCTGCACCGGCATCACGAACCCGCCCGTGCCCGGCGCCGACGCCGGGGCGAGAAGTGCCTGGGCGTCGGGTTGCTGCGCCGACGGCACCGGCGGCACCGCCGGAGACGGGGATGCCGGCGGCACCGCCGGGGCCAGGGAGGAGTGGGCGGCCTGAGCCCTCGCGGCGGCTTGGGCGGCAGCGGCCTGCGCGGCCGCGGCCCGCGCCGCTGCTGCCGTGGCTGCCGCGCGGGCCGCTGCTGCACGAGCGGCCGCCTGCGCAGCCGCTCGCGCTCGCAGCACGGCGGCAAGGTGGTCGGACTCGGCTGCCAGGGTGCTGTAGCGCTCCTGCGCCGCGGTTGCTGCCTTGCGGGCAGCACCGAGCGCGCGCACCCGCTCTGCGCGCCCGGCCTGCACCTGAGCTTCTGCCGTGGCGGCCTGGCGGAACGACGTGCTCACGATGACGACCTGGGTCTGTGCCGCACCGACCAGGCGTGCTGCCTGCGCGGTGACCGTCGTCAGCAGGCGCTGCTCGACGACGAGCGCGTCGGTAGCTTCCGTGAGCGCGGCGAGGCGACGGTGTCGCACCCCGGACAGGTGGTTGAGCAGCCCGAGGCGGTCGGCGAGCTCGTTCGGTTCCGCCACGGCAGAGATGGAGTCGAGCTCGGAGTTCAGGCCCGACTCGAAGCTGGTGCGCAGCATGCTGCGCACGGCCTTGCGGGTAGCGCTCACCCTTGCCTGCGCCGCGGCGACGCGCCGCCGGGCCGCCTGCTCGTTGTCCCGGGCGGCGGTCAACGCCGCCTGCTGCTGGCCCAGCAGGGTCCGTGCTGAGCTGCGCCGCTGGTTGGCCGACGTCAGCTCGGCCTCCGCGTGTGACACAGCAGCGTCGGCGGCGGCTACCCGATCGGCCGCTGCCTGAGCCGCGGCGTCGCGAGCGTCGGCATCTCCCGCGGCAGTGGCCGTGGCCGCGCGCAGCGAACGAAGGTCCTCCTGGTCGTCAGCGAGGGCGCCGGTCGCGGGCAGCAGCAGCGGTGCGACGAGCGCCGCAACCGCCGTCGCCACCGCAACGGACCGGTTGGCACCAGGCATCCGGCTCCTTCGATCGACGCCGCGCGACGAATTGTTGACGGCGCGTCACCATAGAGCAGCCGCCGCACTGGTCAGGTGAGGTCTTATCGGCGTGTCGCGGGATTGTTGGTGCGCCACGCACAGTGATCACCTGGTCGGAGCATTCCTACCGGTGTGAGCTGAAGGAGATGACCTGCTGGATGCCCGTCGGCCGGTTGGTGTAGCGCAGCGTCGTCGGGAGAAGCCCGGGGACGAACGAGATGCGCTCCCGCTTGGCATCCGAGCGCCACGCGCTCGGGTTCGGACCCTGTGCCGCCTGTAGCTGGGTACCGGCGGAGTCGATCGCCGCCCATACCGCCCGCTGACACGCGGCCTTGTTGCCGGCGCCGCAGTAGTGGTTGGCAAACGGGGCCTGCACCTTGTCGCCGAGCAGCGTCCGGATGTCCTTGTCGAAGTACTGGTACCACCCGGTGTACTGACCCTTGGGGGGCAGCTCGAAGCGGGACACCAGGGTGTTGAGCTCGTCCAGCTGCGGGCCGAGGACGGGGCCCATGAAAGCGTCGGCGACCTTCGGCCAGGTGGCGTCCATGACGGCGGCACCGGGATCGTCGATCGTGCCGGAGAGGTCGCGGTCGAGACGGCTGCCGCCGTGCTGGGTCCAGGCCTGCATCAGCGCCAGCATCTGCGCCGTCCGCGGGCTGGGAGCCGTCGACCCGGCGAGCAGGCGGCCGAGCAAGGGCACGGTGTCGACGGCCCGGACGTCCTGGGTGCCGGCGGCGTTCATGGCCGATGTCACGCTGGCGGGCGACCACTTGCCGTTCTGGGCCAGCCGGTCGAGGTTCTTGTTCAGCAGGTCGACCCGGCCGACCGGCCCGGCACGCATCCACTCGTCGTCAGCCGCGCCGAACCCCCGCGCGATGTTGTTGTTCCAGTTGACGATGCGCCCCCCCTGCGGGTCGATGCCGTGCGGATGTGCGTCGGCGCCGAGGTAGCCCGTCCACTCAAACCCGCCCCGGCCGTCGGTCAGCAGGCCGGGGTCGACCGATGCCGGGCGCTGGGGCAGCAGGCCGGAGGTGTACTCGGCGATGTGCTGGGAGTCGATGTAAAAGGAGTTGAAGGTCTGCGGCGACCGGCTCGCGGCGGTGAAGAAGGTCTGCGGGCTGTCGACCACGCCGGTGGAGATGTCGTGGTAGAGCAGCAGGTCGAGCGCGTCCTTGCCAGAGCTCGAGCGCTTGGCCGAGATGGCGACCTTGCGGCCCTTGACCGTGGCGTAGCCCTGGACCGGGCCGTGCACCGTCGTGCGGAAGACGACACGCGCATCAGGACTGCCGCCCGACCCCTTGAGGACTCCAGCGTCGAACACGCCCATGGGGCGGCACGTGCCCTGGTACAGGTACTGGGTGTCGCTGCCGCCGCACAGCGTCTCGGCGTACTGGTCGATCAGGTCACCGCTGGCCGAGGTCAGTGTCGTGGCGAAGTCGGCGCCACGCCCGATGAGCATGTAGCCGGGGAAGGGGGCTGACGTGGCTCCGCGCCACACCAGTCCCGGAGCGTGCATGTCGATCTCATAGGTCAGGCCCGGGTAGTAGTAGCCGATCTGCGGGCCGCCGACCAGCAGCGGGTGCCCGGTCGTCGAGTGGGCCGCATCGATCATCAGCTCGTTCGACGCCCGCGCTGGGGCGGGAGCCTGGACCGGTTGGCCAGCGGGTGCCACCGGGGTGTAGCTGCCCGAGTCGACGAGGACGTTTCCGGTGGCGTGCTGGGGCAGCTGCTCGTAAGCGAACTGGCCGTCGATCGATGTCGGCTGCTCGGGGTCGTCGTGCTGGCGCAGATCGTTGAACACCGTCATGCCGCGCTGCGCGCCAAGGCGCGTCTGCAGCCCGGACAGGAACTGGGTGCGCCGCGCCTCGTCGCCGCCACCCTGACCGACGAACTGCCCCTTCAGGGCCTCGAGGGCGAACGTGTCGTTGCGCGTCCAGGGCTTAACGTTCGACTTCTTGGCGGCGTGGTAGGCGTTGACCCCGGCAGCGAACGTGTCGATGTCGTGCAGGACCTGGCGGCCGGTGGGGCCGGCCTGCTCGAGCTCGGTGCTCTGGCGCGCCAGGGTCTGCTCGGTCTGGGCACTGGGGACGAAGTTCTGCAGCTTTGAGATGAGGTCGAGCGCGTCGAGGCCAGGGGCGTCGACCGCGGCGACCCGCGAGTTGTAGCGCGCCTGCTCCAGCAGCAGCCCCCGGTCCTCGGCGGCGATCCATCCTGATGCCCAGATGCCGCCGTCGTAGGACTGCGCATTCACGTGCGGCACGTGCAGCTTGTCGCGCATGATCTGCACCCCCGCTTGGGGAACCTGCTCGACCTGGCCCGGGCCGTCGGCGCCGACGCCGAACCCCTCGGACTTGAAGTCGGTCAGCAAGTCCTTGTCGGTGACCTTGTCGAACAGGGGGGTGAGCGCGTCGTACATCGACGCTTGTGTCGTGGCGCCGGCCGGCGGGGGAACGGTCCCGTACTGCCCGTGCGGCAGGATGTTGCGCGCGTAGGCCGCGTAGTCGTGGTCCGGACCCTGGGCGCCCTGGGCGCCCGCAGGGGACGCAGGAGCGCCGGAGGCTGCGCCATCGCCGGCCTTGGGGTGCGATGCCCCGGAGCAGGCCACCGCCGTAACGGCGAGGATCGCGCTGCACAGGGCGCCCGCTGCACGCACAACCGACCGTGACATAGGTCGCACTCTAGGGGGGCGGTCTGCCGGAGCTGCCGTCGTCCACAGGTGCATCTGCTGGACGGTGATGCCCCAGTACCTGCAGACCGTCAGGCGGCGACGCGCTCCTGCAGCCGCGCCAGCGTCTTCTCGATGCTGCGGGCGTTGGCGGCTGGTACGCCGGTGCGGTCGTAGACCTCGCGCAGGAGCGCGCCCCGCCAGTCGAACGTCTCCGTGACGCGGGTGCCACCGCCCGGCGCCGGCTCGAGCTCGTAGCGCCAGATGTGCCGGCCGAAGTGGCGCCATCCGATGCGCCGGCCCTCCTCGAACTCCACCACCGTGTTGCGGATGACGTAGGGCACGACGATGCGCATGCGCGTGCCGAACGTCGAACCCAGCGAGAGTCGTGACGGGCCGCTGATCCCCGCCTTGACCGTGCCGGAGCCGTCGAACTCGGCGTGCCGGCGTGGGTCGGCCAGCAGCTCGAAGACCGCCTCGGGAGGCGCATCGACGACGGTGGAGCGGGACACGCTGCGAGACGCGGGAGCGGGCACGGCACTGGTCTGTCCGGCCGGCGGCCGGTCGAACCGCGGCAGCGTGGTCAGCCCCGGGCGTACAGGACGTCTGCGGCCCAGCGCACGAAGCCGAGCCGCTCGTAGACGTGGACGGCGCGGGTGTTGGATTCGTCCACATACAGCATTGCCGAGGTGAGTCCGCTCGAGCGCAGGTGCTGCAGGCCGACCAGCGTCAGGGCGGGCCCGAGGCCCCGGCCGGCCTCCGCCGGATCCACCCCGACGACGTACACCTCCCCGATCGGAGGGTGGCCGTGGTCTGAGCTGAGGTCCTCCCCATGCACCTTCGTCCAGTGAAACCCCACCAGCCGGCCGTCGCGTTCGGCGAGAAAAAACCCGGCAGGGTCGAACCAGGGCTCGGCCTCGCGCATCAGCAGGTCGTCCTCGGTCCAGCCCCCCTGGTCAGGGTGGTCGACGAAAGCCGCGTTGTTGACCGCGACCCACGCCTGCTCGTCCACGCCCGGTGTGAAGGTCCGGATGCTGATGCCGGCCGGCAGCGTCGGGCTGGGCAGCGGCGACAGCAGCGAGCGCCGCATCTGCCAGAGCACCCTGGCCCGGTCGAAGCCGCGGCCCGCGGCGAGCCGCTCTGCGCCCGGCTGCTGCCCGTGCGCCCACAGTCGCAGCCGGCCGCCGGGCGCACTGCGGGACTGCTCGAGCAGCGCGTCAACGAGGAGCCCCGCGACGCCGCGCCGCCGGGCCTCGGGGGCGACGGCCAGCTCCGCGCTTGCGCCCTCCACCAGATCGGTGACGTCGAGGTGGGCGTACCCGACGATCGTGCCGCCGTCGTCGCGAGCCACGAGGTTGCGCACGGGTGCGTCCCCGCCGTGCCGCAGGTGCAGCAGGACGTGCTCGGACAGCGGGGCGACCCCGTCAGCCTCGGCGACGGCACCCACCAGGGCCGTGACCTCGTCGATCTCGCTGGGTTGCAACCGGCCATGGGACTCGACGTGGATCACTGCAGGAACGTAACCACCAGGACCCTCAGCGGCTCGCCGGCCCCGGGACCGGGTGGTCTGGGCTGCTGGTCAAGCGGACCGCGCCGAGAACTCCTCCGGCACGACAACGACTGCGGGTGTGACGAACTTGTAGCCGACGTGCCGCACGGTGCCGATCAGCGCCTCGTGCTCGGTGCCGAGCTTGGCGCGCAGCCGCCGGACGTGGACGTCGACCGTGCGGGTGCCGCCGTAGTAGTCGTAGCCCCAGACCTCCTGCAGCAGCTGGGCGCGGGTGAAGACCCGGCCTGGGTGCTGGGCGAGGAACTTCAGCAGCTCGAACTCCTTGAAGGTCAGCTCGAGCGGGTTGCCGCGCAGCCGCGCCGAGTATGTGACCTCGTCGATCGACAGCTCGCCCACCTTGACCGTGCACTGCGGGCTCTCCGCGGCGCTCCGACCGACCCGGCCGCTGGCCAGCCGCAGCCGCGCCTCGACCTCAGCCGGACCAGCGGTGTCGAGCAGCACGTCGTCGAGCTCCCAGTCGGCCGATACGGCGACGAGACCACCCTCGACCAGCACCCCGATCAGCGGCACGGACATGCCGGTCGTGCGCAGCAGTCGCGACAGGCCGCGGCCGGCGGCGAGGTCACGCCGGGCGTCGATGAGCACCGCGTCGACCGGGGGCAGGTCGAGCAGCGCTGTTGCCTCGGGGGGAGCCGTCCGCACCTGGTGCGGAAGCAGGGACAGCGCGGGCAGGACGTCGGCCGCGCCAGAGCGCGAACACGTGAGCAGCAGGACGACAGCCATGGGGGCCCCTTGAAGCACGAAGATTGAGCAACAGGACAGCCGGGGCATCGTCGACCCGATCTCAGGTGAGGATAGCGGTTGTGAGTCACACACGCCTCCCCAGCGCGCCGTGCCGGCAGGACGCGGGTGGTGCGGGGGCCGAGCAGGTCCTGCTGCGCACCTGCGATGCCGTCCGGTTGTCGGCGGTCCTGCTGCACGCGGGCCGGCCGTTGTCGGACCGTGATGCGCCGCGGCGCGCCGAGGCCCGACCGATCGGAGTCGTGCTGCTGCCGGGCTTCACCGGCTGCAGTGGCAGGCCGGGCGTCGACCGCGTGGCGCAGGCACTGACGGCCTACGCCGACGTGCTGGTCGTCAACCTGCGCGGACACGGAGCGTCCGCCGGCCTGTCGACGTTGGGCGACCGCGAGGTGTTCGACGTCGACGCTGCCGTGGGGGAGATGCGTCGCCGTGGGTACTCCACCGTCGTGACGGTCGGGTGGTCGATGGGCGGGACCTGCGCCCTGCGGCACGCCGCCCTCGTCGGGGAGCAGGTGCACCTGCGACCCGTTGAGCATCCCGCTGATGCTGTCGTGACGGTGAGCTCGGCGGGCTGGTGGTTCTACCGCGGCACCGCCCCGATGCGGCGGCTGCACTGGCTCGTGCAGACGCAGCTCGGACGGCGGGTTGCGCGGCGGGTCTTCGGGGTCCGCATCGACTCGACCGGCTGGGCAGCCACTCCGCTCGACCCGGCGGAGGCGGCTGCGCGGCTAGACGTGCCCCTGCTGGTGGTGCATGGCGACGCCGACGGCTACCTGCCCGTCGACCACGCGCGGGTTATCGCCGCCGCGGCGGGCAGCGACGCTGAGCTGTGGGAGGTGCCGGGGTTCGGCCATGCGGAGGAGGCGGCAGGCGCCGAGCTGCTGGCTCGCATCGGCGAGGCCCTGCCGGAGTTGGTGGCACGCGGGCGTGCGCCGGCGGCCGGCACGTGACCGGCGAGCAGCGGCCCGGCGAGCCGGGGCGCATCCAGCAGGGGCCCGGCGAGCAGCGGGGCAGCCAGCAGGCGGACGGCCCGCCGGGAGTCGTCACCGTTCGGTACTGGGCGGCCGCTCGCGCGGCTGCCGGGGTGGCGGAGGAGTCGCTGCCGGCAGCGACACTGGCCGAGCTCGTCGAGCTGCTCGGCCAGCGGCACGGTCCGGCCCTGGCCCGGGTGCTGTCCTACTGCAGCTTCGTCATCGACGGAACGCCGGCCGGCGGGGGGCGGCGCGAGCGCGCGGGCGTCATCGCGCCCGGTGAGCAGGCGCCGCCCCTGCCGGGTGTCGACCTCGCGCCCGGTTGCGTCGTCGAGGTGCTCCCACCCTTTGCGGGCGGCTCGAGCGACCATCCCGTCGCGGCGCGCGGCGCAACCCGGAAGACGGGCCTGGTGCGGCCGCCCGACCAGCGGCTCGTCGCCGTCGCTGCTGCCGTTGTCGCCGCGGCCGTTCTCGCGGGGGCGCTCGAGTGGAGCCGCGTCGCGCTCGCGGTGGCTCTGGTCCTGGTGCAGCTCGCGCTGGCTCTGGGCTGGACGCGCGGAATGTCGGGCAGCTCCCATCTGGCCGTGCTGCCCGTCATCGCCGCTGTTGTCGCCGATGGGGTGCTGCTGGGTGACCGCACCCGCGCGGGCGGGGTCGTGGCAGCAATCGTCGGCCTGGCGTTCGTCGCGGCGCTGGTCCAGCAGCTCGCTCGGCAGCCGCGGGTGCAGGTGACCGCTCAGCTGGCGACCGTTGTTGCCGGGGTGTTTGTTGTCACCGTTGCTGCGCTGGCGCTGCCGCTGCGCGACCTGCCGGACGGCGTCACGGCTTCGCACGTGACCCTGGCGGGCGCCGGGGTGGCCGTCGTCGTGGGACGGCTCCTCCCGGTGCCGCTGGTTCTCTCGCATGCCGTCAGCGTGGTGGCCGCCGCGCTCGTGGGTGGGCTGCTCGCCCGCGGCGGACTGTCGGTGGTGGAGGCCGCGGGCGTAGCGGCCGCTGCCGCCCTGGGGGCAGCCGTCGCCGACCTCGCCCTGCAGCAGGCGGCCGCCGGGCACGACGAGCTGGGTCCGGCAGCCGCGTTGAGCGTGCTCCCGGTGGCCCTCGCGATCCCCTTGGGCTACCTGGTCGCGCACTGGGTCGCCAGCTGATCGAGGTCGCCAGCTGATCAAAGCCTGCCGCCCTGGTCCCGCGACCGCATTGTCCGGGTACTGACCCATCCGCCCGGGGGTAGGGGCCGGGCATGCGCAAGCTCGTCGGTCTGCTCGTCGTCGCTGCCGTGCTCGTCGGCATCGACCGCGGCGCCGCGGCCCTTGCTGCCCGGACCATCGCCAAGCGGGCACAGGACAGCCAGCACCTGGCGAAGCGCCCTGAAGTATCGGTGCGCGGCTTCCCCTTCCTGACGCAGGTGGTGGGAGGCCGCTACACGGAGGTGTCGGCGCGGCTGCACGACGTCCCGATCCAGGGGCCGCGGCTGCGCGACGTCGCGGTCACCGCCTACGACGTTCGGTTGCCGCTGACCGACATCCTCGGGGGGTCGGTCCAGCAGGTGCCGGTCGGGCACGCCGACGGCTCGATCACCATTGCCTACCCGGACCTCAACGCCTACCTGGCCCAGCGGATCAACGGCGTGGTCGGCGGGGCCGCTGAGGTGACGGCGCGCGACGACAAGGGGCGCCTGCGCCTGACCGGCAGCGTCGAGCTGCCCCTCGTCGGGCGGCAGAGCGCGTCCGGCGATGCCGACCTCAGTGTCGTGGGCAACCAGGTGACCCTGCGGCCATCCGTCGTCGACGTCGCCGGGCGGGTGCTGCCGGGCTACCTGAGCAGTATCGTCTCCGACGCGCTGACCGTGCACCTGTCGCTGGACAACCTGCCGTTCGGGGTGCGCCTGACCCGGGTGCGCTCCACCAGCGAGGGGCTCGCTCTCGACGGTGCGGCCGACGGGCTCGTCGTCTCCTCCACCGGCGCACAGCGTGGGTGAGCGCCGCTCGGCGATCTGGCGGCGAGGCACAAACCACAGTCGGCTAGGGTTGGGCCAACCATGGCAAATGTCTTGCTGGTGAAGCGCCGCGCGGTCGACCTGTGCCGCGTGGGCAGCTGCCTGTGTCGACCCTGAGCCTGCGCCGACGTTCCGTCCGCGCCGCTGTTGCCTGCTGACGACTGCGGTCTCGTGCTGAGCCCCGAACCGGCGCGCGCGCACGTCGTCAGCCACTACATCCCCTGCCGCACCACCCCGAGCATCCGTTGAAGGAGTTGTTTCCCATGAGCCGCGCTGACGTGCTCGTAGACGCCGACTGGGCCGAGTCCCACCTCGACGACCCGAAGATCGTCTTCGTCGAGGTCGACGAGGACGTGTCCGCCTACGACAAGAACCACATCAAGGGCGCCGTGCGCCTGGACTGGAAGAGCGAGCTGCAGGACCCGCTGCGCCGCGACTTCGTCGACAAGGCCGGCTTCGAGAAGCTGATGTCCGAGAAGGGCATCTCGAACGACGACACCGTCGTGCTCTACGGCGGCAACAACAACTGGTTCGCCTCGTACGCCTACTGGTACTTCAAGCTCTACGGCCACCAGGAGGTCAAGCTGCTGGACGGCGGCCGCAAGAAGTGGGAGCTCGATGCGCGCTCCCTCGTCTCCGACGTCGTGGAGCGTCCGGCCACGCAGTACCAGGCCGACGGGCCGCGCACCGACATCCGCGCCTTCCGCGACGAGGTGCTGCAGTCCATCGGACAGCAGAACCTGGTCGACGTCCGCTCCCCGGACGAGTTCAGCGGCAAGCTGCTCGCACCGGCACACCTTCCGCAGGAGCAGTCGCAGCGGGCCGGCCACATCCCCACCGCGAAGAACGTGCCCTGGTCCAAGGCGGCGAACGACGACGGCACCTTCAAGTCCGACGACGAGCTGAAGACGCTGTACAGCGAGGCCGGCGTCGACTGGGGCAAGGACACCATCGCCTACTGCCGCATCGGTGAGCGCAGCGCCCACACCTGGTTCGTGCTGCACGAGCTGCTGGGGGAGAAGAACGTCAAGAACTACGACGGCTCCTGGACCGAGTACGGCTCGCTCGTCGGCGTCCCGGTCGAGAAGGGGGCCTGACATGTGTGCTCCCCCCGTTGGAGGGCTGTCGGTCGAGGGCATCGACGTCGGCAAGGAGTCGGTCATCCAGGGCAGCGTGCGCAAGGGTAGTGAGCCGGTTGCCGCGGCCTACGTGCGCCTGCTCGACGCCTCGGGCGAGTTCACGGCCGAGGTCGTGACCTCAGACGAGGGCCACTTCCGCTTCTTCGCCCGTCCTGGTGAGTGGACGCTGCGGGCGCTGTCGTCGAAGGGCGCCGGCGAGCGCAAGGTCGTCGCCCAGCAGGGCCACGCGGTCGACGCCGAGGTCGTCATCGGCGACTGAGCGCAGGCCCTCGCACACGAACGGGCGCTCATCGGCAGTTGACCTGCCGGTGAGCGCCCCTTTGCGTGCGGCCGCATCGCCAGCCGCACCGGAAGCGGCCCTTGAGGGCGTTGTGCACGGTGAAAAAGGGTGGGGTTTGTCTGCGGGGACGCGTCGCGGACCAGCGCGGGGCGGCTTACGATGCAAAGGTGCTCGAACTGGTCTACACGGCGCTGCTCGTCGTCATCTTCGCCGTGATCGGCTGGTTCGCCTGCTACGTGGTCTACAAGCTCTACGAGGGCCAGCGCTAATCGTCGGCACCGGCCCGTCGTGACCGACAGCGGCCCCCCGGGCCTGCATCCGCTGCTGGCGCCGCTGGCGTTCCTGGTTGGCACCTGGCGCGGCGAGGGCATCGGTGGATACCCCGACATCGAGGACTTCCCCTACGCCCAGGAAGCCTCGTTCGTCCCCCTGCCCGGCAAGCCCGCGATCGGCTACTCCTCGCGCACCTGGCGGCCGGGCACCCTTCAGCCGCTGGCCACCGAAGTGGGGTTCTGGCGCATGGCGGGGCCGGAGGGCCAGCGGGTCGTCGAGCTGATGCTGGCGCACCCGTTCGGCATCGTCGAGGTCTACGTGGGGACGGTTGCCGGGACCAAGATCGAGCTGACGAGCAACGTGGCCGTCCGGACGGCAACGGCGCGCACCGTGGAGCGCAGCGAGCGGCTCTACGGCTTGGTCGAGGGCGACCTGGCCTACGCGGTCGACATGGCGGCCGAGGGACATCCGCTCACCCCGCACCTGTCGGCGCGCCTGGTGCGCAGCTGACGCTCGCGCAGCGCCTCTAGGACATGCATCCGGGCATGACGAACCCCCGGGCACTTCCGCCGCTGCGCGACGGGCCGTCTGGACGGGACGGCGCCCGGGGGTCCGGGTGATCTGCCTGGTACTCGCCGGCGCCGGCGCTCGCATCGCACCGAACCGGGCTGACCACGAGACCGGCGACTAGCGGACAGTCACCTCACGAGTCCGACTGGTACTCAAAGTCTGAACCACCTCCTCTCTCGTGTACGACGAGCCTACGACGCGTTTCGAGCGCCGGACAAGCGCCTTTCGGGCGGTCTGCTCAGGGCGAACGGAGCCCGCGCATCAGCGGACCGGCCATCACCGGACCGGCCATCAGCGGACCGGCCATCAGTGGACGGCCATCAGCGGACAGCGTCGTGGAAGGCGCGCTCCAACGCATCACGCAATCCGGTGACGATCGGACCCACCGATCCGGTTCCGACGGCGGCGGCATCGATCCGCACCACCGGCGCGACCCCCCGGACGCTGGACACCAGCGCCACCTCGTCCGCGCAGCGAAGCTCATCCACCGTGATGCGGCGCCGGATCACGGCGTCGCCCAGCGCGGCGACGGTCGTGCCGGGCAGGATGCCGACCTGGTCGGCCGGCGGGGTCGCGGCTTGTCCGTCGCGGACGACGACCACCGTCGCGGTCGGCGCCTCTAGCACCTCGCTGTCGCCGGACACCCAGATGGCGTCCTCGGCTCCGGCCGCCGCTGCGGCGCGGAGCCCGGCCATGGCCGTGGCGTACGACGTGGACTTGACCCCACCGAGCAGCCACGGGGCCTCGGGCCGCAGCGTAGCGGGCACGCCGAGGGTGAGCGTCACCGCGGCGATCCCTCGCTCGCGCATGCTTGCATACGCGCTGTCGACTGCGGTAACCAGGGCGAACACCCGTCCGACTCCGGTGCCGGCGGGCCCCTTGGTCGCGACCAGCCGCAGGCTCGCCTCCGCCGGTCCGAAGCCGTCGAGAGCAGCAGCGCTGAGGGCGAGCAGGTCGGCCTCGGGTGGGAGCGACAGGCCGATTGCCGCCGCGCTTCGCCGCATCCGGGCCAGGTGCGCGTCGAGCACGAACGCCCGGCCGCCGGCCGCCCGAGCCGTCTCGAAGACACCCTCTCCGCGCAGCACCGCGAGGTCGTCCGCGCGGATCAACGGCAGTTCGGGATCGACGAGGCGAGGACCGTCCCCGGCGAGGACGGCGAGGGCGGCAGGGCTCATCCGGGCAGCGTAGGCTCGATCAGCAGGGTGAGCCGTCCGGCTTCGGGGTGTCGTGGGTCGAGCACCACCGGGCGCAGGCCGGTGGGGGCGGCGGATGGACTGGCAGGATCGGCTGCGCGCCAGCGGGCATCGTCTGACGCCGCAGCGCCAGCTGGTGCTGGAGGCCGTGGCCGAGCTGGGGCACGCCACGCCTGATGAGATCCTCTCGCGGGTGCAGCGCACCGCCGCTGCCGTCAACGCCTCGACCGTGTACCGCACCCTCGATTTGCTCGAAGAGCTCCAGCTGGTCACCCACGCCCACCTTGGGCACGGGGCGCCGACGTTCCACCCGATCACTGAGCACCCGCACGCCCATCTGGTGTGCAGCAAATGCCACCGCGTCGAGGAGGTCGAGACCGCCATGCTCGCTCAGGTATGCGATGAACTGGCCCGGGTGCGGGGGTTCCGCGTCGACGTGGGCCACGTCGCGTTCACCGGACTGTGCCAAGAATGCTCCGCATGACAGCCGAGCCTGCCGCCCTTGATGCCGCGGCGGCGGACCACGTCGCCGCCAGCCGCCACCGCTCGTCGCTGCTCGACCGGGCGGGAGCCGTGGCCGGGCAGGAGCCCGACGCCGCTGTCGCGGCGCACTACGGCGACCCTCTGCGCGAGCAGCGGCTGCTGTCCACCGGCGGGGTCGTGGTCGACCGCTCGCATCGTGACGTCCTCACCGTCACCGGCCCCGACCGGCTCTCCTGGTTGCACAGCCTCACCAGCCAGCACCTGGAGGCCCTTCCGCCAGGTGCTGGCATCGAGGCTCTCGTGCTCAGCCCTAACGGGCACATCGAGCACCACCTCGCCGTCGTCGACGACGGGACGAGCACCTGGATCGACGTGGAGCCCGGCACCAGCCAGGCACTGCTCGCCTTCCTCGACCGGATGCGCTTCATGCTGCGGGTCGAACTCGCCGACCGCACCGACGACACGGCCGTGCTGACCGTGGTCGACCACGGCGGGCCGGCCGAGCTGCCGGCGAGCGAGGCCCGCTGCATCCGCCCGATGCCCTGGGGCACCGACCTGCTCGTGCCGCGCGACCAGTTGGTGCAGGCCGCCGAGGCGATCGGGTACCCCGTCGTCGGGCATGACGCCTTCGAAGCCGTTCGGGTCGAGCAGGGGCGGCCCCGCCTGGGCTTCGAGACCGACCACCGCACGATTCCCAACGAGACGCCGTGGCTGCAGGCGGCAGTACACCTGCAGAAGGGTTGCTACCGCGGGCAGGAGACCGTGGCGAGGACCCACAACCTGGGCCGGCCGCCGCGCAAGCTGGTCCGCCTGCAGCTCGACGGCGGCCTACCCGCCCGTGGCGCTCCGGTGGCCTGGGAGGGGCGGACCGTCGGCCGCGTGACGACCCCCGCGTACCACTGGGAGCTGGGCCCCATCGCACTCGCCGTTCTCAAGCGGAACGTGCCGGGGGAGGCGCCGCTGCTGACGGACGGCCTGGCAGCAGCCATTGGGTGACCGCCGCTGACTCCGCCCTGCCGCGGCGAAGCACCCCGCCCCCCGGCCACTGCACCTCCTGCGGCCTACCGGCCGAAGCGCCCCCTGCGTCGCCCGCCCCCGTTCGGGTCGGCAGCCGCGGGGGCCTGGCGCGGCATCGCCAAGCGCGGACCGAGGTCCTGGTCGACTCCCAGGCTGCTCAGTTCGCGCAACAGTGCCGCCGTGTCGGCACCATTCGGCCCTCGGTCCACAGGCAGTGCCAGCCGTGACGCCGCTGCCGACGGTTGCACCGCATCGAGTTCGGCGGCCGGCGGGCCGCCGCTCGGGCGGGTGGCAGCGCCGGTGGACGAGCTGTTCGACAGCTCCGCGAGTTCGCGCAGGGCGCCCAGCGAGTCTCCGTCAACGCCTTGGGGCAATCGGGTCATGCCTTGGGGCGATTCAGGCATGGGCTGAGGCGCCGCGCTCTCCTCGAGAAGAGCCTGCACGGGAGCGCTCTCCGGGGCAGTCACCACATCTTCCGGTCCCGGCGCTGCCCACAGGGTGCTGAGTGCCTGCATCACCCTCGCCAACGAGGCCACGACCAGGTCGTCGGCAGGCGGCTGCCCATCGTCGCGCAATCCCATGAGGGCGCTCAACGTGCCTGAGCGGTCAGGTACCAGATCATGCAGCTCGACGGCCCCCCCGCTCGGTGGCCCGGCCAGGGGCTCCGGCTCGCCCGGGGCCAGCACGATCGACCCGCTCTGGCTCAAGGCGTGCAGCAGGCGCAGCGCCTCGAGCAGCGTCATCCCGCAGGCCGTCGCCAACCCGGTCACGCTGCGCACCCCGTCGACGCTCGCCAGAAGCGCCGCCCCGTCGTGCCCCAGCGGCTTCCCGGCGGCGGGGGGGCTGGTGAGTGACGGCACACCGTTGCCGCCGAGGGCTTGCCACAGCTCGGTCTGCTCGCGGCGCCGGTCGGCGACAAGTGCGAGTAGTCCGACCGCGCTCAGTGGCTCGGGAAGCAGCTGGCGGGCGCGCTGCCGTCGTCGGAAGTGCCACGGGCCACTCGCCCACTCGGCGATGCAGCAGGCGGCATCGAGCGCGCGCTCGTGAATGATCGCCGCAACCTGTTCCTCGTCGACGTGGCCGAGGTGCACCAGCAGCTCCGAGAGCAACCACTCGCTGGCCTCCCCGGCCCGGGCGCGCTCGGCTTCGGCCAGCTGGTCGACCGTCAGCGCCCCCGCTGAGACCAGGCGTCGCCCCACGTGGTCGGCCGCCCCTGACATGCTGATCGCATGCACGAGGCCCTCGCCGACGTGCACGACGCCGACCTCGTCCAGTGGACCGGTCAGCCGCAGGCAGCCGACCGCCCCGCCCTCGGCAAGGTGCCGAAGCACCTGCTCGAAGGGGGCAGAGGCAAGGTTGCCGCGGAGCACGGGTGCCTGCCTCTCTGCTGTCCGGCAGCTGGGTCGCCCACAGTGTCGGCAGGCGGCGGTATCCGATTGAGTGCTCGCAAGCGGCGCGGTCGCGGCTCGTTGCCCCCCGTCCAAGGGACAGCGCGCTGTGAGCACCGCTTGCGATGCGGGGCAATCGGTCGACAGGAGAGGTGTCGCGCGGTGCAATTTCTGGCCGCGGGGTGGCCCCGGGCCGGCTTGCGAGGCTACGGTCCTGCACAGCGGATGTCGGCACAGCAGAAAGGCGCTCACATGGTGGTGCTGACGGGCGGGAACCGCCGGATCGACAAGGTGCTGGCCGAGCACTACCTCGATGGCTTGCACGACGCGCCACTTGCCGATGTGCGCTCGCTGCGCGACGAGGCGGGCCAGGAGGAGACCGACCTGTCCTACCTGCGTCGGATGTTGCAGGGCCGCATCGACATCGTTCTCGCGGAGGCGCAGCGCCGCGGCGGCGGACTCGCGTCCTCGTCCCTCGTCCTCGAGGACCTGCCCAAGATCCTGGCCGACCAGCACCGCGGACCCGCGCGGGGGATGGGGCGCTACCAGTCGGCCGAGCCGAGCAATGCCGGTGCCTCCCGTCGCGCCGAGGAGCAGATCGCCTCAGTCGACGTCACCGAGCTGGACAGCCGAAGCGACGAGGAACTCGAGGCGTTGCTGGTCGAGCTGCAGGCCGCAGAGTCCGACATCTCCGGTCGGCGGCGCTCTGTGCAGGAGGTCGTCGACGCCACCACGGCCGAGATCACGCGGCGCTACCGCGACGGGTCCGCAGCGGTCGGTGACCTGCTCCGGCAAGAAGGTGCCTGATCCGCTGACCTGCTGCCCGACTGACCTGCTGACCGTCTTGGACGCGCCTCCGCTGCTGGCAGAAGTCGTGCGCAACGGCGTTGTCGAGAGCCGGCACCGCGGCAGCGTCGCGGCTCTGGCCGCCGACGGTTCCCTGGCGCTGGCGCTGGGAGACGTCGACGCGCCGGTCTTCCCGCGCTCGTCGCTCAAGCCCCTGCAGGCCGTGGCGATGCTGCGCGCCGGCTGGAAGCCGCAGTCCGCCGAGCAGCTCGCGCTCGTCGCGGCGAGCCACGATGGGACGCCGCGGCACGTCGCGGCCGTCGACACTCTGCTTGCCTCGGCCGGCCTGGGCCGCAGTTCGTTGCAGTGCCCGTCCGACCTGCCGCTCGACCCGGCGGCGGCAGCCGACCTGCTGAGAAGCGGTGGCGCCCCCGAGCCGGTACGCATGAACTGCTCCGGCAAGCACGCCGGGATGCTGGCGACCTGCGTGACCAACGGCTGGCCGACCGGGGACTACCTGACGCCCTCCTCGGCGGTGCAGCGTGCCATCCACGCGGCGGTCGAAGATCTTGCAGGTGAGGCAGTCGGGGCAACCGCCGTGGATGGGTGCGGCGCGCCGCTGCTGGCCGTCTCGCTCGTCGGGCTCGCTCGGGCCGTACAGCGGCTTGTCATGGGGCCACCTGGGTCGCCTGAGCGGCGCGTGGCTGACGCCATGCGGGCTCATCCGGACGTCGTCGGCGGCGATGCGCGTGACGTCACCCGACTCATGCGGGCCGTTCCCGGGCTGCTCGCCAAGGACGGAGCGGACGGCGTCTACGTTGCCGCGACCGCAGCGGGTGCTGCGGTGGCGTTGAAGATCGAGGACGGGGCCGCCCGGGCCCGGATGCCCGTGCTCGCGGCGGCTCTGGAGCGCGTCGGGGTGCCCGGTGAGCAGCTGCGCGACGTCGCGAGCGTTCCCGTACTCGGTGGCGGCGTGCCGGTCGGGGAGGTGCGATGGTCGGGCAGTGGGGTGCCGGGCGGGGCTGCGTCGGGCAGTGCTGTGGCGGGCCGGGCTGTGCCGGGCAGGCCTGTGGCGTGAGGTTCCGCTCGTAACGCTCCATCTCGCGTGCTTGCTGCTGCTAGCAAGCGCCGCTACATTTGGAAGCACCACCACCAAGGAGCCATCCACTCATGACCGCCATCACTGTTCGTGACCTCGGGGCCTTCATCCGCGAGCAGCGGCGCGGCGCCCAGATCTCCCTGCGCCAGCTCGCCAAGCAGGCAGGCGTCAGCAACCCCTACCTCAGCCAGATCGAGCGCGGGCTGCGCAAGCCGTCGGCGGAGATCCTGCAGCAGATCGCAAAAGCCTTGCGCATCTCAGCCGAGGTGCTGTACGTGCAGGCCGGCATCCTCGACGAGCGGGAGGCGGGCGAGGTTCCTAGTGCCTTGCTGCTCGACTCGGCGCTGAGCGAGCGCCAGAAGCAGGTGCTGCTCGAGATCTACCAGTCCTTCCGGCACGAGAACGATGCGCGTTCTGCAGGGGAGGCCCTCGCTGCTGCCGTGACGGCGGGCTTCTCGCGCCGTGTCAACGGCAGCGCGGCAGCCGCCGGAGACGACGCCGACTTCGAGGCGGGCGCAAGCAGCGCCTGACCTACGTGCCGCCGGGTACAGCGTTGTGGCCGGGCATGTGCAGCAGCTCGGGCGCAACACCTTCCGAGGGCTGCTGGTCAACCATCTCGAACACGGTCACCTGCTCGCCCGTCTGCTCGTCGGTGGCGGTGTCGGACGCCTGCTCATAGATGTCGAGCAGCCCGGGCGCCTCTGACGGTGTCAGTAATCGCGTGACGCCGTGCGCGACGTGCGTGCGCTGCCCGTCGCGCCCACCTCCGCGCAGCAGCACGAATCCCTTGTCGTGCTCGTGCGAAGTGGCAGGCGTAGCGGTCCGCTGCGAGGGCGGCCCGGAGTAGTCCGCGCTGTCAGGGTGGTCCATGCCGGCTTGCTGCCCGGGCCACCTGTCAGGCAACCTTTCCGGATGCGGGTGACAGTGGTGCGGGGCGACCTCACGACCGAGCAGGCCGATGCCGTGGTCAACGCCGCGAACAGTGGCCTGCTCGGCGGCGGTGGAGTCGACGGTGCCCTGCTGACGGCCGGCGGGCCGCGGCAGATGAAGGGCCGCCGCCGTCTGCGGGAGCGCGTCGGCTCGCTCCCCACGGGTCAGGCTGCGGCGAGCGAGGCGGGCGATCTGCCGGCGCAGCACCTGATCCACGTCGTGGGGCCGGTCTACGGTCGCGGGACCTCCGAGCAGCTGGTTTCCTGCTACCGCAACGCCTTGCGCGTTGCCGACGAGCTGGGGGCTCGCACGGTGGCCTTCCCGTCGGTCAGCACGGGGGTCTACGGCTGGCCGGTCGATGACGCCGCCGCCACTGCCATCCGCACCTTGCTGACCGCCGAGACGCGGGTGGACGAGGCACGGATGGTGCTGTTCGACGAGCGCACCCTCGCCGTGTACCGAGCTGCATTGGCGGCGTACCAGGCCGGCGGAGGCTGACGGCTGTCTGCCCGCCGCTCAAACTGCACGCTCCCCCCTTCGAGTCGACCCGCTCTCCGGCATGTCGTGGTGGGACACGCCGTCGCGCCTAGGAGGGGACGTGCTTTCGAGCAGCTAGCAAGGGCCGGCCGGCGGTGACACGCATGGCCAGGCCACGGTCAGCTCCCCGAGCTTCCACCGGGCCGCCCCGTCGATGACCGGCCACCCCTCGTCGCGCACCCTCTCGGCCATGGCGGCCCAGCGCTGCCGCGGGCCGAACACGGACAGCGCCGCGCAGGCCGCCCAACCACGGTCCATCGCCTGCAGCAGGGCGGCTACCGGTTCTCCCGGCACGTTCCGGCTGATCAGGGCCTTGGGCAGCCGCTCCGCGAGGTCACTCGGCCGGGCGAGGCTCGGCAGGTGTGCGGCCAGGCTGAGCGAGACGGGCGCGCCGTGCTCAATGCGGAACCAGGCGGCTCGTCGTCCGATCTCGTCGCAGGTGCCCTCGACGAGGACTGCGCCCCGCTCCGTCATCCGCTGCCACGCCGGTGCGACCGCGCTCTCGTCGTACTGCCGGAGCACGTTGAGCGCGCGCACCACGACGGGCGAGGTGCCGGCGAGCTCGAACCCGCCGCGGTCGAACTGCAGCAGTGGCGGTCGGGCGGCAGGGGCGGCGGCTCTCACCCGCGCCGGGTCGATCTCCAGGCCCAGCACCCGCACGTCGGCCCGCACGGCCCGAAGCCGCGCGGCCAGCTCCACCGTCGTCACGGGTGAGGCGCCGTAGCCGAGGTCGACGACGAGGGGGTCGGGCACCCCGGCGAGCAGCGGGCCGAGCGCGTGCACCATCCACCTGTCCACCCGGCGGAGCCGGTTGGGGGCGGTCGTCCCGCGCGTGGGTACGCCGAGAGCGCGGGCACGGCCGGTGGCGAGCCGCATCGGCCGGCGCTCGGCACCTGTTCGTGCCGGGCGGGAAGGCTCGGGCACCATTGCGAGGTTAGGTGCTGCAGGGCCAGCGGTCGGAGCGGGGGCTTCACGGGCGACGACGAGGGGGTGGCAACGCTGGTCACCGAGCTGCGGCCCCGCTACGGCAAGTCGCGCCTGGCAGCTGTCCGCCGGCCCACGGCCCCCCGCCGCGTCGCCATGCTGTCGGTGCATACGAGTCCGCTCGACCAGCCCGGTAGCGGCGACGCCGGAGGGATGAACGTCTACGTCGTCGAGCTCGCGCGGCAGCTGGCCGCTCAAGGGATCGCCGTCGAGATTTTCACCCGGGCAACCGGCAGCGACCTGCCGCCGGCAGTTCCCGTGGCGCCAGGTGTGCTCGTCCGGCACGTGACCGCCGGGCCCTACGAGGGGCTCGGCAAGGCGGACCTGCCCGGCCAGCTCTGCGCCCTCACGGCCGGCGTGCTGCGCGCCGAGGCCGCGCACGAGCCCGGCTGGTACGACCTGGTGCACAGCCACTACTGGCTGTCGGGGCAGGTCGGCTGGGTAGCCGCCGAGCGCTGGGGGGTACCGCTGGTTCACACCGCGCACACGTTGGCGAAGGTCAAGAACCTCGCGCTTGCCGACGGTGACAGCCCGGAACCGCTGATGCGCGTCATCGGCGAGCAGCAGGTCGTCGACGCCAGCACTCGGCTGATCGCCTCGACACCGGCAGAGGCGCGTGAGCTCGCGACGCTGTACGACGCGAACCCGCGTGACATCGACGTCGTGGCGCCGGGGGTCGACCTGGAGGTGTTCCGCCCGGGTGAGGCGTCGGCGGCACGTACCCGGCTCGGCGTCCCTCCTGACGCCGACCTGCTGCTGTTCGTCGGGCGCCTCCAGCCGCTGAAGGCGCCCGACGTGCTGCTGCGCGCCGCCGCGCAGCTGCTTGCCCGCGAGCCGGCTCGTCGCGCGGGGCTCGTCGTCGCCGTTGTCGGCGGACCCAGCGGCTCTGGCTTGGAGCACCCGGAGGCCCTCGCCGATCTCGCGGCCGAGCTCGGGATCGCCGACGTGGTGCGGTTCGAGAAGCCGGTCGTGCAGGAGCGCCTCGCCGACTGGTACCGAGCGGCAAGCCTGGTCGTCGTCCCCAGCCACAACGAGAGCTTCGGGCTCGTCGCGCTCGAAGCGCAGGCGTGCGGCACACCGGTGATTGCCGCGGCGGTCGGCGGCCTGCGCACGGCTGTGCGTGATGGCGTCAGCGGCCTGCTCGTCGAAGGTCACGACCCCGGGCGATATGCCGACGCCATCGCCCGGGTCCTGTCCGCGCCCCACTGGCGCCGCTCACTCGGTGCGGGCGCGGTGCGGCACGCAGCCCAGTTCGGATGGGCCGCAACAGCCAGCGGCGTGCTGGCCAGCTATGAGCAGGCTGTCGACGAACGCTTGTCGTCCGCTCGTCCCGCCTGACCGCCGTCCGTCCTACCGAGAGGAGTTGTCGTGTCCGTATCGGCGGAACCCGATGCCGTGATCTCCGCGGCTGAGCGCACGCGGCTGGACCAGCTGCTGGTCGACATCCTGGCTGATCTCGAGCTCGACTACGAGCGGCCGGCCCAAGGGTCCTTCCTCGTCAAGCTGCCCGGCGAGCACAAGCTCGCGACGATGTGCTGGCTGGTCGTGCAGGACTTCAGCCTGCTCGTCGAGGCCTTCTTCATGCGCAAGCCGGACGAGAACGCCGAGGGTCTGTACCGCTGGCTGCTGCAGCGCAACTCCAAGATGTACGGGCTCGCGTTCTCCGTCGACAGGCTCGGCGACGTGTTCCTGGTCGGCCGCCAGCCGCTGTCGTCGATCAACCAGCAGGAGATCGACCGCCTGCTCGGCTGCATGCTGCGGTATTCCGACGACGCGTTCGACACCGCTGTCGGGCTGGGGTTCGCGTCCTCCATTCGCCGGGAGTGGGACTGGCGGCGCAAGCGCGGCGAGAGCACGGCCAACCTGGCGGCCTTCGCCCGGTTCGCGGGGTCGGAGGAGTAGCTGCTGGCCGGCGCCGGGCCGCCGGTTGGGCGGTTGTCCACAGTTGGCCGGGCTCGGTCTCGGCGATGCGCTCTGTCGCTTACGCTCTGTGCATGTCGGCCCGACTCGTGGTAGCCGGGGCCGTCGCTCTGGTTCTGGCTGGGTGTGGTGGGGAGTCGCCTGGTGCGCCGCCGCCTCCGCCGCTTCCGGCCGCCCCGTCGGTTGGCGCTCCCGCGGTTGCGTCCTCGAGTCCGGCGCCATCCAGCGCCGAGCCAAGCGCTCCGGCCACCCCCTTCGTCACGTCGCCGGACCAGGCAGGTGCCCTCGCTTTCGTGCGTGAGTACTACAGACGGCTCGACGCGGCCTACGCAAGTGGTGACGTGCGGCCGCTGGCGGTCATGCGTACACGCACCTGCTCCTGTCGCCAGGCGGAGGTAAATATCACGTCTATATATTCCCAAGGCTTGCACTTCTCAGGTAGCCGGCAGATACTTGATTCCTTAAGCGCAGGCTCGTCAGGGCCCGCCTTCGCGAAGGTTCTCGTAGCCCTTCATGTTCCGCAAAGTCAAGTGCTCAGAGGGGGAATTTTCGTCCGCTACTCGTCGGCCGCTGTCGGGCAGGCACTGTTGACGCTCACGATCAGTAATGGGTCGTGGCTTGTTGACGACGCAATACAGGACGTTCGGCCGGTTGCTCAATGAGACGTCTGCTGGTTGCTGCTGTCGTCCTGCTTCACACGCTCAACCCGTTGTCCCCACAGGACGCGGAAGCGCAAGAGACCTCTTGCGATAGATGTGAGCAATTCGTAGCGACAAGCCCTCAGGGACTTACGACGGCCGGGGTGGGTGAGAATAGCTCTCAAGAGCATTCACTCAAAAAGCGAGGGCCGAGCCTCGTGGCGGGCGCTGCTTTGACTAGCCCGGTGAAGGAGTATGACTATTCGCCGGCGTGCCGTGGGAATGGGGTCGCTGGTGAGGGGACTGGTGCTGTTGATTGTCCGGCGGCGCATAATTGTCCCGATGCTGGGGCGCTTCGGGTGGTGGTGTCTGAGCGGGTGGTGGGTTCGCCGGGGTGGTATCGCCAGCCGGGCACTGTGTGTCTGAACACCGATCAGCAGGTGGCGTTCAACCCTGCTGATGCCCAGGCGTTCGTCGACGGCTACTTCCAGCGGCTGCCGTTGCCGGTGCCGGGGTTGCATGTGCAGCCGGCGGCGCAGGCGGTGGTGAACCTGCCGGAGCTGGTGGCGGCTGATCCGCCGCCGGCGGGGGTGTTCGTGGTGGATCAGGCGCCGTTCCCGCGGATCACGATCAACGCGCGGGTGCGTTGGGAGTGGGACTTCGGTGACGGCGGGTCGGCGGTGTCGAGCTGGCCGGGGCGGGCCTATGACGGGCTCGACCCGCGGACCAGTCCTGATCACTATGTGGCGCATACCTACGGGGCCCGGTCGACCGGGCAGCGGGTGACGGTCACCGGGGTGTGGACGGCGAGCTGGCAGCTGGCCGGGTTCCCCGGCGTGCGCGCCGTGGACGGGCAGGTTCGGCGGGTCAGCAGCCAGCTGCTGCCGGTCGCCGCCTACGGCGCTGTGCTGACCGACAACTGACCGCCCGCCCCGCGCCGCACATCCGGCTCGCGGTCACGGTCCGCGACACCCCGCCACCCGAACCGAAGTCGCGAGGCGCTAATCGGGTGACCTGACCCGGCCGCCCGCACACCACGGCCCAGGATGCGGGAAGATGGGCTCATGTCCACCTTGGTCCTGCTCCGGCACGGCGAGAGCGACTGGAACCGCCAGAACCTGTTCACGGGCTGGGTCGACGTCGACCTGTCCGAGAAAGGGGAGAAGGAAGCGCGGCGCGGCGGCCGGTTGCTGACCGACTCCGGGCTGCTGCCCGACGTCGTCCACACCAGCCTGCTGACCCGAGCCATCCGTACCGCAACGCTCGCGCTCGAGGAATGCGGGCGGCTGTGGGTGCCGGTTCGCCGGTCATGGCGGCTCAACGAGCGGCACTACGGCGCTCTGCAGGGTCTCGACAAAGCCGCCACCCGCGAGAAGTACGGCGACGAGCAGTTCATGGTCTGGCGCCGGTCGTACGACACCCCGCCACCGCCCATCGAGCCGGACCAGACCAGCGGTGTCGACGAGCGGTACGCCGGGCTCGCCCCCGACCTGGTGCCGCGCACCGAGTGCCTGCGCGACGTACTCCAGCGGATGCTCCCCTACTGGTACGACGCCGTCGTCCCTGATCTGCGAGACGGCCGTATGACCCTGGTTGCCGCGCACGGCAACTCGCTGCGCGCCCTCGTCAAACACTTGGACGGCATCTCCGACGACGCCATCTCGGGCCTCAACATCCCGACCGGCATACCGCTGCGCTACGAGCTCGACGCACAGCTGCGGGTCGTCGACTCGGGTTACCTCGACCCGGATGCGGCCGAGGCTGCGGCAGCCGAAGTCAGCAACCAGGGCCGCTAACCAGACCTGACCCAGCCCGGCACCTCCCGCCGCTCGTGCCTTATCGCTCCACCAGCGGCAGGTAGTTGACGGCACCGCCGCCTGCCCAGCGGGCATCGCAGGTCAGCCGCAGGACGTCGTACGCCGGGTCACCCAGCAGCTCGCGCAGCTCGGCCTCATAGGTGCGGAAGACCGGCTCGCCACCGGCGGCGTGGGCGCGGTGCGACCGCGTGCACCACCAGGACAGGTCGGCACCGCCCTCGCCCCACGCCTCGCGGCTGAACTCGCTGACCTCGGTGCGCGAGCGCTCCTCGCCCAGGTCCTCCCACTCGCGCCTGATGGGGACTTGCCAGCAGACGTAGGGCTTGGTCTCCATGATGCTGCGCCCGGTCCGCAGCGCGAGGGCGTGCAGCGCGCAGCCGTAGTCCGAGGGACCGCGGTTGAAGTAGACGCAGACGTCGTCGATCACCCGCGTCTTGCGGGCGGGCTCCCCGTCGAGCTCGTCGGTGACGGTCTGCACGCGGGTCCCGTGCCGCTCCCACGTCTGTGGGGTCAGCTCGCGAACTGCCTTCTTGACCCGCCGCTCGTCGTCGGCGTCGACGTAGTAGGCGCCATGCGTGCAGCACGCATCACCCGGGCGCTCCTCGTTGATGCCGAGGCAGCCGCGCCCGAAGATGCAGGTCCACGTCGACAGCAGCCAGGTCAGGTCGGCCCGGATCTCGTGCCCCTCGTCGGCCGGGTCGACGAAGACCAGCCACTCGCGCTCGCCCGCGGTACTCGCGCCGGAATCGCGTGCCAGCATCGCCGCACCGTACCGGTCGGCCGATAAGGTTGACGATCATGCGCCTGGGCGTGCTCGACGTGGGTTCCAACACCGTCCACCTCCTCGTCGTCGACGCTCACCCTGGCGCCGCTCCGGTGCCCGCGCGGAGCACCAAGACCGAGCTGCGCCTGGCCCAGCTGCTGGACGCCGACGGGGCGCTCAGCGACAAGGGCGCTCAGCGGCTGATTCGCACCGTCACCTCCAGCTCGGTCGAGGCCACCACTCTCGGTGCCGAGGACCTCATCGCCTTCGCCACCTCTGCGGTTCGCGATGCGAAGAACAGCGACGACGTGCTGGTGCGGGTGCGGGCCGAGTCGGGCGTCGACCTGCAGGTCCTGCCCGGCGAGGACGAGGCGCGCCTGACCTTCCTCGCCGTCCGCCGCTGGTTCGGCTGGCACGCCGGCCGGCTGCTGACCCTCGACATCGGGGGCGGCTCGCTGGAGGTGGCCTGCGGGCAGGACGAGGATCCCGACGTCGCAGAGAGCCTGCCGCTCGGAGCCAGCCGGCTGACACGCGACTGGCTCTCGGGCGACCCACCCAAGCGCTCCGACGTGACCGCGATGCGCAAGTACGTGCGATGGCAGCTCAAGGAGCGGATGCCGCGGCTGCAGGCCCTCGGGGACCCCGACCGCGTCGTCGCCACGAGCAAGACCTTCCGCTCCCTGGCCCGGCTCGGAGGAGCCGCCCCGTACAACAAGGGGCCGTACGTCCGGCGGTTGCTGCGCCGCGACGACGTCGCCGAGATGGTTCCCAGGCTGACGAAGATGCCCGCCGCCCAGCGGGCCGGGCTGCCGGGTGTCTCACCGGGGCGCGCCGAGCAGCTGCTCGCCGGTGCGGTCGTCGCGGCCGAGGCCATGGCGGTGCTCGATGTGCAGGAACTCGAGATCTGCCCGTGGGCGCTGCGGGAGGGCGTCATCCTTCGGCGCCTCGACCACCTCGACTATTGAGCGGGCGGCCAGCGGGCACCATCCCGGCTATTCTCGGCGTGTGAATGTGCGGGCGAGCGAGGTCGCCACGAGCGCCGGCCTCGTCGCTCGGGTGCCGTCGGCCAAGGTGGCGCTGTCGACCGCCTCGGTGTACCCGGAGTCAACGGCGAGCGCGTTCGAGATGGCGGCACGGTTCGGCTACGACGGCGTCGAGATCATGGTGTGGACCGACCCGGTCAGTCAGGACATCGACTCGCTGCAGCGGCTCTCGGAGTACCACGAGGTGCCCATCCTGGCCATCCACGCCCCGTGCTTGATCATTACTCAGCGGGTGTGGAGCCCGGACCCCTGGGTCAAGCTGGTCAAGGCCAAGGAGGCGGCCGAGCGGCTGGGGGCCGAGGTCGTCGTCGTGCACCCGCCGTTCCGCTGGCAGCGTGAGTACGCCCGGGACTTCATCACGGGCATCGAGAAGATGGCCGACGAGACCGACGTCCGCTTCGCCGTGGAGAACATGTTTCCGCTGCGTGCCCGCGGCCGTGAGGTGGTGCCGTACGCGCCGGACTACACCACCGTCGACCAGGACTACCGCCACGTGACGATCGACCTGTCGCACACGGCCGTCTCGCAGTCCGACGCGCTAATGATGGCAGACGAGCTGGGCGAACGGCTGGTGCACGTGCACATCGCTGACGGCGAGGGTGGGCCCCGCGACGAGCACCTGGTCCCGGGTCGCGGCACCCAGCCCTGCGCCGAGCTGTTGGAACGCCTCGCGGAGCGGGGCTACGACGGCGTCGTCGTCGTCGAGATCAACACGCGCAAGGCCGAGACCCGTGCCGAGCGCGAGTCCGACCTCGCCGAGGCGCTGGCCTTCACCCGCCTGAACCTGGCCGCTCCGGCGGCGGGCGAGTGGCCCTCGCCCGGGTGAGGACCGCGTGATCCGGTCTGCCGCGGCACCGACGTGACGACGGCCGGCGGCTCACTGTTCGACCCGCTCGTGGATGCTTACGACGCGGCTCGTCCTTCGTACCCGGCGGCGCTGTACGACGACGTCGAGCGCCTCGCCCGGCCACTGTCCGGCGCGATGGTCGTGGAGCTGGGCGCCGGGACCGGCATCGCAACCGGGCAGCTGATGGCCCGAGGCGCCAACGTGGTGGCGCTCGACGCGGGGCCGGCGATGCTGGCGCGGTTGCTCGCCCGGCTGCCGGCCAGCAGTGCCACGGCGGCTTCGGGCAGTGTCCTTGCGGCGCGGGCCAACGCGCATGCCCTGCCGGTGCCGGACAACAGCACCGACCTCGTGGTTGCGGCGCAGGCGTGGCACTGGTTCGACGTGCCCCGGGCGGCAGCGGAGGCGGCGCGTGTCCTGCGCCCGGGCGGCAGCCTGGCACTGTGGTGGAACGATGTGCTCGGCGCGGGCGTCGACTGGCTGCAGCGGCAGTACGACCGGATCGAGGGTGGCAACCCCGCGTGGCAGCGGACGTACCGGGAGCGTGACTACGGCGGCGAGCTAGGCCCCGGCTGGGCATGGCAGACCACGGAGTGCCGGTGGGAGCGCGAGCTCCCGGTCAAGCGGTACCTGACGTGGCTCGCGTCGAAGTCCTACGTGGCCGCGCTTGCCGACACACCACCAGGCGGGCTGGACACGTTCATGGCGAACGAGCGCGCCTCGCTGGCAGAGGCCTTTCCGGACGGCGTAGTGATCGAGCCGTTCAGGACGCTCTTGGTGCTCGCCCGCCCGTCCGGCTGACCGTGCGGGTCGCGCAGGCGGCTCAGCGAGGAACGACGACGGTGTGCGCGGCCTTGTCGTGGAAGCCCTGCCGCCGCGGTGTGTCGAAGAACGGGCTGAGGGCCAGGACCAGCGCGTACAGGGTGCCGAAGATCGGGATGATCGTCGGCCCGCTGTAGACCGCCCAGCGGATGACCGACTGGCGCATCGTGGCTGGGCGGCCGTCCTCCGAGACGACCCTGACACCCACGACCTTCTTGCCCACGGTCGACCCCGTCCGCGCGATCATGAGGATCTGGTAGACGGCGAAGGCGAGGTACGACAGCACTGACAGGGCGATGCGGGACCCGTTGAAGGAGGACTGGAAGGTCGTGCCGAAGTTCGAGAACCCGTTGCTGCTCGAGCCGACCACGATAAAGGTCAGGATGGAGAACGGGATGGCGAAGATCAGCCCGTCGAGGATGCGCGCACCCAGCCGCGCCCACATGCTCGGCACCTGCGGCGGCCCGTACTGCGGCGGCATCCCGAATCCCTGAGGCGCGCCGTACTGCGGTCCGCCGTATTGCGCACCGCCGGACTGGGGCGCGCCGTACGCCGGAGGTGCTCCATACTGCGGCGGCGCACCGTACGGTCCGCCCGGGTACGGCCCCGGCGCGCCGTACTGACCGGGATAGCCCTGACCCTGCTGGGGTCCCTCGCCCTGCTGGGGCCCCGGGCCCTGCTGGGGTCCCTCGCCCTGCTGGGGACCCGGGCCCTGCTGGGGAGCCGGGCCCTTCTGGTAGCCCTGACCCTGCTGGTAGCCCTGGCTGGGATCAGGCTCGGGCGGGTAGCCGCCCTGCGATGGTGTGCCGGACTGGTCGGACACTGTGCGCTCCCGCTCGTCGACATGCCGTTTCGATGTCCCAGGCAGCGTAACGATGATCGCGCCGATGAGAACGGTCAAGCAGTCCCAACTCGCCCAGGCCGGCACGGCCAGGAGGAGTACTCACGTGACGTTCCTGCTGCAGGCCGGGCTGTCGACCGGGCACCTTCTCGTCGCCGCGGTGTGGCTCGGGGCGATGACGTACAGCCTCATCGTCGTGCAACCGCGGGCAGCGCGCGAGCTGAGCCCGGAGCGCTACGAGCGGCTGGCGCAGTCGTTGGCGGCGGGGCAGCGGTGGAAAGTGCTAGGGCTCATCGCAGCACTCGCCGGGTCGGGCGCGGGGCTCGCGGTTGGCGCCCACGGTGACGGCTCCTGGTGGGCTGTCATCGCCCTCCATGCCGGCTTGCTCGCCGCTGCCTTGGCTGTGTTCGTCCAGGTGTCCTGGCGGTTGTGGCCGCGCCGGCTGTTCGCCCTGCCCGCAGAGCTGCCCGGCGTGCAGGCGCGGTTCCGCCTGGTCGCCTCGGTCCTGCTCGTCCTCGTCGGCAGTGCCTGCGTCACCGGCACCATCGCCCAGGTCATTCGGACCGGCTAGTAGCCGGTCGAACGGCTGCCGGCGCCCGGGCACGCAAACCGCCTGTGGTGCAGCCCACGGGGCGTGGCGTAGACTTGCTCCGTGCTGAGCCAGCAACCGGTTCCGCCGCGTCGTACGGCAGTCCTCGGCGCCGGGACGATCGGCGAGGCCATGCTGTCCGGGCTGGTGCGAGCCGGTGCCGACCCCGCCGACCTGGTGTTCTGCGAGCGCTACGACGCTCGTGCGGCCCAGGTGCAGGAGCGCACCGGTGTGGAGCGGATGCTCGAACCCGCCAAGGCTGTGCTGTTCGGCGACGTCCTCCTGCTTGCCGTCAAGCCTCAGGACCTGCCCGCGCTGCTCGACGAGATCGCGGCCGGCGTCACGACCAGCCACCTCGTCGTCTCCGTGGCCGCCGGCATCTCCACGGCGACCATCCAGGCCCATCTGCCAGCCGGCACGCCGGTCGTGCGCGTCATGCCCAACACCGCCGTGCTCGTCGACGAGGGGATGTCGGCCGTAGCCGGCGGCAGCTGCGCCACCGAGCAGCACCTGCTACAGGTCGACGCGATGATGGGCTCGGTCGGCCGGGTGGTGCGGGTGCCCGAGCAGCAGATCGACGCGGTGACCGCGCTGTCGGGCAGCGGCCCTGCCTACCTCTACCTGCTCGCCGAGGCGATGATCGACGCCGGGGTCCTGCTCGGGCTGCCGCGCAGCCTGGCCACCGAGCTGACCGCGCAGACCGTTGTGGGAGCCGCGAGGATGCTGCGAGACACCGGCGAGCATCCGGCGCAGCTTCGCGAGGCAGTCACCTCGCCGGGCGGAACCACCGCCGCTGCCTTGCGCGTTCTCGACGAGCGGGGGATGCGGGCCGCGGTGCTCGGCGCTGTCGAGGCGGCCCAGCAGCGCGCAACAGCACTGGCAGGCCCCGCTGGCACCGGGAGGCCCAGATGAGCAGTTCGACCCTGCTCATCTGGGATGAGGTCCTCACCAGCTACGACCACGGGGAGGGCCACCCGCTGCGGCCCGTCCGGCTCGATTTGACGATGGAGCTCAGCCGGCAGCTTGGCGTGCTCGACCAGCCAGGCGTCAGCATCGTCGCCCCGTCCTCGGCTGACGACGAGATGCTCGGGCTGGTCCACGACCCCGCGTACGTCGCCTACGTGCGTGCCGCCCCTCGCGCCGCCCGGCAGGCAGTCTTTGCCCGGCTCGGCCAGCAATTCGGGTTCGGGACCGACGACAACCCGGTCTTTGACCGGATGCATGAGGCCTCTGCACTGGTCGCTGGCGCGAGCGCGCAGGCGGCACGTGCGGTGTGGGAGGGCACGGCTGAGCACGCCGTCAACATCGCGGGCGGCTTGCACCACGCGATGCGCTCGCGGGCCAGCGGCTTCTGCGTCTACGACGACCCGGCCGTCGGCATCGCCTGGCTGCTGGCCGCCGGTGTGCAGCGGGTGGCATACGTCGACGTCGACGTGCACCACGGCGACGGCGTGCAGGACGCGTTCTACGGCGACCCACGGGTGCTGACCATCAGCCTGCACGAGAGCGGCCGCACGCTGTTCCCCGGCACGGGCTGGCCCGACGAGATCGGCCTGGGGGAGGGCACCGGTTATGCGGCCAACGTCGGGCTGCCTGCGGGCACGTCCGATGCCGGCTGGTCCCGCGCTTTCGAGGCTGTCGTACCGGACCTGCTGCGCGCCTACGCCCCGCAGGTGCTGGTCACCCAGCACGGCTGTGACACCCACCGGCTGGACCCCCTGGCCCACCTGTCCTGCACGATCGACGGCCAGCGGGCGACCTACCGGCGGCTGCACGAGCTGGCCCACGAGGTGTGCGGCGGCAAGTGGGTGGTCCTCGGTGGCGGCGGCTACGAGGTGCTGCAGGTCGTGCCACGTGCCTGGACGGGCCTGCTCGCCGAGGTCACCGGCGCGCCGCTGGCCGACGCGATGCCCGACCAGTGGCGGGCGTTCGCCGCTGACCGGGTCGGCGGCCGCCCCCCGACGTCGATGACCGACCTGCAGGACCCTGCCTGGGCCGCGCGCCCGGCCGCTGCGTGGACAGGCTCTGACGGCAGCACGCTCGACCGTGCCATCGCGGCGACGCGGGCCGCCGTCTTCCCCCACCACGGGCTGGAGGCGTGAGGGCGCCGAATCGCGACGAGCTCTGCAGGCACCTGCTGACGAACCGCATCTGCGGCGACGTCGCCACGCCCCGCGAGAGCAACACCGCCAACGCCCGCCGCTGCGCGGCCGGGGAGCCCGGCTACAGTTTCGGCCTCCAGATCGAGGGCTGGTCGTACGAGGACGTCGTCGTGCTGATGGCTTGCCGAGCGGGCATCTCGCCGGACCCGACATACGTCAGCGGGCACGACACGATCGATGTCGGTCTGTGCATTGATGCCCTCGGCCGGATGCGCGAGCGGCTCTCCCTCGCTGCCCGCCGGCACGAACGGGTCGTGCTCGCCACCGGCCACCCCACCGGGCTGCTGCCGGTGCACGTCTCCATCTCCCTTGCCCTGCAGGCAGCCGGATGCACCGTCCCGGACGTCGCGCCCGGGGCGCAGTGGGCGGGAGCCGACGGTCGCCGCCACCACGTCCGGCACATCGCCGGCGTCGCGGTGTCGACGAACGGAGTTCCGCCATCGGGCACGGAGCTCGAGCACACCCACCACCCCGGCGGGATGCAGGCGATGCTCGGCGCACTTGAGGCGGCGGGCGAGCCCATGCCCGACCTCGTCGTCGCCGACCACGGCTGGGCCGGCGCCGCGGGCCAGGCCGGGCTCGACGTCGTCGCGTTCGCCGACTGCAACGACCCGGCGCTGTTCGTCGCCGAGGCCGAGGGGCGGGTGCTTGTCACCGTCCCGCTCGATGACAACGTGCTGCCTCACCTGTACGAACCGGTCACGCGTTACCTCCTGGCGGACGTGGCGACGGCTGGCCCGCAGGCCGGTCAGGCGCAGTCGGTACCCTGAGGCGAAGACAGTGGCAGAGGACGCGCGTCCAAACGGCATTGCTGCCAGATGGGCAGCGTGTGGTCACAGTCAGACGTGGGTCAAGTCAGACGTGTAGGCAAGTCGGACGTGTAGGCAAGTCAGACGTGTAGGCAAGTCAGAAGCAGTGTCGGGGCAGAAGACGTGAGGACGGTCCGTGGGTTCGGTTATCAAGAAGCGGCGCAAGCGTATGGCGAAGAAGAAGCACCGCAAGCTGCTGAAGAAGACGCGCGTCCAGCGGCGTAACAAGAAGTAGTCCCGCAGCAGTAGCCCGCAGGCGAGGGAGGCCAGGATGCGTCCACGTCGTGTGCTCGTCACCGGTGTCTCGCGGTACCTGAGCGGGCGGCTCGTCCGCATGCTGGCCGACGACCCCGAGATCGAGCGGGTCATCGGCGTCGACTCGAGCCAGCCGCGAGCCGACCTCGGCCGCACGCAGTTCGTCCGGGCTGACATCCGCAACCCGATGATCGCCAAGGTCATCGCGTCGGCGGAGGTCGACACCGTCGTGCACATGAACCTCGTCGCCACCCCGATCGGTGCCGGGGGCCGCACGGCGATGAAGGAGACCAACGTCATCGGCACGATGCAGCTGCTGGCTGCCTGTCAGAAGTCGCCGACGGTGAGCAAGCTGGTCGTGAAGTCGACGACGGCGGTCTACGGCTCCTCGACGCACGCGCCCGCGCTCTACACCGAGGACCTCGAGACCAAGGGCCATCCCCGAGGCGGCTACGCCAAGGACGCGGTCGAGGTCGAGGGCTACGTGCGCGGCTTCGGCCGGCGCCGGCCCGACGTCGCCGTGAGCCTGCTGCGCTTCACCAACTTCATCGGCCCGACCATCGACAGCCCGCTGACCCGCTACCTCGCGCTGCCCGTCGTCCCGACCGTGCTGGGCTACGACCCGCGGCTGCAGCTGTGCCACGAGGACGACGCACTCGAGATCCTGCGCCTGGCGACGCTGCAGGACCGGCCCGGGACCTTCAACGCCGGGGGCAAGGGCGTGCTGCTGCTGTCGCAGGCGATCCGGCGCGCCGGGCGGGTGTCCGTGCCGGTTCCAACTGCGGCGGTCAGCGTCACCGGCAACATCTTCCGCCGCGCCGGGCTCGTCGACTTCTCTCCCGAGCAGATGCGCTTCATCGAGCACGGGCGCACCGCCGACGTCACCCGCCTGCACGAGCGGTTCGGCTACCACCCCCGCTACACCACCGAGGAGGCGTTCGACGCCTGGGTGCAGGAGAGCGGGTTGCGCCAGGTGCTCGACCCCGATCGCGTGATCGACGTCGAGCGGGGGATGCTCGAGCTGCTGTCTCGCGGCAATGCCGTTCTTGGCAGGCCGACCACCGTGACGTCGATCGCCGGCCCGCGGCCGGTTCCCGCGTTCACCAGGAGGACATCGAATGCCTGAGGCCCGCGTCATCCCCCTGTCCGGCGGTAGCTCGCGGCGCGGCTCGACGGGCAGGGCAGCTGGCCATTCGACAGGCGGCCGTACGACAGGTGGCCGTACGACGCCTGCCGAGGCCGACGACCCCGCCGCTGTCACGTCGCCGGAGGCGCCGGTGGCCGGCACCGAGCACGGCTCAGCCGATGTGGTCGTGCCTGAGCCGATCAGCGCCGCGGCGACCGAGCTTGCCCTGGTGTGGGAGTCCGGTGCCGAACCCGGTGTCGACGTGCCCGAGTGGGAGCGCCGGCTCGCCGACGCGCTCGCTTTCCTGCGCCGGCGCATCACCGGTGACTACGAGGTCGACGAGTTCGGGTTCGACCCGGAGCTGACCGACACCGTGCTGGCGGCAGCGTTCCGCCCGCTGTACGACAGGTGGTTCCGCGTCGAGACGCGCGGCCTAGAGAACATCCCGGACGAGGGCTCGGCCCTCGTCGTCGCCAACCACTCGGGCACGATCCCGCTCGACGCCATCATGACCAACCTGGCGATTTTCGACCACCACCCCCGCGCGCGACACCTGCGCACTCTCGCCGCCGACCTCGTGTTCGACCTGCCCTTCCTGGCCCCACTGGCCCGCAAGGCCGGCAACACCCTAGCGTGCAACGCCGACGCCGAGCGCCTGCTGCGGGGCGGTGAGCTCGTCGGCGTCTGGCCCGAGGGTTTCAAGGGGATCGGCAAGCCGTTCGCTGATCGCTACAAGCTGCAGCGCTTCGGGCGGGGCGGCTTCGTGGCTGCGGCGCTCCGGACGGGTGCGCCGATCGTCCCCTGCTCGATCGTCGGCGCCGAGGAGGCGTACCCGATGCTCGGCAACGCCAAGACGATCGCCCGGCTGCTTGGGCTGCCCTACCTGCCGGTCACCCCGACGTTTCCGCTGCTCGGCCCGCTGGGACTTGTTCCGCTGCCGTCGAAGTGGATCATTGAGTTCGGCGAACCGGTGCCGACCGAGCACCTGGGCGCCGCTGCGGCCGAGGACCCGATGCTCGTGTTCAGCCTCACCGACCAGGTGCGGGAGACCATCCAGCAGACGCTGTACACGCTGCTGATGCAGCGCCGATCCGTGTTCTTCTGAGCCGGTCTGCAACCGGCCGGGCAGCCCCGCGGCCGGGGCGGGCCATGCCTCGGCCGCTCGTGGCCGGCTACGTGCTGTCGGTCACCGCGGTCGTCGTCTTGCTGGCCGCGGTGGGTGACTGGGTGCTGGCGGGCGCACTGCTGGCAGTGGAGCTGCTGGTGTCGGGGCTGATCGCAGTGTTCGTCCGGCGGCCGCCAGCGGCGCCACGGCGTGCCGGGGGGCCGCGGCTCGGGACTCCGCTCGACCCCGGCAATGCGAGCGGGCGCCGGCAGAGCCGCTGACGGGGAGACCGGCGCCGACCGCTATCAGGTGGCGCCGATGCCGTGGGAGGGTCTCGACCTGTTATGGCTGCGACAGCGAGGCAGTCGAGTCCGTCGGCTCGCACCTCGCACTCCCACACCCGCAGCACTCGATAGACGCGACGGTGCCGACGTCGCCGAGCTGACCGGCTCGCTTAGCGACCTGTCCGCCGCCGGCTGGCCGGCCGGGAACACTGGCGCTGGGCTACGACCCGTTCACCGTCGGCCTCGATCGCGACGACGTACGCGCCGGGCTCGGATGCGGCGGGGATGACGATGAGGGGTTGCGGCGGACCGCACCCAGGGCCTGGGCTCGGCCTAGGCGGCGGCGAGGTAGGGGTACTGGGCTAGCTGGGGTTCGGCGGCCAGCTCGTCGAGTGCGGCGAGGCCGGCTGCGGGCCCGTGTGCGAAGCCGACGGCGACCGCGCGGTTGAGGGGCGATGACCAGTGATGGCCACCGGGCAGCGAGCAGGTCGTACAGGCTGAGGATCCGATCCAGTCGGTGTCGTCGAAGGTGGGGTCTGGGCGTGGAGGGAGGCGATGGCGCCTTGCAGCGCGTCCCTGCTCGGTGGCCGGGTGCGCAATGCCTCGCCGACGCGGGCGACACATGCGGCTGAAGTTTCAGAACGATGGACGACGAGCCGGGCGCCGCACAAGCTGCTCGGAGCGTCTTCTGACGCGTGTAATGGGGGCTTACGGCGGTCGCGGCTGGGCCGACAGAGGGCACATAGCGCGTGGCTCTGGCGTTGAGTCCACACGCACCGACGCGCCGGCACACCTTCGACGGAGATCATGGCTACCGACTACGACACCCCCCGGACGACCGACACCGCTGCCGAGCACGACCAGAGCCTAGAGACACTGAAGGCACGCCGTGCGCAAACTACGGCCGATCTTGGTGATGACACCGATCCGCTCGAGGCCGAGTTCGACCTGCCCGGGGCGGACTCCTCCGGTGGAGATCTGGTCATCCGGGTGCTGCCCCCGCAGGTCGACGAGTTCACCTGCACCAGCTGCTATCTGGTGCAGCACCGCAGCCAGCTGGCGGACCAGGGCCGAGGTGTCTGCCGGGAGTGCACAGCCTGAGGTGGTAGCTACCCGGCGCTCTGGCGCTCCTCAGAACGCGCTACCCGAGCGGCACTCGCCTGGCGGCGCTCACGGTCCGGTCCACACCGCGTTCCGCCGGGCGTGATGTCCGCACAGGTCGCACTCCCACAAACTTGAGCGGTCCCAGGCGGCGTCGCCTACCACGCTGATCGTGCCGCCGCACAGGTGTGTCTCATGCCGGACCCGTTGGCCCATCTTGGCCCTGGGCGGCAACTCCTCTGCCGGCATCCGCCCGTCAGTCGTACCCGCGGGGTCGCTCAAGATTGGGTCGGGCAAGTCAACCTCAGCACTCATGGGTTCACTGTCTCCCAGCATCCGCAGCGCTGTCCGACCGGGGCAGCCACGGCGGGGGTGCGCCACCTTGCTCTTTTACTTCCTTGGATGTGAGATGCCTCGTCGTGAGACGCCGGCTGTGAACTTCAGCGTCAACTGGCGCGGTTGTCACAGCGCAAATGGGTCTCCTAGTAGCAACTGTCCAGGATCGTGCGCTAAGCCCTGTCCGCGGGGGTCGGCGGAGTTAGGTGGTCATGTCGAGGCAGCGGAGCCAGAGCTGGCTTGCTGCGGCCGGGTCGAGGGCCCACTGCTTCACCCCGTGGGGGTGCTCGGCGAGGGTGGCCTCGTTGGGCACGGCGTAGGCCTCACGACAGTCGTCCAGGTAGCGGCCGCCCACGCTCGCGAACTGGGGGGCGACGGCTGCGACGAGCGTCGTCGCTGCTCCTTGGGCGATGGTCTTGTAGGTGAAGATGCCGGCGGCTTCGGCGGCGTCCAGGGACTGGCGCTGGGCGTCGGAAAAGTTGCGCTGCAGACCTGTGGCCACGCCGCCGGGGTTCACCGTGTTGGCGACGATGCCGTCGTTCTGCCAGCGCCGTGTGGCTTCCACGGCGAACAGGCTGTTGGCGGTCTTGGACTGCGCGTAGGCGATCTGCGGATCGTAGGTGCGGCGGTGGAAGTGGATGTCGTCGAAGTCGACCGGGGCGCGCATGTGCGCTGTGGAGGACAGCGCCACGATGCGCGCGCTTCCTCGCGCGGCCGCTGCTGCGGCCAGGTGCGGGTGCAGGCCGCAGGCCAGCGCGAAGTGCCCGAGGTGGTTGGTCGCGAACTGCAGCTCCCAGCCCTGACGGGTCCGATCCAGCCCTGCGGTGACGAGCCCGGCGTTGTTGACCAGGATGTCCAGGGAGGAGCTCCACTGGCTCACGAAAGTGGCGACGCTGGCCGGATCGGCGAGGTCCAGTGCCCACGCCTGCGGTTGTGGGCGGCCGGTCGCTGCGGCGATCTGTTCAGCCACTGCGGTGCCGGCGTCGACGTTGCGCACGGCCAACGTCACGACGGCGCCGGCAGCGGTCAGGGCTCGTGCGGTCTCCGCGCCGATGCCGGAGGACGCGCCCGTCACGATGGCCTGTCGTCCCTGCAGGTCCACGCCGCGGACGACGTCGTCGGCAGTGCTGGTCGCATGGAACCGGGTGGTGATCAGGGACTCGTGCGCCACGGGGGCTCCTTCGACGTTCGGCGCTCGCGCGTGAGGCGCACTCGACAGTTCAGCTCACGAGGCGCCGTGGCCTATTGGATCGCCGGCGCTTGCTGCGCGGGTGGTACCGGGGGAGCGGCGTTGTCCCCGAGGTGGCGGTAGATGGTGGGGCGGGAGACGCCGACGACCGCCAGCCCGTCCTGGGTGCGCTCGACAATCAGGTCGTCCTCGAACTCGGCGATCACAGCGAGCATGTGGAAGAACAGCCGTCCGCCCGGGGTCGTGGTGTCGATCCCCTGCGACAAGGCGCGCAGCCCGACCGCCCGGGCCTGCAGCTCGTCAACCAGTGTCTTGAGGTTGCGCACCGACCGCCCGAGCCGGTCCAGCTTCGTGATCACGAGCGTGTCACCCTCGCGCAGGTAGTCCAGGGTCTGCTCGAGTGCCGGCCGCTTGGCGAGGGTGCCGGAGGCGTGGTCGGTGAAGACCTTCTGGCAGCCGGCGGCGCTCAGCGCGTCGGTCTGGGCCTCGGGATGCTGGTCGCGGGTCGAGACCCGGGCGTATCCGATCAGCGGCACCCGACGACCGTAGCGCGAACGTGCCTGGTGTTACGTAGAACACGGACACGACTCGCGAGACCTTCTCCAGCCTCTTCTCGTTGTGACTAGCAGCGGTAGATGGCGCGGGTCTGGCAGCGCTACGTGGCCGGGCAGCGGCGGCAGCGACAGTCATGTCCGGTAGCCGAACCTTGAGCGGGACGCGATCGACCAATGGACGCCGTCGTGGCACGCTCCCCTGGTACGCAGCCGACGCGGAACGACCAGATGGATCGCCCCCGTGCAGAAGCGGCACATCCTCCTCGCAGCAACCCTTGCTGTCGCCTCGTCCGCTGCCTGCTCGGGACGTACGCCTCCGCGCACGACGCGGCGCCGCGAAGCGGATGTCGACCAGACAACCAGGCCTGTGAGCCCGTCACTCATCAGGTCACCGAAGACCCAGGCAGCGTAGAGCGCTACTGGACGCCGGAGCGCATGCGTGCTGCCAAGGGTGCTTGACACCGGACAAGGTGCCCGTCGGGTGCCGTCGATCTTGCCCACTCAAGGCGATTCTGCTGACACGCGGGGACGCTTCGGAGCTGGAGGTCGGTGCAATGCCGGTTAGTGTCGCCGCTGTGGAGAGCCGTGTCGGCGACGCCGCTGGTCATCGGGGACGACCTGGGCGATGCCGAGTTCCGCGGCTACTTCGTCGTCCAGACGCCGACCAGGCTCGAGCGCTACGAGCGCTTCGTCGCGCCCGCCGTCCCCCTCGTCGACTGGGTTGCGGTGGAGCGGATCGGTCGACGCTGGCAGCTCACCGTCCCCGACAGCCCGACGTACAGAGGGCCGACGCTCGTCATCGCCGGGCGGCAGACACCGCAGTGGAGTAAGACGTCGCAGCCGCTGGTAGGCGTGGGAACGGTGTGCCGGACGGACCGCTGAGTGCCCGCCGGCCGTCCCGCAAGCCAGTGAGGACTCGGCGAAGGCTCCGGATCCCCCCACATACGCTTTGAGCCGGGCTGGGATCGCCCACCGGTACGTTCTTGGCTCGCCAACGGCCTCCCGAGGACGCGTTCCCGTCAGCGCAGGAGGAGCCTGCCCGTGGCGCACGTACGACGGTTCGACCATGTGGGCATCACCGTCGCAGACCTCGACGCGGTGACGGCGTTCTTCGTCGGGCTGGGTCTGGAGGTCGAGGGGCGAATGTTCGTGGAGGGCGAGTTCCTGGACACCGTCATCGGTATCTCGGACTCTCGCACCGAGATCGTCATGCTGCGCCCGCCCGGCGGAGGCACCCTGCTGGAGCTGTCGAGCTTCGTCCGGCCTGCTCACGAGCCGGGCTCGACAGCCGCCATGGCCAACGAGCTGGGGCTGCGCAACGTGGCGTTCGAGGTCGACGACCTCCAAGCTGCCGTCGACGGACTGGCTGCTCAGGGTGGACGAGTCACCTCGAGAGGCGAGCGGTCCTCGCGGCCGACGGCGCCCCTCGCCGGTCAGGACGTCTCAGCAGGCGATCCGGCAACGCTCAGCGAGACACGGCGTCGTAAACGTTGGCGCGCGGCGTACGGCTCACCGCAACACGCGATAGGCGAGGTGCGTCGCAGCGGGCGTCACCACCGCCCGGACCCGTTCAAGGGAGATCGTCGAGTCGAGCATGCCGAACAGGGGCGTACCGGCACCAAGCAGGACCCCGACAACGTGCACCTGGATCTCGTCGAGGAGGCCGAGCGGGAGCGCCTGCTGCATGACGGTCGCGCCGAACAAGCTGACGACCTTCTCGCCCGCCACGTGCCTAGCCCGCTCGATCGCGCTTGCCACGCCGTCGGTGACGAACGTGAACACGGGTGAACAGGGCGTGGAGGGCGCGTGGTGGGTGACCACAAAGCACGGGACGTCGCCGAGCGGGCCCGCGTCGCTCCAGCCGCCGTCTCCCTCGTTTTTCTTGAAGGATGTGCGGCCCATGACCACCGCCGGTGGCGTCGACCATCTGCTGCAGGACGGCCCGGTCCTGGTCGGTCGCCGCGCCGGAGAACCAGTCGTGCAGCTGCCCGGCACCGTCGCCGAACGGGTTCTCACGGCTGTCGTTCGGGCCGGTCACGTACCCGTCCAATGAGATGGACATGTCACAGATGACGCGCCCCATCACTACTCCTCCCGGTAGGGCCACGAGCCGGCCCAGCGTCCTGCTGACGGGGGACGACGGTCAACTGCTCTGCTCATCGCCGACCAGCTCCCGACCATCAGGACGAGGCCCCCCGGGCAAGCAAGACCCAGGCGGAGTTGCTCTCTGGTGCCGGCCCGCAAGGCTCCGTGTCACAGTGTGCCGGTTTGCTCAGAGCGACACCCCAGCTTGTGCGCTTGATATGGGTGAAGCAGACGACTCATCGCGGCAGAGTACTGACGCGGCTCGCCGCGATCGGCCGGTCACGTCCCGATAGCCGATTCCGCTACGGGAAGGTGCACCAGAGCGCCGTGCAGAAGCCGAGTCGAGAACACCACAAGAACCTGGTCAGACGTGGCCGTCTGCGGGCCCAACCGCCCGATGTTGTCACTCCCCAGCCGATGATCGGTACCTTTCCAGTATCAGGGCAGGGCTCGGCGGTAATCCCAGGATGTGCTGTCCGAAGATGTGGGAGCAACCAGTTGCCAATAGCAGCACGTGGCTGACTGGCGCCTGCTCGGGTAACCTAGAATTGAAAGACTGGAGTAGTAATGAGCAAACGAGTTGTGTTGGCTGCCACAGGATCACTGAGTGCGCTTGGGCTCGCGGTACTTCTAGGCGCCAGAGGTGCGTCTGGTGCGTCTGGACCGTTGCCAGGTGCTCGAGTGGAGCCCACTGTCTCTATGAAATGGGGGCAGGCGCATTTCACGCCGACAGCCGTAGTTGGGGCCCTTTCGTCGCAGCAGGCGTCGAAACGTGCTCAGCAGGAGGCCGGCCTCTTCGCCGACCGCTCACCTGACGAGTTGACCACTGGTGTGTTCACGGACAACACGTTGACAAGAATGAGTCCCGGCGGTGCTATGCGCTTGATCGATCACCGGAAGGTCTATGTGGCTACGTTCAAGGAAGTGCCCGTGATGGCGACCGGAGCTCCGGGCGCCCCAGGAAGTCCGCCCATCCTCACGAAACCGAGCATCGGCACAGTAACGGTAATCATGGATGCAAGCACCGGAGCCATGTTGGAGCAATTGACCGAAGGCAACTAGTTTCGCTCAACATCTCACGTGCGCTGATATTCGGCCGCCAGTTTGCGCACCTGCTCCTGGGACTGCTGTGGGGCCCTGCTGATTGCGAGGTCTAGAGCCCACGAGTCGCCCCCTGGGTCCAAGGCCGCGGCGGACGAAGCTCGCTTCACCGGGTTAATCCGTGGTTCGGAACTCAGAGACAAGGTATTGCGGCTGCCATCCGATCAAGACAAAGTGAGCGCGTGAGCACCGCTGCGATCGCCGTCAGCCTCCTGCTGATGGTTGCATTGCTCACCCTGGCCATGCTGACTGCGGCAGGAGCGCGTCGGCGCGGGCGGCCCTGGCACATCGTCCTCGTGAGCGGCATGTTCTTCCCGGCCACCTGGACCATCTGGTACGTCCTCGACGAGCGCCCCTTCAGCCGACTTCGACGGTTGCCGACCCGTTCCCATTAGCCAGTGGTGCTGCCAGAGCCGTCCTCACTGGCTATCGGTCGGTGGGCAGCTCGGCGAGCTGTCGGGCGACCCGCTGCTGTACGGCCGGGAGGCGGCTAAGGAGGGTCAAGGCGGTGTCGCGGGCTGTGCGGGCGGTGGGTGAGGTGAGGGAGGCGGCGCGGGTAGCCCGGTCGGTGAGGGTGATGATGCGCTGGGCGACGGGGCGGCGGCGGCTGCTGTAGCTGTCCAGGGCTGTTGTGGGCGCTTGGTCGCGCAGAACCTGCGCGAGGGTGACGCCGAGGTCGACGGCGTCCTGGATGCCGGTGTTCATGCCTTGCCCGCCGGCGGGGCTGTGGACGTGGGCGGCGTCGCCGGCGAGCAGCAGCGGTCCGAGGCGGTAGGTGTCCGCGACGCGGTGGTGGGTGCGGAAGCGGGAGTACCAGAGCACCTCGCGCACCTGGGCGCGTCCGGGTCCGCGCTGGTCGAGCAGCGCTTGCAGGTAAGGCGCGTCCACCTGCTCGGGTGGGGTGTGTGCCGTGGCGACCATCCGGTGGTGGCCGCCGGGCAGCGGCGCGACGACGACGAGACCTGCGGGGGCCAGGAACAGCTGTACTTCGTCGGTGGGCAGGGGCCAGCTGAGGCGGACGTCAGCAAGCACGAACGACTGGGGGTAGCGACCGCCGCTGAAGCCGATGCCAGCGGCGCTGCGCACCGTGCTGTGCATCCCGTCGGCGCCGACGACGTAGCGGGACTGCACCCGCTGGAGATGTCCGTCCGGTCGGGTTATCGAGACCTCGGCACCGCCCGCGGCAGCACGGACGGCGGTGACGCTGTGCCGCCAGTGCACCTGCCCGGCGAGCTCGGTCAGCCGGCAGCTGAGCAGCGCCTCGGTGCGCGACTGCGGCAGCATCAGTGTGTAGGGGTAGGGCGTGGGGAGCCCGCCGAAGTCGATGCGCGCCAGCACGCGGGCCTTGGTCCGCACCGTGAACACCGGAACCACACAGCCCTCCGCGAGCAGGCGTGGCGTCACGTCCAGCTGCTCGAGGACTTCCAGGGTCCGCGCGTGCACCACGGCCGCCCGGGACGTGTTCGCGCCCTCGGCCGCGCCGTCGACGACGAGCACGTTGATCCCGGCTTGCCGCAGGGTGCAGCCCAGCGTCAACCCGGTCGGGCCGGCTCCCACCACGACGACCTCGACTCGGTCCACCAAGACTCCTCTGTCAACACTCGTTGGCCTACAGAAGTTGACCTTACTGGTTCGGCCGGTCATGAGGTCAACAGTTGTTGGCTATCCTGGGGTGGGTGCTCCAGGACCAGCCCGAGCAGCGATCGGGCAAAGCAGCCCGATCCGGACGCAGCCGGCGCGCGATCCTGTCCGCCGCCCGCGAGCGGTTCGCTCGCGACGGCTACGCCCGCACTACCGTGCGGGCGGTCGCCGCCGACGCCGGCATCGACCCGTCCATGGTCATGCGGTACTTCGGCAGCAAGCAGGGCCTGTTCACCGCAGCAGCCGACCTCGACCTGGCCCTGCCCGAACTCACGCAGGTCCCGCGCGACCAGCTCGGCGCGGCTGCCGTCCGGCACTTCCTCGCCCGCTGGGAGGGCGAGCAGACCACGGACTCCCTGCGCGTCCTGCTCACTACCGCGGTCACCGACCAAGCCGCGGCCGCGCAGATGCAGCAGATCTTCCGCGCCCAGCTCCAGCCCGTCGTCGCCGCCGCCGGACATGACCCGGCATCTGCCGCTGTCCGCAGCGGCCTCATCGCGACCCAAATCCTCGGCCTAGCGCTGTGCCGCTACGTTCTCCAGCTCCCACCGGTCGTCGCCCTCGAGCCCGAAGCAGTCGTCCGGTGGCTGGGACCCGTCATCCAGACCTACCTACTTCGACCTGAAGAAGTCGAAGCAACTTTCGTTGTAGGGCAGGGGTTTTGCTCGGCGCGGCGGCGTCGTTGCGGGTCTGAGTGACGAGATCATGGGGTGGTCGCAGGTTGGACGAGCCCTGGAG